>Ga0247780_1000198_pt1 | contig 61013 bp, 67 predicted proteins | sample UWRJL079202R5_FD_179927 | JGI IMG/M metagenome (GOLD analysis project Ga0247780, IMG submission 179927) | Plant litter microbial communities from Arlington Agricultural Research Station in Wisconsin, United States - UWRJ-L079-202R-5 | ecosystem: Environmental > Terrestrial > Plant litter >...
CCGTCAGACAGCTTTTTCTGGAAGGGGTAGCCGGCGTCCTCGATGCGCTGACACGCAGCCTGGAGGTTGTCGACGCTGATGCAGGTGTGGCCAAAGCCGCGGTGGGGCTCAACATTGCCGTTGTTGATCTTGTAGTCGGGGTCGTTCTCGGTGCCGTAGTTGTGCGTGAGTTCGATGAGACCCTCGCGGTCAAAGATGCTGTTGCCAGCCGATACAGCGTTGGGCGAGTCGTATCCCAGGAAGTAGAGGTCAAACTTGGCCTCAGCAAACTCCAGCTTCTTGAGGACCTTCATGCCAAGGAACTCATAAAACTTCACTGCGACGCATGAGCATATGTTCTCTCTCTACGATGAGGAGCATTGCGAGATATGTACCGGACTCCTTCGGGTCCTTGACCCGGATCCTGAACAAATCAGTGACACACCCAAGCCCCAAAATCGCTGTGGGCCACCTTACATGGAGTGATTGAACTTGTAGTTCTTGGTTTCCGTAGCGGACGCCATGTTTGCGAATAGCCGTACGGACGCTGTCACGGGGGATCTCAAGTCAGCGGTCATAGCATTTGGTGATGGGAACTTCTTATGACAGAGTGGACATACCAGGTGTAAATTGTGCTCTTGTCTGTATCAATGAAGACAATTGAAGCAATCTCAGCCTAGAAATTGCACGGAACGAGTTCATGTGGTTGCGCGGTTGACGACAGACCGAACCGATGAGGACTCGAGGAGGGGGAGCGTTTCCACTGCAACCAAGGCGGGGCAATGAAGCCATTCTGAGCACGGCAGTTACCGGGTCGTTACACACGCCAGTACCGAGATTACGAACTCGTTACAGGACTGAGGACCCCGCGCATTGATGGTCCAGATACTTGAGCTCTCTACGTACAAGTTACTTAACTGCTCCATCCCGAAGTCGAGTGTATCACCAAGGAATTTATTTTATTGAGATATTGGCTAGATAGCCATTTACCATTTCTTCGAACTTCAGCTTGATCATCAGTTCATCCCCTCAGCTTCACTCGACCCCACCCCCGCTCTCCAACAGCTTCCCCGCATTCTCGATGGTTGCGACATCTTGACGTCACCCGCGCTGCCCGGGTAGCCAATCAGAAAGGAAACACCCATTTCTTCAGTGCCGTTCATCCTGAGCTCATGCTATCAAAATCAGTCAAGGTCTCCCGGGCGAGGATGGTGAAAACTTATCACGCGCGAAGCGCCATTTGGGATCCTGAGCTTACAATGAAGTGTTTCCGCAATCAATGACCACAACGCTTGCCAACCAGAGGTGCTTATGTTCGGCAGATGTGGGCAGAGTCAAGACAGAGAGTTATCTTCGTGACAGCACTGACAGAGGGGGTTCACAATTTGACCGCTAAGAATATAGAAATAGGGGTTCGAAATAAAATTATTCACCCTTCACGATAGGCTTTTTAACTGATTTGGCCTTTGACTCCAACAGGCGGACTGACACCTGCGTGGCCTTTCCCCTGGCGCCATCCTCGCCCGAAATTCCCCGTAATATACACAGCCTTGCAACCTCCCCTGTCCGTGTACTAACCCGTAGCGATGCTCATATAAAATTCTCATATCCATGCTCATGAGTCAACCAAACTCTACTGTTACACGTACGGAATCCACTCCCGGAGCTCATCAACCTACGACTTGCCGCCCTTGCGTTTCTTTCTCCTGCTCTTCTTCTTTCCTGCTCCACTTCCGCTGGCGTCCCCTTGTTGATCGCCGGCCTCACCCTTCCCAGATGGCCCTTCATCTCCGGCGTCTGATGACAAAACACCTTCTTCGTCCTCTTCTTCAAGCTGATCCGACGCCCCATCCTTGGTGGTGAAGCTGCTTTCGGGCTTTTTCGGAACGGTCTTCGTCTGCTCCGGGGACGGCAATGCCGTTATCACGGCGAACTCGTCGTCATCATTCGAGCTTGTTGTCTCAAGCACTACCTTACGCACACCGCGGGATTCGACCACATTCTCCGTGATGCTGCCACTGCGGACGTATGCTTGCTTTCCATAGATGGCACTGTCCGCACGGAAGCTGTGAGTACTCCCGCCACTCGAGCTAGACCGCTTTCCAGGCCTTTCCGGGCCGGGTTCTGCCCGTGCTGCCTTTGATGGTGTCTGTGTTGACTTGGTGGATTGCTCAACCGTATCTGGCGTCGGCACTGATGATGGCACGGTGTCCTCTTGCTGAGATGACAGCGCTGCGAAGTCCAGGACCGGGCTGGTGGAGCCGTAGGTCTGCGCAAGTATCTGTATCCCGTCTTTCCCAGATACCTGTGGCCTCAGAAGGCTGGTAGTCTCGTCTCCTTCGTCGTAGTGCGATTCGACCAGTCCTTCCGCGACCGAGGCTGGCCTTGGTGGGAGTATTACATGTCCAGGCTTAACCTTGACCGTAGTAGACCGCGTGTTTTTGGGGTTCGTAGCAGGATTCGAGGGTCCGAGGTGTTTGAGATGTTGTTTTAGTTCGTCAAAGTTGGCACGCACAGGTATTGTGGTCTTTATTGTGTGGCCGTCGACTCCAGCAGAGCTCCTTCGCATCATGAAGGTAGTCAACTTCGGGCTACTGGAGAGGCCAGCTGCCTCCTGACCAGCCGTTCCAATCAATTCGAGTGTTCGGCCATGAGAGTCGGGCCCGAGCAACCCGCTCGCGCTGTCAACTATTATTGTATCACCGTCGCCTGACCTCAAATTATGAGGCTCTGACTGCGAATGCTGGCGTTGAATCCTTGCTTTGGGGGCTGGTGTTAGACGACGTATCGCTTTATGAACGTCGATGTAGACATCGGATTCGTCAATAATTTCTCTGTGTTCTTTGTTAGTAACCACAATGTAGGTATATCATGTAGGGAAACGTACTCTCCGATCAGTTCTTCAATAACGTCCTCAAGTGTGACGACACCTAGAGCACCGTGGTCCTCGCCCGGGTACTCTGACACTAGTACCATGTGTGATTTACCTTCTTGGAAGAAGTTGACGATGTCCAGGCAGCTGGTCTCAGGCCGGGTCTCGGGAAGCGTAGCAAGAGGGAACTCTTTGACGAGCTTGGCATCTTCGGGGTCATATGTGATGAGTATTTTGACCAGTAGCATGCCCACAAAGTTGGTTGGGCTACCAGTCTCGTGGATGGGGATTCTCGAATAACCAGCAGACAGTATCATATCCATCGTCTCCTCGTCCAAGACGGTGTCCTCCGACATGACGAAGACGTCGTCCATTGGGGTCATCACATTGGCGACAGGCTTTTCCTTCAAGTCCAAAACCGCACTGATGATGGTGACCTCATCCTGGTTCAGGCGTTGAGACACATCGCCCAGGCTCTTGTGCAGAGTGACGAGCGTTTTCAGCCCGCTCTTCTTGTAGACAGTGCCGTGGTCTTCCCCGAGGAGCTTGTCGAGGAGTTTGGCAGTCGGCCAGGCGAGCGGCGCCAGCAGATACATGAGGGCCAGGACGGGCTTTGACATATAGCCACCGATTTGAAGGCCATATCGCACGCAAATAGACTGCGGGACCACCTCACCGAAGATTACTAGGAGGTGATTAGACCCAGGACTGGAAGCGCAGACCGGGATGTATCAGGACGTACCGATTAGGAAAGTTGAGCCTACGACGGCGGCAACCCCACCGCCGAGGCAGCGGTCGAGGACAACAGGCAGCGTTTCGTTGACGATTACGTTTGCCAACAGCAGAGTCACTAATACCCAATGTTTGCCTTTCTGTAGGAGCTCGTACACCCTCCTTGCGTTCTTTTGCTGGGGCTCGCTGGGGTCCTCAGCCACGACTTGGAGATATATGCCATCCTGTCCCATCAACCTATGCTGAGTCAGTTCGGCTCAATTATGAAGTCAAATAGCAAGAGGTTTAGGGGGGTTCTTACGCAATTGTTAACCCAGCAAAGGCGCCCCCAGAAAGCACCAAGATCAAGGATGCCACATAAAGCACCCAAAGGCTTGAGCCTTCCGCCTCAGGCACGTCGTCGTGGAGCCCCGAGACGTGCAACGGTGCAGCGACGGCGGTCGATACGCCCATGAAGAGGACGCGCGAGAGCCCGACGACAAGAGAGCGCGCTGTGAGAAACCCATTGGCGCGTGCGGACGCCGCGCGCGCGGGGGCCCGGACGCCGGATAGCGTCATTGTTCTGGACTCAGTCGACCGCGGATTGCAGAGACCCAGGTGAAGAAAGGTCGGGAATTGAAAATAGGTAGTCGAAAAAGGACTATTGACTGCTGTCAATTCATCGTGTCCGAGATCACAAACTGGATGCGCAGAATCGACGTCGTGGATCAACAGGGACCGCTTTCCACAGGGGCGAAAGAGGACGAACTCAAGCCGGTTGCACTGCTTTGGGCGGTGGGTCCTCATTTATGATTTTGCGAGGCAAGGTGCGGTGTGGAGCTCTGAAGCGTCATCGGGACATTAATGTGCAGCGGTTCAATCCTTAAATTTGATTGGCTTCTTGACCATTTTCGCCAAGCTCGCCGCACCAAAGGCGGGGATGTAACCGCGGAGAAGACCTTATCGAGATAGCTACAACAATGCCAATTGACGCTAGAATCCCACCAGAGCTCATCATCCGTTCGGCTTCTTTCGAGATAACTGGCGGAGTGTGGGTTGCCCCGTAGAGCCTGAGCTTGTGCCCCGTGGGGTTGCATAATGGCGTACCTAGTGGCACCTTTAATAACCCAGACAAGCGTGTAGGCACCTTGATGGCAGCGGACGCATAGGTAGTACCCAAGAATTCTTAGTTTACGTTTCGAAAAGACGCAGCTCTGAAAGAGCTCTCTAGGTAACGCACGACCAGAGCGAGGAAGAGTGAACTTGGGGAGACCACATCGGGCAGGGAAGCCGTGTATAAATGGGTGGCCTCTTCAAGTTGGATAGGATCAGGAATACCGCTTTTAGTTTTGCTTCTCAACTATATGTTGGGATATATTGTTGCAAACTAAGGCTGAGTCGGCTTGCCAGCCGGAGGACTGGAGACGGACATTGTAGGTATCTGGGCCCCGGAAGACTCGAACCCGCACAATGCGGTTGAGCACGTGGGCGCCAAAGATTTGATATTAAAACCCCATCCCGTCACCCTCATGTTGTCGTCTTTCATCCCGAGGGGTGGAAATACAGTTCCCTTCTGTCAGATCGGCGGGGAGTGGGGGAGGGGCACTTACGAGGGCCCAAGTCTAGCAGGGGTAAAGTACAGTACTACTACGAAGGCTGGGGCCAAAAGAAAGGGTCCCCTCAGCCAGTGTGGAACATGGCTTCAAACTATTAGAGCTACCCATGGGTTGTGTTGTTATCACCCATCTCCTATTCTGAAGACGCCTTCGTACGCTCTCTAGCGGCCTAGGTTTACCACATTACAGGCCTTGGTGGCATTGTGAAAAAGGCCTTTTCGGAACACAGGAAGGCATTTTAAAAATGCAGGAAGGCCTTTTCGGAATGGAAGATACCTAGGTAGCCTGCCATAGCTACTCTAAAACCATAGGTGGTCTTAACAGTAAGAAATAATCTTTCGCACTGGCTGAGGGGACCCTTGCTTTTGGCCCGAGCCTTCGTACCTGGAGCACAGGCCACCTCGCTTGTGGCGCGTTGGAGAAGCTGAAGCCATTCTTTCGGGTCGGAATGGTATGGGCGTCGGAAGCCGACAGCCCGCCTACCAATGTTCATTTCCGTTTTCTCTCAAATCGGAGCGACTGCGCTTTTTCCTGACTATCTATGAGAAGTCAAGCCCATAGAGCCACAGCCTTGGCCACGCGCAAGGATTGCCAGCTCAGCGCAACAGCATCGGGAAAGCCCGCTATTGGGCATTGCTGACCGTGAGTTACCCTCTGTTGGTTAAAATCCGCATCTCAGGTATTCTGACAGTTGCAGATAGACCCCGAACTTATTGAAAATTCCAGAATTTTCGCAGAAGCCCTGCCAGGATGGCCAAGCTGCGGAGGCAAACGCGAGCTTCCAAAGCGGCCGCCGACGACAGCTCCAGCTCGTCTGAGGCTGATATTCCGAATGAGGTGGTGTCTTCTCGAACAGCCCCTCCGAGCGCAACTCTGCGTGCCAAACGGAAAGCCGACACAGATTCTACGCAGACGGCAGCCAAGAGAGTTCGAATGCACCGATTGGAGACTACAGCAAGCAGGGCGGGCCCTTCTAGTGATGCTGAGGACGCCGTTGGGGAGGACATGGTTGTAAATCCCATCGTCTTAGGTACCATGAATACCGGGCTTTTCACCGGCAGCATCTTTGCCAACTCTTCGCGTCCTGTTAGGCAGCATCCGAACGGGCTTCCTACGTTGCTCCCTCAGTTCAACGGCAACCCACACCAAGCAGGCAGTACACGTCACCTCGCCTCGACGCGAACGCGGCCGCGGTCGCGCCTCGATGCTATTGCAGAGTCGCCGCAACCGAGGGACCCGGATCGGGCTATTTCTAGTGTGGAACGCGGTGAGACCGGCGGATATGATGATTTGGAAAGAGAGGATGAGAGGCTTTTCGTCAGCTCGGAAGCAGGCAGGGGGCTTTTTGGTAGCCAAGAAGACGAAGATAGGGAGCTTGAAGACCCCCGAGAGCCGGTGAGAACTGTCCCGAACAGGCCAAGGCCAAATCCGACAAGCGGTGCCCCTTCAGCGAGAGGGGGGCCTATAATAAACACAACACTACCGAGCAGACTTGGTGTACCCGATATCGACGACGAAAACTTTGGCTATTCTAGCCGGCTAATGGGGACTGTACAACGGAGACCACTTAGCCCAACCCAAGCATCACCGTCTCGCTCGCTGAGTTCAGACGTACTACCTATATTTACGGCCACGGTACCTACCCGGCATGTGAAAGCAGTTTACAAACTCATGGGCCGGGCGGGCTGGACGAACAAGAAGGAATGGGCAAGAGGGTTAGGCCAGGATGACCCATGGATAACCCCCATCGGCAAGAAGCTATTCAAGTATCTGTCTGCCTTCCGTTCCCTCATTCACAAAGCTCCGAAAGCGGTTTCCACTGAACGACACTACCTCGACGAACAGAATCATTGGCTGCGCGATAGCCGCGATACGCTTGAAAAGTATGTGTCAGAGATCACAAAGCTTGTCAAAATGGTCCGCGATGTCGAGCTTCGCTTGCCGAACAACAACCATGCTCTAGGAACCGGTTCCTTGGAGCGTCGACGAGCCATTATCGGTGAGCTTAGGGGCCAAATCATTCCCCAACTTATCCGGATCCTACGGAGCTTTTTCTCCCTCGGTGGCGTCGATCCTGACGACGGAAATGAGCTTATGGAAGATGTTACCATAACTCCGGACATATTGGCATATATCCGGACCGTTGTGGAGTGGACTCACTCCCTCAGGAGTAAGCTAATTTGGGAGCTTGGAGAGCGGCCCCTCGAAAATCGACACGTCACTGGTGCTCAGTTGAACAAGCTCGTTAAGCAGCAGATGAGCAGTTGGAATCTGTTCAGTGCGGCGATGGATGAGCTGGACCAGATTCTGGACGATGCTGAGGAAGAACACGAAAAGGCCAAGCAAGAAGAGCACGAGGGGGAGCGACTAGCCGAATGCTCACAGAGAGATGAGATTATCCAGGAGGCGCGAGAGCGGGAGGAGGAGGAAGAGCTTGCCATCAAGCAACGGCAGTATGAGGCCGTGGCTAGGTCTGTACAATGGATTGCTAGCCAGCCGAGACCGTTGGCGGAGAAGTGGGTGAAGGCTGAGCCGCACACCCAATCGGTGCGGCACTCGTCTTCAACGCCGCTGTCAGGACCTGCAATGTCCGGTGGAAGAGCCCCCCCGACACCGCAGTTTCCGGAACCACCTGTGATTCTCGATCATAAACCCTGGCACATAGATGACAAGCAGTGGTTGCTCCACCAAATAAAGCGCAAGGATAGTTGGGGGCAGTACGTAAGGCCAACGCCTGACGACTTCCGAACGTTTGAGGAGAGTCTGGACCGCTATCCCATGAGTGAGATCGAGAAAGAAGCAGCGGCTTTTCGGTGGAGCGGCCGTTGTATGGCATGGGAGAAAGGGCTTCCTGTGGAGGATTGGGCAATGGAAGACCCTTGACCATTTTCCCCCTCTGGAGTTATTATTGGGAGAAGCGATCGAGGTTCTGAGCGATTGAGGCTTCGGGCTTTGTTTCCTGCGACGAATTTTATGAGATACCCAAAGTTAGTAGGTAGTTGGAGTTTACTATTTTATTACACCGCAAACATGTTGCACTGTTTCCCAAGAACTAGCAGGTTTTGGTGGCCGGGCTGTGGTGTTCTCCAGACTCCGCATATGCATTTGACACTAGCACACATAACACTTTGCTATCATGGCCCCTCACTTTGTCTGAACAACTTGTTGACGCTCAGAACGATGTGTTGCGGGGGTACATGGAACGCTACCAGAGTGCTTGTCGCCCTCACCAACAGCGGAGCGACACATCATCAAAAAGGGGAGGCTAAGGTAAGGTGGCCGGGTGTGTTGTACGTGAGCTTCGTGTGCCTGAGCCATGCATGCAGCTCGCGCAGAAGGTGCCTGACTCAATCGCGAGCTGCAAGATTGCCACGCACAAGCAGGCCGAGTTGCAAAAGTCGCCGCTTGTGAAACTGCCAGCCCAGACATCTTGGTGCTTCGGGATGCCAATGACTTTACCAATGAAACAATTGGTTACTAACATGTTGAGAGTAGCAAAGTAATATTACTTCGGAGTAATATTGCGTAGGAGTCGCTTGTGCCTGAGGCAGGGTGACAGTGACGAGACTCGCATGGCGCAACGTCGAATGTAACCTGTAAATTGGCCAGCTCTGTCACGCTTACAGACTTCATAATGAAGGCCGATTATAGGCGATTCATCCCATCCTCAATACCTACATCCTGGTTGGAGATCGATTTTGACACGTCCGCCAGGCGGAGCAGCAGTGAGCAGGCGGAATGCCGAATTGTCGAAACGTCGAGCCCAATGCCCAATCTCGCATTGAGACGCGCCCATTGTGCAGCGCGACCTAAAACGCCCCCGCGACCTCGTCAGATTCGTGCGGTTGCCACCAATGAGATGTGGTCATCCAAGGAGCTCGACTGGCGCGGCTGGGTGGCGGGACGAACAATTGGGCAGCGCACTCTTCGGCCGGGTCGGCGAGGCTTTCGTGAGGGAAAAGGGGGACTGGCCTAGTCAAGATCCCCACAGTCTTTCCGCAGCACCCCTGCCACCCCGTCGCCTTGCTTTTGCTGCACCCACTTTAAGCCACCGCGCTTTCCAACCCAGGCGCCCCCATGCAGAGAACAGCGCATTGAAACAGGATCTCTCTTTCCTTCACGACTGCTTCCTCGTCTCGCGGAACCAGACTATCCTTCTCTCGCCATCTCCGGATCTCTCAATCCGCCTGCATCTGCTTGCCGGCGAAGCGGAGTTTGTACTTGTTGTTGCACGATTTGTCGGCGCCATTCTCCATTTGGGCACGAGCGTTTTTGATAGCCGGGAAGGGTCCAAGCTCCCCCCGACGTTGCGCGACAGCTTTGACAGGAAATTTGTTGCGGTCTGGAAAAGGAGGCCACCAGGTGAGAGCCAACTGCCTCTCTTTCCGTCTTCGTCCCAGCTCACAGAGAGCTCTTCATGCATTGATCTTCCTGTCGCTCGGTGGGATTGTCTGTGCGAGTTGAAGCTTTAAGCTTCAATTATCTCCACAAGCCCGAGCTTCTGGGTTGTCCCTTGCCGTGACGTTTCCCGACTGACAAGTGCGAAACTTCCAGCCCACTAATCCGAATCGCCTACTATTTACCGCCAAACCCAGCTACCGTTCTATCCATTCTCCCCTTAAACGGTAGCCCATCATGTCTGACGCCGACGGATTCGAAGTGGTTCAGCACGCCGATGCTCCTGCCGTCGAGGTGGAGGCCACACCCACGCCGACTCCATCGACCTCTACCAATGGCACCACCGATGCAAAGCCTGCCGCGGGCGTCACAGCTACCAAGCGTGTCGCGGCCTCTGGAACCGGCGTCCGCCGGCCAGTGGCCGCTGGTTCTACTGCCGCTAAGCCCGCTGCCGCTTCCACTACTCGCACCAGCGCAACCGGCGGCTTGAGCAAGCCTCCAACACGGCCGGCCGGAATTACGACTACGAAGCGTCCGACGACGGCCACCTCGACCGCAACGCACCGCTCCCAGCCTTCCATCTCCGAGGACGAGAAGAAGCCTCGAGCGTCGGCAACTGGTACCACCCGACGCATCTCTACCGCGAACAGCACCTCTAGCTCTGCCTCCGCGGCATCCCCCACTCGAGTGAAGAGCAGCTCCACGGCCGCTACCACCGCGGCGGCGAGGAAGCCGGCTTCAGCGGGTACTACAGCCTCCCCTAGGGCAAGTATCGGTGCCGCAAGATCCACGGCCGCAAGTGGGGCGTCGGCATCCGGCACTGGAGCAACCTCGGGCACCAGCACCCTAGCCTCCCGTGCCACTCGGCCCTCCGCCGCCGTTGGTGCCGTTGCAGAAGCAAAGAAACGCCTGTCTGCCGTCACTGGAAGCACGACTGCCGCGCCCAGACACACCTCGCGCCCCTCATTGGCATCGTCGACATCATCGTCTGCTGCGGCGGCTGCGGCTGCGGAGTCAAACAAAGAGATTGAAGAACTCAAGGCCAAGGTTACGTCTGGCGAGTCTGAGATCGCGGATCTGAAGGCCCAAGTTTCTGCTGCCGAGGCAAAGGTCGCCGAGCTTACGGATAAGGCCAGCTCTCAGGAGCAGGGCCGCCAAGCTGAAGGTGATGCAGTCTCCGAGCTCGAGACTTCACACGCCACTGCGTTGGACGAGTTGCGCAACCAGGTCACTCAAGCACAGGAGAAGCTCGACTCTGCGGAAACTGACCTTGCTGCCGCGAAGTCAGAGCTCGCCGAGGCCACAAGCGCAAGGGAAGCCGCTGAGTTCGAGATTTCCAGCCTCAAGCACACTCTGGAGAGTCTGCAGGCAGATCATCAGGCAAAGTTGGATGAAACCGATTCCACCCTGACTAAGGTGACTGAAGAGCATGCTTCTAAGTTGGAGGCACTTCAAGTCAGCCTGACCGAGCAGCACCAAGCAGCCATCCAAGCTTTGGAGGCTAAGCACGCCGGGGAGTTACAGGGTGGCAATTCCGCTCTTGTGGCAACACATGAAAAGACTCTGCAAGATCTCAAGTCCGGCCACGAGGCCGACATCGCCGAGTTACAGAAGAAGATCGACGAGTTGACTGAGGCCCAACTTGAACTTGCAGCTGTTCACGAGAAGAAGATCGCCAGCGAGAGCGAGGCCAGCACAGCGAAGCTTGGTGCCCTCGAAGCGGAAATCACCGATCTGAAGGCAAAGCTTGAAGCCGCAGAGCAAAGTGCAGAGCTTGCCAAATCAGAGGTGGAATCCAAAGCGGCATCACTGGCTGCTTTGGAGGCCAAGGTTGCCGAATTGGAGTCCGAGTTGGCCGCTGCAAACGAGGAGGCTGCCTGCGCGAGCAGCTCTCTCGCCGAGCTGCAGAAGCAGATTGACAGTCTCAAGGAGGAGACCAATTCCAAGGAGGCTGTCATTGCGAAACTCAGGGAGGAGTCCTCCGTTTCCGAGACGCATCACAAGCAGCAGCTCCAGCAGGTCAGCAAGGATTATGAGGAGGAGATTGAAAGCCTAAGGGGTGATGCCTTTTTCAAACGCCAATTCCAGGAATTGGAAGTGAAGCACAAGGAACTGGAAGGAAAACACAACGATCTTGCGAAAGCTCACGAAGATGCGACCGGGAGCCATACCAGTGCGTTGGATGCCGCCAAGGCCGAGTACGAGGCCGCCGTCAAGGCTCTGGAGGCTAAGGAGACTGAGCATCAACAAAACCTGGACGCCCTGAAAGCCAGCCATGCGGAGCAGCTGGAAGCAGCAAGGAGTGCGGCCAGACAGGCGGAGGAAGCTGGCACCGCCGAGTTTGACTCGTTGAAAACCACACACGCAAAGGAAATTGACATCCTAAAGGCCGAAAGTGCGTCGGCTTTGGCCAAGGAACTTGAGTCTCTTCAAGCCGCCCACGCCGCAGCTCTTGAAAGTCTGAGCAAAGAAGCCGCTGCCGAGAAGAAAAAGCTTCTTGCAGCTCGTGATGAAGAGCTTGCTGCGAAACTGGAAGAAATCAAGACCGAATTGGGAGCGCAACACGCCGAGCAAGTTCAGAAGCTGACAGCTGATCTCGAGGCTGCTGGTAGCGCCAAGAAGGATCTTGAAGAAGCCCAGACGAAGCTCGCTGAGGCCGAAGCCAGTCACGCCTCTGCCCTTGAATCCGTCAAGAAGTCTATCGAGGATAACCATGCCGCTGAAGTTGAGAAGCTAATCGCTATGAATAACGAGGCTCAGGAGGCCTTGAGGCAAGAGGGCATCACCAGCGCCAAAGCTCAACTTGAGACACTGCAGGCCAAGCAAGCGCAGGTTCTGGAGGAGCTGAAGGCCCAGCACGAAGCTGACTTCAAGTCTGTCTCGGAGAAGATAGCCAAGGAGGAAGCAGCTAGGACCGAAGTTCAGACAGCTCTCGCTGAGATTGAGGCAAAGCACGCCATAGCACAGGCAGAGATCGATGAGCTTAGCCAGCAGCTAGTCTTCGAGAAGATGGAAAAAATCACTGCCCAAACAGAACTTGATGCGGCAAAGAACGCGAAGCCTGACACCTCGGAGCTGGATGCACTCAAGGAGAAGATCTCTGCCCTCACTGCCGACCACGAGAAGGAGATCGCTGCTCAGAAGGCTAGCTACGACGAGCAGCTCTCCAAGTCTGGAGATGCTTCTGAGAAGGTTGCAGCAGAGTTGGCTGCCATTAAGGAAGAGTATGCGATGGTCCAGAAGGAATTGGAAGCGCACAAGCTCGAGGCCGATGCCAAGCAGAAGACATCTGAAGCCGACTACAAGGACATGCACGATAGCATGACACAGCTGGTGGAGGAGGCGCAGACCAAGGCGGCCGAGGCAGAAAAGCAGAAGGCCGCGGTCGAGAAGGAGAAGAGCGAGGCCGAGCAGAAGATCGCCGAGCTGAATGCGCAGCTCAAGGTGAAGAGTGCAGAGCTAGCAGAGGCAAATGTAAGGGTCTTCATATTCCCTTCGGACCGCATACATCGGCTAACATATGACAGACCAAGGCGGAGACTCCTGATAAGGGCCTTGCGGCCAGCCGGTTCGCCGACACCAACGGGGCAGACGATAAGGAAGCCACCGAGACCGCTGGAGAGGACAAGACCGCGGCGGAAGGTGAGACCAATCCGCCTGATAATTCCTCTGCGGCATTAGCTTCGGTGCGAGCGTCCCTTGCTTGATGCAGCATCTCACTCCCACTCCATCACCTTTTCCCCATCGGCCAATAACTGAGCCATCACTAACGGCTACTTGTGATACAGCTAGCTAGCTCGCAGAAGATAATCGCTGGGATTACAGAAGAGGACAACGACATTGGTGAACGAAACTACCAGATGCTCAAAGCGATTACGGATCTCAAGCAAAACTCTGGCAAATTACCTGTGAGAGATGAGGCCACCGAGTTAGCCTCTTCGTAGGATTTTTTGACTCTGGCGGGCGATGATATACTTTCTTTCCTATAGCCCAATTCTCCCATGTGAGTGTTGGGCAGCTTCTTTTAATTGGCGAGCAGGGGGGAGAAGATAGCGGACTGTCTGTCCGCCTGTTAGTCGATCTATTCTCCCATTCTAGTTTTATTATTTCTCCTCTTATACCCTTGGGCCTCCCCCTTTTTGCGGTCGAGGTTTCGGAAGGAGAACCCTCTTGAAAGGACAAATTGTTTTCGAGGTTGTCACCAAGTTAGTGCGAAGGGGATGCCCAGCTAGTGGATGTTTGATGGACAGCAGCGCCCCCAGTGCGCATCTCATATCAGGCTGGGATGCCGGGATTCATGAGATGACGGGTTCTGGTGCCTGATCAATATCTCAGTTCCCTTCTGTGATTGGATTCGTTTTGTGTTGTGTTGGAATAGTGTTGGCGAGAGGGAATACATATCTGGCGATACCCGCACCTACAGCTTGCGATCTAAATTCTTAGCCCGTATCCTTGATTGGCGCGACTGTGATATTCCTGTGATGGTGAATGGAGTTGGCCAGATATCTGTCTCTCGGAAGGCAGGGGTTGAAGCTCCTCGAGCAACCGATGTGTGGCTTGTGAACTGCTAAGCCTCAGCCCGGGGTGTCATCACCACCAGCCACGCCCGCCCCACAGCAACTTCCGTCGAAAATTTCCGTTGCCCATGCAGCGGTCAAAACTCCAGCCGTTCCATCCCTTCGGAGGTGTCAGTTCTTCCGCTGCGAACAGGCGATGATCCGACTTGGAATGGTATCAGCGCAAAAACAATAATCCAAGGTACGCCGCACACCTAGTATCTCCTACTCCCATCTCGCGATCCCAAGACCACATCACCCCCTGGGTGAGGTGCGACACCGCTGCTGTCATCGCGCTGCCACACCATGGGTGCTGCATTATTTTATTCCTTCTTTTCTTTATCACATCTTTTCCCCTCTGGTCCCTTCGTAGCAGCTCAATTGAAATCATGACCTGTTGCCTAAGCTTGTCCCATCTGCTAATTATGTTGAGTGACCAGTCGCCCCTCACATTCCCTTCCATCCATTGGATTGGTGATCTCCCTTGTGAGCAAGTGGTGTTTTGGCCGGGGCGAGCCCAGTCGCGTGGTGTGTAATCCGAGGCCGTTGGCGCAAGAGCAGCCGTTGCTGCCCACTGTCTGCCACGACAACTTACCCACACCTGCGATGGAAGATGAGAAGAAGACAATCGTATCCGAGTCGGACGATGTCTTGATGCAAAACAGCTATCCCTCGCCGACCACCGACCCCCCCGACGTGCATTTCTACCACATCCAGCCCCGCGAACACGAGATGGACAACGAATCCGACCAGCTCGTGCAGCAGGCTCTCGCGAATCTAGCGGAGCACAATGTTCAGCAAAATCATAACCACGTCCACGAACATGATCATGATGAGGATCTGCGTGAGCTGCAGGCATTGCAGGAGTCCCAGCCTCCAGAGCCGCAGCACCAAGTGCAAGGAGAACAACACCAGGAACATCACCCGGCCAGCGCGGACGAGCTCCAGCTCGTCGCTCAACTGTCACACGACCTCGCCCCAATCATGGCGGAGGCTGCGCAGAGTCAGAGCCATACACACGCTCAGGGGCAACAGCAGCTGCCGCCACCACCAGAAAACGCACACATGCAAGAGGCGCACGGCCAGGTGGACCCGGATCTTCATCAACAGCTTCAGGTCGAACTGCAAAATCACGACCAAGAACTCCAGAATATACTGCCGCCCGGAGAGCAGCCAGGCGGCATGAATTCGGAGCATCAATACCACAATAGTGCTCCCTCCCCTGGACCCCATGGGCTCCCCGCCATGCCTCTAGAAACATATCAATATCCGGTTGATAACACACCGCCGCGCAAAAGATCCAAGGTATCCCGTGCGTGCGATGAATGTCGTAGGAAAAAGATCAAATGCGATGCCCAATCTGACGCAATCGACCAACCGTGTTCTAACTGCAGGCGGTCCTCTGCCCAGTGCCTCTTTAGTCGTGTACCGCAAAAACGCGGCCCAAGTAAAGGGTGAGGACAATGAAGCTTCAGTAGCTATCGGTCACAAGGGCTAATCAACACTTCGCAGATACATCAAAGAACTGGCGGACAGGATCAACACTATCGAAGGTAAACTTGGAGGAAGCGTGGAGTCGGTGCTAGAAAGTGCGGTGAGGCGAACACCAACCGAGGTCTTCCCATCACCGCAGCCTGTTGATGAGAGCCGAAAGCGTCCGTTCTCCAGCATCTCTGGTGATGGGTTCCCGACACCGATATCGACTTCCGGCCGCGGCCCACCATGGTCTACTGAGCATAGGGCGATTCGCCCATACATCCCCCCCGAGCCTTCTCTCCCCTACTCCGTCAACGACCTCGCGCCGAAAACCCCCGCCCCAGTATCCTTAGTAAACAGCGACCCTATACCGGTCCGGGCTGAGCCTAATATCCTTGACGAGATACCAGATAGTTTACACCAAGACCCGTTGCAGCAGGCTGAACCAGTACGTGAGATCGAGGATTCGGTATTTAATTGGTCAGTATATATTCCGAGCACCATTCTTCTTCTCTGTCCGTTTCATCAAGAGTGTGGACTCACATGATTTGGATAGCTACCTGGCGAACATTCATCCCACATTCCCTGTTCTAGCGAGAACAAAGGCCCGCGTCCAATCTCTCATTTCTCAGTGCCCTCCTTCCCTGCAAGATGCATTTTGCGATGCTGTTCTCGATTTTGCGCGCCCTTTTCTTCGCCTGTCGGCGCTCTTCAACGGCGAGACGGGTACCTCGACACAGCAGTCTCTCACTGAATGGGAGTTGGAGCGGCACCCACGGTCACCAGCGACAGATCTGGTTTACTTCCAGACAACTGTTATGATGGCCCTTGATCAAGAGTACCGAGGACGTCTCCGTTCGTCTCCCGGGCCAGCGCTCCTTGGTAAAGCAGCCGGTCTTGGGTATTCCTTGAGGCTACACCTCGCAACACCAGATTCCGTTCCGAGTCCGGAGTTGGACCCGGACTCTGACCATAACGTAGCTTTACGGGCATGGTGGACACTAGTTGCGTTCGACCGATGGAATGCCATCGGGACAGGCGTGCCAACAATTATCAGCAATGAAACAGCCGTGATCCTACCTGGGCTGAAGCATATTGTGGGGGAAGGCGTCTACCAACTCATCCGTAAGTTAGTCCAATACTCATCGGCGTTTTGGTTGATCATGAAGTGCGACTAACAAGAGCTAGAACTCTCGAATGTTATCGGCAGCTTTGTCCCGCTAGCAAACGGCAGGCCTCCCAAGCTGGACCTTGAGAGCGCTCGTGTGCTAGGTATGCTGACTACAAGCACCATCGAACAATTCCGGCTTCAGTTCCCCATGGTCCTCGAAGAGGCCCGTTTCCAACACGTCCACCTAGGGTATTGGCATACTCGTCTATTATCGGACATGTTTTCGCCGCAATCAAGAATACCCTTTCTTCTGCAAGACTGCAGCAACATTATCAGGTTACTGGCGAGCAATCCTCAGCTTCTGGGCCCGCTGAACCACCATTTTGTCACTTTGGCCTCACTGGTGCTTGTCGAGCTGGCGAGGATCGCCGAGACTCGTGACGAAGCAACTAAGTTGATTAGGGATATCCTGGATTGCGGTATGGTCTCCTCGCCCTGGAACACAGCGGTGCGCGACAAGATTGCGGAGACGCTGCCGGCACCGACTAGGGACGCGACGGCTTCAGGGGCCGGAATCAACGACGTGAACGTCAAAAATTTGCAGCAGCTGGCGGATGTGGCCACGGCAGTAGATGGCGCGCTGGGTTCTTCTGCCCCTGTCCCGGGCCCAACCCCGGCCCCGGCTCCGGCTCCGGCGCAGGATGACGCGGCTCCAGAACCTCATGCCCCTCCACCGCCGACCTCAATCCCCGCTTTAATGTCGGGCGGCGACGCTGCGCTGGACGATGGCCTTACCCCTGTCCCTGTCCGCGCTCCACCCTCGGCGATCAAGACAGAGCATGTAAATCACATTGGGGCCGGCGGGCACCACGTTTTTGATTCGCGTCCAATTTTGAGGGTTGGCTATCTCACTTTTTTGGAGCGAGGGGATACGGCAGGGTGAGTGTATTATTTCAACAGTTTAATGCGGAGCGTGTGAAAGTCACCACAACTGTAATGTTAGGATACCCCCTATTATAAATGGCTGGCTGGTTGCCACAGTTTTATGGCGTTATGGATGTCATGAAACAAGATCGACAGCAGGCCCTCTCTCGGGTTAACCCCGATGTAATGATGAAATTGCCAGTGAGGCAGTGGTGGCATTGGAGCGTCAGAACGGATGGAGATACACTAGGAGCCCGCAATGGCTCCATCACTTGTCGGCCTCTCGGGCAGAGATCATCGGCCCGGCTAGTAGGGGCTCCAGAATCCAACGTCTCGGTATTCGCGCTTACCTTCCAGGAAAGCGATGGGTAAAAATAGGGCGTTGAGAATCCACTTTCTCATTGAGCTCACAGCTAGAATAAAACCAGCAAGTGGATGTGGATGCTAGTGCAGTTGGTAGACTCCAACAAAACACCGGCAGTCAAGGAGTTCTTCATCCCTCTCGGTGATCAACCCAGGGTACCACGGCTGGCCAAGTCGGCAACCTCGCCAGCAACAAACATGACCATTTGTGATACGGATGGCATCATTCATTGCACATGCTTCCCTTGGCCCTGGGGAGCTTGCTCTCTTCAGCTAGTTTAGTCACTAGTTTGCTGATAACGTATCCGAACCCGGGAATTACTTAACGCTGTACGCAAGGTGGTAGTACGTGCAGCCTTGGGATCGCACGACCAAGGGTTCCAAGGCTCTTGGAGCCTCTTGGTACGGTAGGTCTCGGTGAGATGAGGTAAGGGAAGGTGAAGGTGAAAGGTGAGCGGGGTCCTGTGGTACCGGTATGGCGAAATACCTACCTACCTACCCTGGCCGGGGTGGGCACATTGGCATTGGAACCTTGGAACTAAAGCGCTAATGATTCCAGTGGTAACTAGCTAGGTACGCAGTACGCTGCACGAAGGACGTGGTGGAGCGTCTACATGTAGGTAGGTAGTCTTGCTGCACTAACGCAGAAGGCGCTTCGGGACAAGCACTGCTGGGAGCTACTGCTACTGCTACTGCGCTTCTGCAGGCGGAGTTACACTCCCATTGATGTGCATGGCATGCGTGCCGAAAGGGGGTCTGGGTCTCACGACTGCAGTTTGTGTTGGTTGTTTTGTTAGGGGATTGGTTTTCGTGCGCTCCGATTTCGCAGGGTGTGCTGTTGCTTGGACGCCCGGGCGGGCGGGAGGTGCGAGTTTGATGTTAGTTGCCGTGTTGAAGTGAGGTGAGGTCCGGGGGACAAGGTGAGGTGGCAGTTGTTAGGTAAGGCGCTTGTGTTGTCACAGGCAGGTGTTCTTGGTATGGTTTGGCTCGGGCTAATGGGACGGCGGGTCGGGGAGTAGGATTGTGAGACCTTGGCTCATGTGAAAGCGGTTTGTGTGTGTTTGTTTGATGTAGAGAAGGGAGAACGGAGCACTGAGAAACTTCATCAATCCGCCAAGTCGCATGGGAGGAGATGGATCCGCCCGCTTGCTTGGTTGTCGCACTTTGTCTGACTTGCGCCGGATCGACGGGAGCGAGTTCCACCCTCCCTCTCGCAGCGCCTAGATCAGTAGCCTCCCTCACCAGGGACAGGAAGCTGGTTGTGTGCTTTGATGACTACAAGCATCCAAATGAATGTCCAATAGTAAAATAGAGAATACGTATTGTTGCAACGCAAACACATCTTGGTTCATAATCGCCACACGCTCATAGGACGACACGGTAACTGGTGAAATGAAAGGTCAAAGTCAGCGTCAGTGACGACGGGCCGTTTCCAGTACCATCGCAGGATGAATTGGGTGGATGGGGGATGCGCTGAGTTGAGCCGCTGCAGATCGCAGATCCTTTTCCTTCCCCTCGGATCAGATCGGCTGCATCTGTCTGCCTTCCTTTGCCCTCTGAGCCTGTCATCTCTCGGGCCAGAATTGCCTGTCAACAAATGCGACGTCGTAAGAAGAACAATGAAAACCAAAATCCTCCACTTACATCTCCCACTTGCCGTGCTGCCCTGCAACATTGACGCACACACGGCACCGGTGGGAACATCGTTTAGAGTGAGTGGTGGGAGAAGAGGCCCAGACGTTCGTTACCAAAATAGCCCCCAACAGCTTCGCGGCCACCGGCCACCACGGCTTCCCCAAAACGAACAATTCGTTTCATCAAATCAACCACTTGCATTTTCCCCAAGTCGAATCTCCCCAAAGTAACCCGTAATTCGCACCGGCGCAAAACTACCTTACCTGAAGAAGAAGAAAAAATGCTCCTATCCACTCCGCAACAATTCCCATCCCATCCGGAGAAATACAATTTCAGCCACGCTTTTTCGGCCGACCGGGAAATGGAACCCCCTCGCCCCCCTCCTTACCCCGAAAATAAGGGGACGTATCAGATTTTCACACGCAGCTAGCTGCCCAGCCAGACCGTTTCTTCCCAGCCCGAGTTTCGAGCGAAAAGAACCGCCGAAATAGTAACGGCAAACGGCTCTCCTCACATCGCATCGCAGCGGCTCTACTTACCTTCAGGATTGCCGGCCTTACTACGACCCGTCATGTCGCACCAGGATAACTGAACACCCATAGGCTCTAACCGCCCGCTATGTCAGTCATGCCGCCATAGCCACGAGCCATGCCTCTCTCACTTAACATTGCGTACCGCGCCTTGCCGGCGTCAGTCAGGGTGACTTGACTAACCGCCGACCCGGGGCATCCGGCCCTACCTCTTCTGCCCGCCTTGACATGCCTGCCCGTGCGGCGCTGGTCGATCTTCTCCAGTACACATGTCATGGCCGTGCCGTAGCACAATCCACAATCCCCCGTTTCCCACATCACATATCCATTTTCCCCTTTTTCCTCACTCCACTTCGGCAACTGAGAAATCCTCAGACACCAGAGATGTGAGACGGGGGGCTCCTTCCAGCTAGCCAGACTCGAGTTGACATGTTGGGCGGGCCATTCACGGCACATGCCGATATCAACCACACGTGGGTTTACGGGCACTTGTGTCGCCGGGAAATTTTGTAATGGGAAAGGATGAATGGAACCGGCCGTCTGGGCCCGGACTCTTCATGCTCACATTTCGCCTTCATGGTCCACAGCTGAGCAGGGTAAATACATGGCGGAGGATATTTTATACACAGGGTATATCCTAGAGCAGCAAGACCAAAAACACAAAAGCCCCTCCCGAATGCCCAGACCCCCATAATAACCTCCGAAGCCCTAGAGTCGATCCCATTGCCGCCCACCCAATAACCATGTCGCCATGGCTCCAGCCTGCCAAACTCCTACTGATTGATAACCGCACGTCTCGGGAAGCATCGCGGTCGCTAAACGCATACGGACCAAAGAAACATTGTCGGACGAACGGTATATACTAAGCTTGCTGTTGGAAGTGACTCGCAAGGCTTGAAACATCTTCAAAATTGAGGAATGCCTCGAAGAATGAATTCGCGCTGAACCAAGATGTGGAAATTAACCAAGAGCAGATAGCAACCCAAACAGCAAAGGTACCACGCCCCACCAACTTTTTAGTTCGCTCTTTTGATGCCGCGGCAATACCCGACCAAATAAATGGATATTGGAGAACAGAGAAAAGGAGATTTCAATGAAATCGTAACGATAGGCTTCAAATGCAGATAGACCGTCCTGATAAAAAGTCTGATACTTCGTCAACATTCGTGACCGATAAAACCAAAATGCCCCCCCTTCCAAGCGCCGTTGGAAATGTGACTCCAAAATGCCACCATTGTTTGTGAAACTATCCGGCATTGCCACGCTCTCGCATACGAGTAGAAACACGACAGAAAGTTTTGTGGACAAGATATATATGTACGTAGGCAGAAAGGACTTTCGCTGCAATAGAACCGCCGCTCCGAACCGAGAAATGGGGTATTCGAGCCAGGCAAGAAATATCGAGTCGTCTTAACATCATGTTCGTTCACTCCCGTCATTGGCCATCCCAGTACGTTGGGATGTTGCTCTCTGTCGGTGAGTCCGTCAAGTTCGGCAGGCCCGAGTAGTCATGCATCCAGTATGCCGGATCATCCTCCAGCGACGCAAAGCTGGTGAACCCGGCACTGGTTCCGGTGAGGAGAGTCGGCTCATCACCCGCCAGAGATGCGGGCGTCGGCAAGAACTTATTGCCCGCCTTCGGGAACCTATAGTCGTCGAAATCCAGAGCGCGGAGATCAGTGTTCCCAAGGAGCGTAGTGTGACCCAGACCGAAGCCACTACCCGCGGTGTTGCTGCGGTAGTTGGTGTCATAGTCATCTAGAGGGTTTGAGAGGATATCCTCAGCCTCGGAAACTTCGCCCGAGGTCGAAGTGTTGGTCGTCAAGGTTGGGACCTGCTCGGAGCCAGTGTAGTCGTAGCCGCTGTAGCTCTGGGGCTGGCTGTAGCTGGAAGGGGCGAAGTCCTCCTTGCTGGCGAAGTCAAGTCCATCGTAGTGGCTCCAGTCGACTGAGGTCGCGCTCAGGCCGGCGCTGAAGATGGGCTGCTCATGATCCGAAATACTGCCAAAGAAGTCTGCGCTATTCGGCACATACGGCGGATACTTAATCCCAGACAGATCCAAGGGAGGCAGCTGCCCGTTGAGTTCGGCAAATGACGACGACGAGCCCGTCATCAGCGGCGAGGCGGCCTCCGACTTGACGTACCGCTGGGATTGGCCCTCGCCGATGCCGCTGCTGGCAGGGGATCTACTCCCTCGAGAGTCGCTGCCGCTTCCGGCGTGCATGAGGTTGTCGACGGAGCGAGTGCCGGTGCTGCTCGTGCTCTGCAACGAATTGACACGGTTGAGCTGGTAGGGCCCGCACTTCTGCGAGACCTTGGCGTGCTTGTACGTCGGCTTGTGGTGGCCTTGCGTGTCAAAGGACAGGAGACCATCCGAGCTGGTCGTATTGGCACGCCGTCTGTTGCGGGAGCTGCCTTTCCCCTTCAGCTGGAGGGAGGTGTCCTGGTCCGAGTCCGACTCGGGCACCGTGTCGAGCGTTGGCGGCTCCTTCTTGTGGCAGCAAGTGCAGCGGCCGCCATGGTTGCAACAGCAGCTATCTGGAGCAAAAACAAGAGTGGTCAGAGGCTTTTCCAGCCGTAACTAGCCTAAGCGACGGAGCTCACCCTTGTGACCATCGACGGTCGTCTTCAAATGCATGCACTTGTGCGTCTTCTCGCCGCAGTCGCACTTGACGTGCGAGGCGCGGGATTTGCGCATGGCACGACAATGCTGACATTGCGACACCGGCCTTCCCTTCTTGTTGATGTGCTGAAGCGGACGATCTGCGGTCGCACCAACATGTGTTAGCACGAGAACCCCGCAGCAGGAGTCGAGAGCAATTGGAGACAAGCATGTGTTGGAGGATTGAGGGGCACGCCACGCCCGTCCGAGTCCGAGCTGCTGCGACAGCTCCCGGGACGCCTCGGTTGCAGTCGGCCTAGCCCAAAAAGGGCCAAGCAGCAGCAGCTTGCTGCGCATGCATGCAGCTCAAAACAGAGAGCTCCTCGGCGGGCAGGAGAAGCGATTGACGAGCGGCAAAATCACTCACCATGGTGCTGGCAGTTGCTGACGCGATGACCCCTCACGCAGGCCTCGCAAGCCCATTTCTCGCCGTCGATGATCATGGTGGTCGATTTCTCGGCTGTTAGAAGGGCGAAGTCGGGTCGGTTGCCGGCTCACGGTCCGCTGGTCGCGACAGTGGCTAATCCGCGGGGGGAACAGAGCCCGCGTTTTCCGAGTGGGTTGAAGTGCTGCTGCTACGCTGCTGCTATAGGCGGCTGGCGGCGCTGCAGGACGGCAGAAGTCCAAGTCCAAAACCTCGGGGACGAAGGTGCCCCGTGTGACTCCACGCTCGAGACAAAGACGGTCGCAGGGCCAAAAGCCACGGGCTATCGGGTCATCGCACTGGGTGGTCCGTCTAAAGTTGTGAAAAGGGGTTTGGGACAAAGTGCCGAAGACGCCAGGCCGATGACAGCGCCAACTGGCAAGATCCAAAGCAGGAAACGAAATAAAAATAATGTGGGTTGAGTGGAGATTTGGCGTTTGGTCGCCGAGTGTGAATAGGTGAGCTTCGCAGCTGGAGGTGGGCTGGTGGTGGGGTTCTCAGGTCAAGGTCAGGGCAAGGGTCGGCGGGTGGTGGGCGGGATCAAGTCGGGAAAAGTCAGGTCCTCCTCGCCTGGGACTCAGCTGCGAACCTCGTTCCTTAGCTCAGCACGCCGCAGGCCAACTGATTCCAGGTTGTGTGACGTGACGGGCAGAGCTCCGCGGGAGAACTCAGAGGGTGGCACAGGTTGTAGGGGCGTGGAAGGGTGGTGGACTGTAGCGGGATACTCCCCAGGTAGGAGTGAGGCGACCTCTCTTCTCTGTAAGGCGGGCTGGGACGGCCCTATGCATCGAGTATGACTAGCAACTAGTAACTGTGCGTGGCGGCAGCCTGGTGAAGGCACAGGACGGATGACGGGAGTCGATTCGCGAAAGAAGCCAGAAGAGTATGGCTAGGTTTCGGGGGACCACGGCGAGGGAGGTGGGCGCTTTTTAATGACGGTCCGGCGTGGGTTGGATGCACGCTTCATACACTAAGCGGCGTTTGGGAGATCGCGAAACTGGGGCACCAGCACGACCTCAGGCAGGCAAGCCCCGGGATGGAGGGCAAGAGGGTGACGAAAGACGAGGTGGTGGACCTGGGCAGATCCGGAAACGAAGTACGTACTTCGTACTTGGCCAAGTGACGCCGTACCGGCTACACTCTGCACTTGGCAGCCCGAGGTACGTACTACTGCACACTGCACATCAGACATTAGACATCAGCCAGGTCCCCAGGGCAGGCACCGCAACAAATGGGGAACAGACGGGGTGGGACTGGCTGGACGGGCGATGGGATTTCTGTGTGTTTCGCGAGCGCGGGATGGGGGATGGATGTCGGCGCAAATCGGGGCCAGCTCGCAGGCCCGCGAACGTGGGCAGCGGGCAGGCAGGAGTGGGAGCCGTGGGTGCGCTGGGTGGGCGGGAAGGAGGGGCTCGAGGGGTTTGGAGGCTAGCGAGCTAGCGAGCCAGCAGCGAGGCGCCTTCCTCCTTCGGTCGGTCTGCAGTTCGGGCAAGACGGCAGCGCGGCGCTGGCTCAGGTTGTACCGAATACCTCGACCCTCACGTCACCCTCACTTCGCCGGCTCTGCCACTGCGCAGAAGCAGCCCAGGCATTTTGTGCGGACCTCCATCCCAGCCTTCCCTCCTTCGCTGCGGCGACTAGCGTAGCACGTCCAGACATCGGCGTCCCCCGGTGTCCCCCCCCGTCCGCTTCCTACTGTCTCGTTCGGTCGTGTGCTGCTGCTGCTGCTGCCGCCGCCGCTGCATCAACGACGGACGAGTGCCCGAGCAAGGCCCGTTTGCGGTCTCCCGCGCTCTTGGCCGGCTGTCCATCTCCATTTGTGCTGGGCTGCCCGCTACCTACACAGCACGTCAGCTTGGCGGTCTGACGGTCCGGATCTGAGTAACCGAGCCTTCAAATGGATTGCGGATTGCCATTGCACAAGGCTCGGCGGCAGATCAATGTTCGACACGAGGGCCGGCGACCAGAGCCGCCGGCGACAATAGACGCCCCCAGCGGCAGCCAACACAGCGGAGAGAAGCCTCCAACACAGGCAGTTCCAACGGCTGGTGTGGGGTGGGGTGCCCAGTCCAGGTCCCCTCGGTCCCCACGGCGGCGCTTCATGAGATATGGGTAAACACCCCCAATCAAAAAGGGAAAACAGGCACAGACCCGAAATAATCTCGACTAGCCCATCTTCATGTACGATGCGGTGCATGGAGAATTTGCAGAGGAACAGCATGCAGTCGGGCCCGCTGCCGTCCCCATTGCCATCCGTTCTTCGGTCGCTGGACCGTGGGACACCAGCGACTGGATGAACGCCTGGCATTGGATCGTGGTGTTGGTGGGCTTGCCAGGGTCCAATCTGGGCTCGTGCTCACCAGCATGCAAGCCCCACGCCTGCTGAGGCTACACCAGCTCGAGGAAGATGGGGGTGCTCGCCGACCTGGTGCAGTCAATGGAACCACTGCCATGACACACTTGTTCCGACAATTCCCATGCCACCACACCGAACGGCCTTTCAGCCACTCACACCTCAAGAACCATACAACATAATCGACGCTCTCCCCGATCCACCAGTTGGCGACGCCCAAATTGATATCCTTTTGCAGCTTCTGCCATGAAAGAATTTTCTTCCTCAATCTACACAGCATGCTGCCCATCTGGTGTGGCTTTTTGCTTACAGGACCTGCGTCAAGCGTCAAGTATCCAGGGTGCCGGCGCATCTGCGCTGTCTGCCAGTCTGCATGTCGAAATGTGGAGTTGAGGCTGGCACAGGCTCAGTCTAGGACCGGGCCTCCATCCCGAAACCTCCAGTTTTCCTTCTCCTGAAAGAGGCCGAATGGTTGGCCGGGATCAATGCTGCCGCTCCGCTCGAGTCGCCAACGGCCCTCTGCGCCCAACAACCCAGGACAGACGAAATAGGAGTTTCGTGCAGATCTCCGCGCCATACTGCTCGCTCCATTTTTGCTCGTTGAGCCCGCTGACGAGGCCATCTCGACGACGAATGGGAGAAAGTCGTTCGTCCCCATAGCGGCCAGCACCGATGAATGGGGGGCCCCCTGACATCCCGCGCGAGCAGAGAGATCCGACATAAGCCTATTCTGCCACTCAACAGCCTCACCAGCCGTTCGTGCGGATGCCATGGCGGAACGATTGACAAGACCAAGCCCGAGGGGTCTCACGCAAGGAGCTCTTGGCAGTATTTCGGCCGGCAGGCGAGGTTGTGATTGAGCTCTTCATTGCCGTCTGCAACACGAATCTTTGGCCGATTAGAGGCAGAATGTGTCGATATTGCCAGCCGTGTCGAAGATTATCTTATTTCTTTGGCGCCAGGCACGGCATTCTGGAACCTCGAGGTCGCCACTGATACAAGATGCCATGCCATGAGTTCAAGGCCCAACCTTGAACAATACTCCCGGCATTGCTGAGATTTCGGCATGGAATGAATCCGGGAGGGATCACGATCAACGTTGAGATCGCCAGGTGCTTCGTGCCTTGTGCAGGCAGCTGGACATAACCGCGTCTTCTTGTTACCTGAAGGGGTGTGTAAGTGCGGACGACATGCGACTTCGCCCCAGCGAACAGAGGGCTGCACGCTGCCCGTGCTGACGGCCCAGTGGGGCGCTTCCACCGCCTCTCCTGGCGCCCTGCACGCTCCCAACTCTGGCAGCGGCAGCAGCTCCAGCAACTGCAACTGCAGAGAATCTCATTGTTGCGTCGCAAAATTTTCACCCACACCTCACCGAGTATCCCGCAGCCTCCACGCAGAGCCAAATGCTCCGTCGTCGCTTCGTGACGCCATATCTAGCCCAATCAAAGTCCATGCTTTCCACGCAGCCCAATTCTCCTGGCGGCATTTCTAGCCTCTCTGCCTTGCTCCAACCTGCCTTGCCTGAGACCGGGCCGAAGACGGTCTTCTGCAGCAAAACGAGTGGACACTCTGCATCGTGGCAGTCATCTCCTGACCAGGAGCGCTCCAATGGGTCTCAACACCAAAACAAAGGCCCTCGCCCTCCCGCCCTTCAATAAGTTCGGGGGGATACAAGTGTTGGGATCGACACCCGACTCAGAAGCACGGTACCCCCAGGCTGACACTCATATCCATGTGTAACAATCGGGCATGACACTTCGCTTTGGACACTCATTTCATCCAGGCTGGTGGCCGGGACCGGGAGCTGTTATGTCGCTCCGGCGTCACCCCCTTTTGACCTGTCAAGTCACGGTAAGTCGGGCGTTTCTTCAGCCAGCCGCTCTTCACCTGACCCCATTCTCAAATCTGTTCTCTCCTTGCACTCACTGAGCAGATCCTTTGGGGTTCTAGCCCAATCCTCATATCCGGGCCTTCGCCGGGTTGTCTGGCGGAAAGACCCGGCTTCTCGGTCCCAGTCGAGGGGACAACCCACAACCCACAACCCAACCAGCCAGTCCCTGAAGCCTGTCCACAGCTGACAACGCATTCCAGCCCCTCTTCCTTCGCCAATATCCGTGCAGCTATTCACATGCTTCCGCTCGATAGTAATCTTATAAACAGACCATAGCGTCTGTCGGTCCTATGGCTGCCGGAGTGTCGATTTAGCTTCTTGGTTCGGAGGTCATTCAAGTGTACTTCGTACCAAAAAGCTGACCAGGAGCTTAAGCAAATTCAAATACAGGCTACTGATCAACTTCATAACCCGCAACTCCGGGGACTGGGTTAACGATGGTGCGACGTGCAATGCATCGAAATTGAATTACGGCAGCATGTCACACTTCAACTTGCCGAGCAGGAAACCCTACCCCGGCCGTGTCATGATTCGCAGTCCTGCAATGGCCCTTCTCCTTGATGGTTGACAAAGAACAAAGACACGATCGGCTCGTGCAACCACATGGGTGGACTTCGGTCAGCGTTCTAGAAACTCGTCTCCGCAATCTCCCTGGACACCCCCTCGCAGCCCCAGCCAGGGTAGGGTAAACCTCCACGATGTACAAGTACATGCCACAGTACATCCATCTGGTGGGGTGCAAGACAGACTTCTACAGAGGATCAGCAACACCAAGCCCTCGGTATTTGGGTTGCCTGCCGCCAGGAAACTCCATATCACTGCTAGGCTGCTCAATGGAGCACTGGGCGGCGCTTTCAGAGCGGCGCTTGGCAGCCCTTTCGAGACACGCGCAAGTGTACTGATCAACAGCTGATGGCTGCCGCTCAAGAGGAGTCGGCATGCGCTCTACCAGCCACGGTATTCGTCGAGGACGACACGCACACGACTTTGAAGGCGTTTCTCCTCCTCTGGTCTGAAATGAATCGGGCCAGCGGCCAGCGCAGGTCGTCCTAGGATGTCCTTGTCACCGGTGCAGAAATGGGGATGGTCTCCGGCCTGCATGCGCCACGGAGAAGTTCTCTAGCAGAGCTCTCCCGTGCAAAAGTGCCAGCTCAGGAGCCAGGCTAGCAATTAGTGAGGGTCGGTGATTGGGGAATATTGGCGATGGATGAGATTTCGGTCGATGTTGCAGCTCAAGTGAGCCAAGCAGGGCTCCTCAACGCCAACCCCTCATTTCATCCCCAACTCGATGCGATTACATGCGCAGTCGCCTCAACCCCCACGCTTACAAGCTCCAATTTCTCCATGAAACCTGCATTTCACCCCCCCGTGCCCTCACTCTCCGCTCCTGTTCCGAGTCGTCGCGCTGCTCTTCCTCCTCAGATGGGCGCCTTGCAGTGCAGGTCCCAATGGGGGTCACACCAAAAAGTCCGGTGTCGCCGTCTGCGAATGGCAGGTGTGAGTCTGTGAGACCAACCGCCAGGGTCGCCCTGTTCACAGCTCACCTGCTGGCACGAGCACTTCGTGTTCTTCGAAGGGCAGGAGCTGGCGTTTCAGAGATTTCAAAGGATTGAAGACCTTGCGAGAGGGACTGACGCCCGATGGCGCGTTGAGGTCTTATTATGGGCGCTGGCTCACTGCGGAACGAACCCTCTTCTTTGGATCGTCCTGACCCCAGTTCTCCAGATCTCCATGATGATTCATGCTGCATGAATCCGCTCGGGGATGTCGACATTCCGATGCAGCGGCTATGGCTAGGCTTGGGAGGCTGATCGATTTGCACTAGTGGCGGTTGTTTGGCATTACGCAACTTTGCTCCCCCGTCAGTCTTCAAAGCTCCCTTGCTTCAGGTCCGTACACCGAACACGTCGGACGTGGACGCTAATTCCCACGGTGGCTGTCAAGCTCGGTGTAGAAACCAGCTGCTTGGCAAAGAGATATATCGGTTACAGACTAAGCCCTGGGCTTTCGACCCAGGAGCTCGATCGTCAAGGAGATTGTGAAATTACTTGGTATTATTGGTTTGATATGATATCACATCAGGTATGTATCGAGATGTTTCGCCGCCGAGGGGCTCGGTCTGGCCCTGCAAGAAGTAGCCCAAAGAGCCTTCACTGATGTCAGCATCGGCAACTCGGGGAGCGGCCGGCTGGTCATCATGCCTCTGATGAGAAGCAGGTGGGCTCGTCCGTAGAATTGGTTGGTGGTCTCGGATTTCCTAGTTCAGCGGCGTTTGGCTTGGCAATGCCGTGCCGATGGTCTTCGCCGGCCAATTGTGGGGAGCATGTCCGTGGCCCCGCCAGGTGAAGAAGATGGGGGAGCTATGACCATATCGGAGGAAAGCTTGCTCTGTCAACCCGTTTCCGAATGCCCGCACACGCACCCTCTCTGGAATGACACAACCGGACCAACTGAATCCTAGAGTCATAGGGACCTGCATCTTCACTTAGGTAGCTGAATAATGCGCGGTCAGGTGAGCTTGACATCGTGATGTTGACGCGAGACAGCACCGGGGATGGGGACCCGGCTCCACAACGGCTAAATAGCCATGTTCCAGCGCTCCCTCAACATCAGCCGTAGCAGTGATAAGAACTCCAGATGGCCTGGGAGTGAGGCGTGGAGAGGCAGGATAGAATCGGGGATGGCGGCTTAGATAAGGTGATGATAGTGCATGTTGAGCAATGGCGTCATCCCCTGGCGCGCCAAAGCGCCGAGGAGGGTGGGCCCGTTTGTGTAACTCCCCTGTCGAGCTGACGGGTAAGGCGAAGACAGCAGACCTGGTTGTGTTATCAGCCTGCCGCACACCGCGGCTGAAGTGGTTGCAGTTGCAATTTGCAGTTGGCTCAGGGTAGTTGGGGGTGGGTGGAGAAACGAGATGCAGGAAACAGCCGGACTAATGAAAGGGAAGGTTGCTGAAGTTCGGGATGTGGGATGGTCTGGGCGCCTACGGGTAGGTTCCATGATTCCATCATTATCATCTTACGATTCGAGATGTCTAGTGTTCAACGGTGCCTCTTGTTGTCGGCACCCCTTGTGTCGCTTACATTGCCTCGTTTCGATACTTGCTAGGTACTTGTTGCCGCTGGGCCGTTCCCCGCTCGCCCATCCCGAGCGTCCCCGCAATCAGGCGGCCCCCGATCCAAAACGGAACACAATTGCGGGGACGAGTGCATAGGAACGGGTTAGGGTCCTGAGCCGGCTCCGAATGAGGACATCCCAGGCCACCACTGCTGATGGCTGCGGCGTGAATGTCTCACTTTCCGGACCACTTGTCTTTGTTTGGCTGCGCAAGATAGGGCGTGTTATCAGCGACACACGTTTGAGAAAACCGAAGTACTGCCTCTCGTCAAGACGAGCCGGTTACCCGGAGACGCCAGCGGAACAGGAACAGCAGCAGCTGGAGGGTCTGGAACGCCGTGTCGTCGAGAGTTAGGAATTGAGAGGGGCGGAAACCGACGGCTTCCGTTCGACCAGAGTAGCACGGCAACTCCCGCCGCCCCCGCCATGCATCACGCTCCGAAGCCGGGTGCTGATCCGGACAGGTCGGTTGTTTATTCCACCCCCTTATTCCCCCTCACGCAAAAGATGCGATGACGGAGAGCTGGCTGACACCCGGCTCCCAGACCCGTGCACATTGTCTTCGTCGGCGCAGGCGCCGTCGGGTGCTTCTACGCCTCGAGGTTGCACCACGTAGGCTCCCCCCCCGTCACCCGTCACGGCATGCCCCCGTCGCTGACACAGCCTCCAGCCCGCCCACAACATCCACACCTCCCTGATCGCCCGCTCCAACTACGCCACCCTCGCCGCCTGCGGTGTCACCCTGCAGACCCACACCTTCGGCAACTACACCTTCCGACCCGAGGCCGTGTTCCCCTCCCCGGCCGCCGCCGCCGCCGCCGCCTCGCACCCCTGGGACTTCGTCGTCGTCACCACCAAGGCCCTACCCGACCGCTCCGACGACGCCGCCCTCATCGCCCCGCTCATCACCCCCGGCACTACCACCATCCTCCTCATCCAGAACGGCGTCGGCGTCGAGGCCCCCTACCGCACCCGCTTCCCCTCCAACCCCATCATCTCCGCCGTCACCGTCATCTCCGCCGAGCAAACCTCCCCCGGCACCGTCCGCCAACACCGCTGGACCCGTCTCCACCTCGGCCCCTACTCCCACTCCGCATCCACCTCTGAACATGAAGAAGGCCACGTCTCCCCCGACCTGGAATCCCTCGGCCTCGCCCGCGCCCACCAGATAGGCGACTACTTCGCCCGCCTAGGCAGCATCAAAGACGTCGAAATCGCCGACGAGCTCGACCTCCAGCTCATCCGGTGGCACAAGCTCTGCATCAACGCCGCCTTCAACCCCTCAGCCGTACTCTCCGGCGGCCGCGGCAACGCAGACATGGTACTCGACCCCGAGCTGAGAATCCATCTAAAGGCTATCATGCAGGAGATATGGGACGCTGTGCCTAAGATCCTAGGGGGGAGGGTGTTTCCGGCGGAACTGGCTAGTCCGGAGAGAATTTTGAAGAGCACGGAGAGGAATGTCGGGAGTAGGCCGAGCATGCTGGTTGATTGGGAGGCAGGACGGCCGATGGAGCTGGAGGTTATATTGGGGAATCCTGTGAGGATTGCGAGGGGAAAGGGAGTGGAGTTGGGGAGGATGCAGAGCCTTTATGCGCTGCTGAGGAGTGCGCAGGAGGGGAGGGAGAGGGGGAAGGAGGGGAAGAAGGGGAAGTTGTAGGTTTGTAGGTGCGTTGTGGTAGCGTTCGTGATAGTCGTGATGGTTTGGGAAGCACGGATAGGGTGTTTGCATAGATTGAATGGTGTTATTTTTAACGTATTTATTTTGACATTGTTCGCGATGTGGACGCTACCGGACGGCTTGCGGTCCTTGCGCTCCCCATACTAGCAGGCAAGTGTAAAGACCCACGCTTTAGCTCGTTATTCCTCGATGGTGGATGCATACCCAGCAAGGAGGCGGTCTGAACATCGTGTTGGCAAGTCCCGGGCGTCAAGTCTCACTCTGACCTAAGCTCAAAGCTACCGACTGGAAATTGAGGAGCTCTGATCCAACAAGAGCTACTAACACGGCGCCACTCGGGTGCCTCACCCTTCTCGCATTTATCCAGGAGGTCGAGAAAACTTCGTACACTATGTGACCTTTGCAAGTAGGGACTGACTTCTCCGCTTTCGCATCTGTCGAGGTCAGTTAAGAACTCCTCGACGTCTGGCTCATTCCCGTAGTTGAAGTTACCAGGCCGAGGGGGGTTTTGGCCTTCCTCGGTTTGTTGCTGTCTGTGATTTGATGTGTCCATCGAGCCAAGAGAGTTCAAGGAGTTGATGTACTCCCTGAAGAAGATGGAGATGAATTTCCAGAGCATGGTCATATTGATAGCTCAGGCAGGAACTGTAAAAATTAATTTGGCTGCTTGACGCTGTTGTTTGTTTTGTTTCAGGGGAGGTATTTCTTGTGTAGATATGGTCGGCGCGAGCTAGTCGGTATGGTCAATGGTTCGGAGAAAATGCCAGTCGTTTTATGTAAATATTATGATAGTTACCTTATCTAGCGCTGGGTGTAGATAACATTTCCTTTGTTCAACTTAGGTTAGGTAGGTAGCTGAAATGAAAGGGGCTGAAGAGAGCACCCCTTCCCCTTTTAAACTGCCTTACTTTTCTTTTCATTTCCCACCCCAGACGATCTATGTTATTATTTCAACAGCGAATTTGTTCAAACAACGAATTCTGGATGAATGACGCTGTGCTCGAGGCCCATCAGTGAGAACAAGGTCCTGTTCAACTCGCCAAAACAATATACTTGCTGGGATCCAGTGCTGCATTCCCACCAAGACCCGTTGACTCCCAACAAGGATCCTGTCAGGGCTGTTCAGAAACCTGCAGGTTGATTTTTTCAGTCCCTTTGTTGTCCTGTCTCTCGTTGATGGGAGAGGTGGGTAGACATATTGCTTCCTGGCCTTCCTGTCTGCGGAGCCCGTTTGTCACTACCTACCTACAAAGGTGAGAACTCTCTTGTATTCTTTACCGGTTTGAAGCTTTTAAGGGCGAACTTTGCGCTGCGCAACTACGTCCCAGTACCCATTTTGTGACAACTCATTTACCCGTGACATACCCCGCAACGGGGGTTGACAGGTACCCTCAGCTTTCAACCAGCACCCGGAAACAAACCGATGCGCCAGAACAGGATGGTTAGCTAGCTCAGATGGATAACAGGGGATGGGGGTGGCAGAAATCACGGTCAAGATAATCAACCTGCCATAGTTGTCTCTGACAGGATGATAAAAGAGTTAGACTGAGATAACGGGCAGACTTCTTGAACTGGTCTACAAATAGGAGATGAGACTGGGGGCGAGAAGATGATGTCGTGGATGGCCTGGTAGTATAGCCGATATCACGATGAAGTGTGGGCTCTAAATGATGGTGTTTACCGTTTATCTATTAGTATGTCGTCTGCATCTCCCCGGTGCCCAAAATCTCTCTCAGTGGAAGTGTACCTCAATCCCGTGCAGAGGATGACTTTCTTCTGAGCAGCCAGGCTATGCAGTTAGATCATGCTATGGGCCGTGTTGCACTCTCAAGAGGCCTAGAGGTCTCGCTGCATCCTCTCATGGACGATTTTAATGCAATAGAGCACGAGCTTGATAATATCAAGACATGCGTCTATACCCCATAGGACCGATCCGACGCAATCCAGGATCTGTGTGATGCAATCGAGCTCTATTACGTCTATTCCGAAGTACTCCAGGACTCTAACAATACAATCCAGCCCTGTAGTAATCCGTGAAGAGATTTTTACTACGTGAGAAATCCTCGTTACTAAAGAGGACAGATTCTGACGCGTTGACACAAGCCGTGTAAGTGTTTTTCTTATACCCTTTAGCATTAAGTCGACTAACCCTTTCCCCCAGTCCTCATCCCGGGGCGGTGCAAGGTTAAGGTTGCTAATGTGGTCAGTTACCTCGCCTTGTTCGCATCGGTTTAAGTCTTGTAAGAACTCGTCAACGCTGGCTTCATTCGCGTCGCGAAGGGTACTATATCGAGGTGAGTTCTGGACTCCATCGCGTTGTTGTCTGTGACAGTATGTACCCATCGTATCAAGAGGGTTGAATGAGGAAATATATTTATAGGAAGGTGACGGAGACGACCGTCGAGATGCTGCTGCTGATAGCTTAGATACCTTGCTATTAAAAACTGCGTAGGTTGCCCGCCTCTCGATGCGTTTTTCGGTATCCGGGATAGTCTCTAGGATAGGCAGGATTGTATTGTGAGGGGTCGTTTATATGTATGTCCGGAGACCGAGTCAATAGCAATTGGACGAATGCCGCTGGGCCCGTGGTCATTTAGCAGGGACACTGTCTTGTGCAGCCCCCCCATAACCCTGTCCTTGCTGGCAGTTGGTGCCGCATTGCATAAGGTAGTTACCTCTCAACTGCCATCAAGTGAATTATCAGGGTTGGCGACAATCCGGCGGATTGGGCTATTCGGTCCCCTTGTCAGCGATCTGTTGTTTCTTGGCCTTTCTCTCCGCGGGAGTCGTTTGTCACCACTCTCTCCTCCTCTACAGCGATGCCTGGACTCCAAATTATAGGGACGCCACTTCAAAGCTTGGGAATACATACCCTATAGGCAGTTAAGGTACTGCGCTGACAACGTCCCACTACTTGTCTCTCAGCCCAATCACTCGTTCACTGTAGGGTACCCTGCAACGGACATCGACCCCTGTAGAAATATCGACGTGTCATACCATGCCTACGATGCCCTCTTCAGCGTGAACCAAACCTATACCTAGCAGACCCCGATGCGTCGGCAGACATTTGACTGGCTCTCAAATCGTAAATGGCTTTTTGGTGATCGCGGCTGGCGCGCAGAACAACTGTGTTGCATCTGTACTAGCGTACAGCTTTGATGACTGATATCGGAATCCTGGGGGAAACCGGGAACTAACTGCCTAGGCTAAGCGGTTTATCCTAAGACAAAACTTTAAATTTTTGGGCGACACGTCATGAATCCGCGGTTTGAATGATCCCCTCAGCCAATAATGGGGTTGAAGTTGACGATGATGTAATTCAAGCGCTTGTCAGCCGCACAGGGCAGGGCGGGAAAGCGGCAGGATGGGCGCGTTGCCCCTCGCAACCGCCCGCCATCCAGGCAGTCAACAATACCCGGCGCACCCCGTCCCGGTCCACCGTCCGAATTTCAGCATTCCAACCTCGTCATTTTGGCGCTCCGCTTTGCATCCATTGACAATCCCGTTCGCAGCTGCCATCGCGATTGCGGCAGACATCATCTACGAACAGATATCCTAACAACCCGCAATTACAAGCGCATTACACCCCGCTATCGTCGTCGCAGCTTCAGGTGATCGCAAGGCGCAATGCCGGCCGCTACGATGGACGGGCCGGCCGTCGCCCTTTCCTGTGAGGACGCCTCGGATAATGTAGAACCGCGCTATACTGACCCATCCTGTATAGTCGCCAACAACTTCTGGGGCAAGGACGATGCCGGCGTTAGTCCCCTCATGGAGCGCATGCATGCTGCAAAGCAAACGTGCGACGAGCTCCGCGCTTTCTACAATGGTACACGGCCCTCCCAATGCACCCCCCTAAAGCTTGTTCTAACCGGGTTCTTCTGTTGCAGCTCGCGCATCGATCGAGGACGAATACGCACGCAAGATGCAGTCGCTATCCCGGAAGTCTCTAGGCTCTCAGGAGACAGGCACGCTGAAGAACTCCCTCGATATCCTCCGCGGTGAGGTCGAGTCTATGGCAAAGCAACATCAGAACATCTCCGCCCAGATGAAGAGCGAACTTGAAGAACCGTTAGCCGCATTCGCCGGTGGTATGAAGGAGAGGCGCAAGATTGTGCAGAATACGGTCGAGAAGTTGTTAAAGACCAAGATTCAGCAGACACAGCAGGTCAATAAGGTGAGTTATCACAACTCAGGAACCACATCTTCACCACTAACGGTTACAGACAAGAGATCGCTACGAGCAGGAATGTTTGAAGATCAAGGGCTATTTGGCTCAGGGCCACATGGTCATGGGCCAGGAGGAGAGGAAGAACAAAGCAAAGCTTGAGAAGACACAGATCAGCTTGGCAACATCCAACTCCGACTACGAGGCAGCTGTCAAGGCTTTGGAGGAGACCACTGCCCGCTGGAACCGAGAGTGGAAGGCGGCCGCAGACAAGTTCCAAGACTTGGAAGAAGAAAGGCTCGATTTCACAAAGAGCAGCTTGTGGACTTTTGCTAATATCGCATCCACTGTGTGTGTCAGCGACGATTCTTCGTGCGAGAAGATCCGACTCTCCCTCGAGAAGATGGAGGTTGAGAAGGATATCATCACTTTCATCAGCGAGAGAGGAACAGGCCAGGAGATTCCGGATCCTCCCAAGTACATCAATTTTTGTCGTGGGGATGTCGACTCTCAGTCGGAGGCATCCGAGGACGAAAGCTACTCAGTTGCGCAGTTCCCGCGAAGCATCAACCCGGCGTTCCGCTCCTCGTCACCGCAGCCCTCGACCTACGAGTCTCACCACGACCCCAGCTCGGCGCTCGCACGGGACCTGGGTCACCAAGATTCCGGCACGCCGCGGAGCCGCGAAACAACGCTTACGCCACAGAAGTTGGCCGTTATCCCTCCACAGGAGAGCCAGGTCCAGAGCCAGAATCAGAGCCAGCGATCGAGACAGCAGCAAGCACCGCGTGGCTATCAAGCACCGCGTCCCAATCTCGAGTACGATCCCAACGAGTTTCAGCCAGTGCCGCATGACCCCTACCCGATGGACGGCATGACCATGCTCTGCCGGCCGACCGCTTCTGATCTGAGCACGGCGCCATCAGCAACATCTGCAAGACCCTCTAGTAGAGACTCGCACAGCGAGACGTCGTTCTCTAGTCAGGAGCCGCCGTTGTCACCCGTCAAGCATGAAGCGCCGCAACAGACACCTGTGGGTCAGGAGAGGAAGGTCCTTAAGAAGAAGAGCGGCTTCTTCCAGAACCACAGCCCGTTCCGGCGCAAGAGCACTAAGGAAGTGGCCCCTGCGAACCGGAACACATGGCACTCTGCCAGCCACCAAAGCCAAAGCCAAAACCGCCAAGCCCTGGGTCCCGCAAGGGATAGAGATCAGCAAATGGCCTTGCCTGACCGCACCGCCAGCCCCGATCCCATCGCTGCTAATGCCAGCCTGGCGCTGAATGTCGGCCAAAACGTCTTCCCAGTCGATACGCCTGGCAGGCGGACCAAGCAGGTCGCGCAACCTGCACAGGATGATGACCCCATTGCTCTTGCTCTGGCCGAACTTAAGGGCGTCACCAGTGGCACGAAGCAGTCCACGTCACGCATGTCTGCCGACCACTATCACGGCATTGCTACGCCCGCCCCGGGTACCATGCGATCTGGACCCGGACTAGTCAACAACAGTGCTGTCGCGGCCGCTATGCGCGGCACCCCGCCTCCATCATATGACCAGCAGGTGCAAGTGCAGCGACTTGGCGTGCCTCCGCCGGCTGTAACATCCAGGGCGATGAAGGAAGCTTCGTCGAAGTTCCAGCAGCAGACCCGGAGCATGTTTACCGAGCGTCCCGGGTCCGGCGCCGCTGGTGGCTATGGGACCCAGGGTGGTTCCATGTCGCGCCCCGGCACTAGGGGCAGTGATATGCCTCGCGCTGCGTCACCTGCCCCTCCCAGGAGCGTGTCGCCTCGTCCCGGGTCCAGGGCCGACCCGCAGCACTACGGGTCAAGTCACAGCCACAGGTCGGTGTCGCCTAACCCGCAGCGCTATGGGTCGGGTCACAGGTCAGCTTCGCCGAACCCATATGCTGGTAGCATGCGCGGCTCGGTTTCGAGTCACCACATGGCAGTAGGGCCACAGCGCGGCTCGGACCAGGGCTACAATTCATACAGAGGCGGCTCGCAGAGCGACATTGGGCGCTCCGCGTCGCCATCGCCGTATCAAGGCCGCGGGGGCGAGTACGGTGGCGGCGGCGGCAGACCGTCGAGTAGTATGGATATGGCCGTGCAGCTGGCAGAAGATGGAGGAAGCAACTACGACGGGTCTCAACGCGGTAGAGGCAGCAGAGGCGGAGGCGCCCACTCGAGAGCGATGAGCTTCTACGAGGGTGGCGGCGCGGTGCAGCCTGCTTCTCGGACGAGGAGCAAGAGCGTGGCGGATCCCGGGAGGGGGTTCACCAGAGATGGGAGGTCGATCATGCACTTTGGTAAGTCTGTCTGAGGAGAAAATGCGGAACGTTGACTACTAACCACTCTGTATCTTGTAGCGAGGGCATTGTACATGTACCAGCCGGCTATCCCTGAGGAGTTGGGCTTTGCCAAGGGTGATGTCCTTGCTATACTGAGGCATCAGGATGACGGGTGGTGGGAGGCTACGGTCCAGGGCGGTAATGGACAGGTTGGACTGGTTCCGAGCAATTATTTGCAGGCCTGCTAAGTGCTGTCTGCCAAAGACTGACCCTTTTCGAAGGCTGCAGGGAGAGGAGGATCTTCATTTCACGCAAAAGCATTGGGGGAGTTGTGCTGCATTATTTTGCGAGTTCTTTCTGGCCCCCCTATTCCAACATAACGCCAAGTGCGTTTGGATCTGGATTTGGACCGGGGGTTTGTCGGTGATGGGGAATGGACATCTGATATCCGGGCTTTGGTTTATCTATCACGAGTCTATCATGAGAGAGGGGATGTCTGTCACTGATGACAATCAATGTTGGCGGTATATGGTCGATGGTTACGTGGGCGGAATCTTGTATTATACTATATGGCTGCGATGACGGCGAGAGCGAGATTGGTTTCTGTAGCGAGCGAGCGTGCGAGCGTGCGTCGTTCGTAGGTAAGTAGGTAAGTCAGTCAGTCATTCATCTTGGTTGGGCGGTTAATGGCATGATATTTGGTCACCTCCTCTTTCCGACGTTCGATGTGATGTGATCTGTGGTAACTTAGAGCTGTGATGCGTTGCCGCGATACTTGAGGCTTATCTGAGACGACGTAGCGCACCTGGATGGCTGGCCGTTGTTTTACCGATGGTAGCGGAAATATGCATAAATCTATAAGAACCAATATATTGCCTCCTCGTGGTTGATAAGGTTGTGACCGTGCCTTATTTCCGTTGAAGATGTGTTATGCTGGGAAGTTTGTCCGTCCCTCCCGAGAGGTATAAATACACGGCCTGCCCCATACCGAGCTCAACGTTTCTCTCTGATCTTTTAACCCGAGAAAGCCCCGGGGTTCTTGCTCCAGGGCAATCCGGTAAATGACTATCTATTCTTTTCAACGTGACCTGTGATGAAGAAATCATGCTAGCACTGGGGGTGGCTGTCTTGTCTTGTCGAGAGGCAAGAGGCTTCTTGGGAGTTTGCTTGAGGGATCTGAGGTTGCTGTTTCATTTTTGGGATTTTTTTGGGTTTTTGTTTGATGGTGTATGGGGGATGGGATGTAGGCAGGCGAAAGTGAAGGTGAATCGGCGGGGGGAGAGGTCTCTACAGCTGGGGGTCTTGCGCCTTGATTCTGTACTTCTAGTTCTGCATTTTATTTTGGTAGTTGGCCGGTTCTGGTAGTATCTTTGACGATTAGCCTACCTTATCTAAGGATGATTTTCGTGTAGAATTATCAACGGTTTAGAAGGGATGGTGTTGGAGTTGTCAATGGCGGAGCTGGCAGAGGGTTGGGGTTGGGGTTAATTTCTCCAACTTGGGCAGTGACATCAGCGCCAAGATCCAACTTCCACCTGAAGCTCAAAGCTCCCCCGCAGAATCACAAGCCGCATCACATCATCCCTGCGCTCCGGGCTTCTCGCGTTCGAGATCCTCGACTTTCGAACCCCTCGTGTATAACGCCACCGTTGACGGCGGCTCTACCTACTAGATGGTAAGACTCGCGGATCACCCCAGTGCTGCTAGTGCAACCCCCGAACTAACAATCGCTGGGCAGAACGACGTTCGCGAGCGCCGCGCCGAGCTTTGGGATGCAGTGGACGACCTGCGGGATGCCTTCTACGGCCTGCTGACGTCTAGGAGACTTCAGAAAGCCATTCTGAACTCCCTTGTGATCGCCACTTTTGCGACTGTCACATACTATCTCTCCATCCCAGCCTACGCTGCCTTCTATCACTTTCATCTGCCAGACCAGGTAGTCAAGGTGCCTGTGTACCTTCAATATGGGTAAGTCACCCGCCTGCGTGTATCCCGGGGACTGTCCTGACATACTTGCTTGCAGATACGGCCCCAATCCTTTCGCGATCGCTTCGTTGAGCCAGACTAGCATCAAGAACTCACAGGCGTACGATATCGATGTCTCCTTGACGATGCCTCAGTCGCCCGAGAACTTGGCGCATGGGAATTTCATGGTCGGCTTGTTGCTACTGGGCGAGGTCCAGCAGTCGCAACCCGCCAGCGACACACAGCCTCCCCGCTACCACGGCAAAGTCTCGCCATTTACTTCAATTGTGCAGCCGGTCGACATCACATCGTACACCGCACACCGAAAGATCCTGCACACATCAACACGTCCGACGAGAGTGCCGTACCGCTCATCGCTCGTGTCCAGGGCTGCATCGCTGCTACGACTGCCATACCATGCATTCTGGCCTGGCTCTGAGACTAGCACGGTGGTGGTGCGCATGGCGGAGCACTTGGCGTTTGGTCGCGGCCTGCCGGTACCTAGCAACCTGCTTATCGAGGTTCAGGCCGGCCAGGCTTTGCAGGTGTACGAGGTTGTCGTCACGTTGACGGCACAACTGAAGGGACTCCGGTACTTCATGTACCAGTACCGAATCACGGCGTTCGTGATTTTCACGGGGCTCTTCTGGCTTGTAGGGATGTTGGCATTCTCCATCTTGTTCGTGCTGCCGGGTAGCGTTGTGCCAAAGGGTGGCAAGCTCAAGATCAAGGGTGACGAGAGCGGGTTGGAGAGCGAGGACGACGCGGTGAAGAAGAAACCCGTTGTCAAGAAGGAGGGCGAGCTATCGGATACCGAGAGAACATTCCCCAGCAGCAGCAAGCAACCGGCGCTTAAATACGAAGGGCGCATTAAACAGGAGGAAACTGAGGATACAAATATCCTGCCTGTAGGGGCAGGGGCGGAGGCCGATGACGAAGATGACGAGGAGGAGGATTGGCGCGCAAGGGATTCGGGCATTGGCACGAGCTATAGCGACAATCGAAGTCGAGAGGGGACTAGGAAACGCTTTACGAAGGGGGGTTCATGATCTGATGTGTGTTTGGTCTGTAGGTTATGGCTGGGACTGTGTTTCTTGGAGTTTGGAGTGTGGCGGTCTGGGTTTGTCAGGGGCGGTGAATCACAAGTCAACACGAGGATACCAGGTATGGGATGGCGCAAGTTGGGTTGGTGCTGCTGAGTTGAGGTGAATCGGCTCAATTGAAATCCTGATTATGCTACAGTCCATCTACTGCAACATGTGCTTTGGTGTTTCGGTGTTGAGTTGACAATGGCATTGTCACGATGTTGGTTCTGTGACCGTCCAAGTACTTCCGTTCACTTAAAATTGACAACTGGAGGCGCCATCAAGGCCTGTGGAGCCGGACGTCGAGTTGGCATCCTCCGCATCCAAGGAAACGCTGATAACAGCCCAAAGGTCCACGTATCGTGTTGGGTACTCGAAAATGGCCCGAAACAATTGCTTTTTCCCCATCATCGCACTGCTGCAGGGTAGCTTCGGGCGTCGTTGGCCTGATCTGCCAACGCAGCCCCCAACAAAGCTGGGCCGGGGTCGATGCCTTCCCCGCCAGCCAGCGGACTGGGTGGCCTGTGCGTCCTGCCAGGCGGCGGACCAGCAGCTCAACATCCCCACTCCCATTCACAGCGCTCGCTGGACTGGCATTGTCACTTGCCGACTCCGTACGCAGGGCAAGCAGAGAGACCTCCACATCACCTCGCACCCATCAGTGCCGGCCCGTACCTATTCAATATCCTGCCCCTCATTTCCAAAAGGCAACTTTCCCAGGTCGCCCACTTGCCCGCCCACCCGCACAATACCCTAAACTCGATCATACAGCTTATCGACGCCGCGTTATTGCGCACCGGGAAGACGCCAGCTGAACAACACTGGCCTCTTTGCCAATACCTAGCGGACAGGTCGGCGAAACAACCGACGTTGAGGGCAAGGTCGAGGCTGCTGCCAGCCCGCCTTGTTTTCTCGCGGCTGGGCCCAACCCCTCTAAATCTCTGTTGCCCGCACGTTCACGTCCGCACACGCTCTCGCACTCACTGGCCAACGCAGATGCAGACGCAACGCAGACGTACCTTACATATCCTGTGAGGAGCTCTGCGACCGTCTAGAAAGGCCTTGGTCGATAACGCCGTCATCTTATTGATTTGTCCGGGGTTGAGCCTGCTATATCTGCTGCGGTGGCCAACGCGGTCGCCTGTACAACGTCCGCCTCGCGTTCTCCGACCCGGCAGCCGATTCTTCTTTCGCAGTCCACCATCGTCGAGTACCCGCTGCTAGCAGCGCACAAGAAGGAAGAAACGAGTAGTCCCCCCACCGAGTTCACCGACAACAACCTTCCCGAAACCAACATCATGCCCTGCTTCAAGGGCATCGCCGTGAGCATCCATGCCAACGGCGCCCCGCTGCCCGAGCACGGCGTGCAGAAACAGTCACGAGTCTCGCGCATCAACACATACATCCCCGTTCCCCAGCCGCAGCTGAGCCCTGAGTCCAACAAACCCGAAGCGGCCAAGTTTGCCATCTCCATCACCCTGCTGACACCTGGCCTGGCGATACCATACTCGACCCCGCGGACAACGGAGACCAACACCAACCCGAGACCGCAATATGTCGGCGCTCTGCCCTCGAGCACTGGAGAGCGGGGAAAGTACCATGGCGTAGTGAGCCCCTATATCCCCATGACGAATAGCGACAACGAGACCATTGCCGCCTACATTTACTTTGATGGTCGCGCAAAGGAAGAGGTGGCCACTCTCCTCAGACCTGGCGAAGAGACCTGGGTCAATAGCAGATGGGTTCAGGTCTCCGACTCTGAGGGTGGAGGGCTAGCGGAGAGGGAGTTTCTCTTCCGTGAAGTTGGGCTCGAGCGATGGCTTAATGGTCTAGATCTGCAGGGCCATGACGCCGCCGAGAAGCTGGAGCGACGGAGGCAGAAATTTGAGAAACGCAGGAGACGCCAAAAGGATGAGCAAGGTGGTTCCAAGGCCACCGATGCCCAGGGCACCCTTCGGTACGGTGCCGATGACAAATCACCCGTCGAGGCCGTCTTGGACGAGGATGCTTCTCTGTCTTCGTCAGACGATGACGAGCCACCGGAGGCTACCGGACAGATTAAAGTCGCCATGTTCAGGGTCATTGCCTCTGGCGAGATCAAGAAGGGAGAGTACTCGCCGCAATTTGACGCTCACGACGACGATGACGAGGAAGGCGAGAAGAAGAATTCCAACGGAATCGATGCCGATGTTGAGCACACCACTAGTTTTGCAAAGCCAAAGACGCTCGATCCTAAGACGATTAGTACTCAGACTGTTACGGGCATTGATGGCCCAGATAAGCCATATGCCGTCTTTACCTTCTTCTACCGCGGCGAGCGTGAGTTCCCTCGGGTTTCTAGCACACAGATCCTTGCTAACAGACACTACAGGCCAACTTCAGAAGATGGGGGTCATGGCGCCTAAGTCGCAGCCAACTCCTGTCGCGGTCAAGAGGCGGTCGGGTCAGCTTGACTTCTCAAAGCTTGGTCCTTTGAAGACCAGCGGCACTGTGGGCTTCTCGGCCTTCCGTGATGGTGGGGACCAGCCGAGGCGGAAGAAGGCACATAAGAGGAGCAATGGCAGCATTGGCGGAGCCATGGACGAAGACAGCGAGGACGACGATGACGACGACAGTGCAGAGATTCTCACGAAGATGGACGACACTGACACTAAGTATGACAAGTCGAAACTTGGCCCTGAGGACGCACGATTCTCTGGCGAGCTGGCCGATGGAGTCAACCGCATCCGGGTAAGCTATGAATCAGGAACTTACTGTTAGCCGGCGAATAGCTAACATTTCTTCCTTCTCATAGCTCAAGAGAGCCCATTCCGCAGAGCCGGACAGCGCAACGAGCTCGAGAAAATCACCGGGCGCTACATCGTTAGCCGGAGAGGCAGCAACGCCCCCCGAAGGAGGAAAGCCCGCAGCCCTTACTGGTATGTCGGCCGCTGCTATCTTCGGGAAGAGTCTGCCGGAGGACAGTGTTATTGGCAGCCCGTTGAAGAAAGCGCGACCTAGTATCAGCGAGATCAGCGGACTCAAGCCCGGCATGTTCCCTCCAGCACTCGGCGATATACTCGCAAAGGCAGAGGCTGCTCAGGCGGCTAAAGACAAGCCGCAACCTGCGCCGCCGGTGAAGGAAGAGATCGAGGAGGAGTTATGAGCGACGAGACGTAAAATTAATCCGGGGACCTCCCGGGAGACTACGACACGGCCGCAACCCCATCGGCAACACACGGTTATGTGGAGAAAAACTGGGTACTAAAGAGATCCCATGCTTCGGCTTCCTATGCGGCGTTTCCGTCGACATTTGCCACTCAGGGGGCGTTTATTGACTGGTAGCATATGCTGCCAGGGGCGAGCAGAGGGATCTGGTCACGGCCATATTTTATGGTAGGGGGATCTGGCTTGGGGCATAAAGGTGTTGAAATAGCTCTAGAGGTGTAGCGTTTGCTGCTCGCATTGGCACAAGATAGGCGGGAGCCGAATCAGTATCAGCGATGAGAGCGATGGGTCTGGGTATTGATGGGGAAAACCAGTACATGGAGCGGAATCATCAGTTTTAGACCGAACAACTCGCATTGGACTCCAGGATACTCAAGTGTAATTTTGATCTGGGTGTGTTACCTAGACGTGAGAAATGTAATTGCAATTTCTGTGGTGGGTCTTCAACCCTGCGAAGACCGAATGCTACTCGAAACAGAGTGACATACAGCCCGGCAACTGTTCCTGGATCATGAACTGTCCGCAGGTGTCTGACGTTTCCGTTCTAGAGCCGTGGGGAATATCGTGTGACCTGCCTGTTTGGGATCCCGCGTCGGTTCGTTTATAAGCCGATGACGACTGCAAAAGGCAGCAGCTGGTACAGGATTCGGGCTTTTCGGTGTTCAAATGGTTGCCTCGCGTTACGTGTTGGAGGGCCTCCCCTTACAATATGTACCTATCGATGTGAATCCATCCATCCATTTATCAATTCAGGTGTGCTTAATTGTGACGACTTCAGCAATCGAACACAAACCCCAACCGCGTCAGCCTACCAAAAGGTGTGCCAGATAACAAGTCTGGCTATTTGTCATCTGGATTGTGTTATATGGTGTACTCGCGTCTGATCGATTGGCACGACGGCCCTCTTCGTCACACTAACTGTACACTGAAACTCAGCCTCCAATACAGGTAGGTAGTTTATGCTTCGTAATATAAGCTTGCTGTCTGTTCTAGGCCTCAGTGCTCCGCATGGTAGGATTCAAGGGGACGGGTAAATCGGCATTGTGCATGGTAGGATGCGTCGATCTCCAAAATGGTGTCTTGCATGTTGAGGTGGAGTATATATATCCTTCACTTCATCCTATTCTTCTGTATAGGTTGTGAAATTTTTTTGGGTCATACTTGAAGGCTTGGTTTGAGACTGGTGAGAAGAGAAGCTCATTTTGACGGTGCTTACCTGCCTTTGTGGTGTGACAAGTGTTCTGGTTATTTATTGACTGTAAGAAGGGGATTTAGGTCTTGACAGGATGTTTCTCTCGACTGTGGTGAGATGGGTGACGGTGGTAGCTGGTCTCGCTCTCGCGGCACAGAAGCCGATTGGCGGTGCTGGAGCCGAGACGAAAGGGAAAGGGAATCCCCTTACGCCGGAGTTCAAGAAATATGCGCTGGAAATTATGGAGAAGTGGCATCTTCCTGGGTTGGCTGTTGCCGTGATTGATGGGAAGAATACGTTCTTCGAAGTAGGCAGTGCTGCCTCTGTTTACACCCCTTACTTGGCTGGGGTGATACTGTTTGGCTCTTGACTGACATTCCCTCACAGGGCTTTGGCGTCGCCGACATCGCCTCCGACACCGCCGTCACGCCAGACACCCTTTTCATGGGCGGCAGCACATCCAAGGCCTTCACGGATGCAGCACTCGCCATGCTCATCGACAGAGGGAACTATACCGTCCCGCCTTCGGACGGCTCATCCCAACCCGCCCCCTTGACGTGGCGCACGCCCATTTCGTCCATCATCCCTTCTGACTTCGTGACTGCCGATCCCTGGGCAACAGCACACCTTACCCTCGAGGATGCAGCATCCCATCGAACCGGGCTATCCCGCCATGACAAATCTAGTGCAAGGTGGTATCCCGACGAATCGGGGAAGCTCCATACCGCTACGCCTCGAGACATCGTCCGCTCTATACGATATCTGCCGCTTGCGCAGGAGCCACGGACGACGTACATGTACTGTAACCTGATGTACGTGGTGCTGTCACATTGCGTTGAGACTCTGACGGGACAATCGTTGGGCGAAGTGCTGCGGGAGCGGATATGGAAGCCGCTGGGAATGGGTTCGACGTTTTACGGGGTGGAAGACCTCGATGGGGGCAAGAAGCTCGCAACTGGGTATTATTGGGATGAGAACAAGGAGAGGTTTGCAGAAATCGAGGACGATCCGACGCCTGAGGTCGCCGGGGCTGGACTGGTGATTTCGAGTGTCAGGGATTATGCGAAGTGGGTGAGGTGTCGTAAGTGGTGCTTCCTCTGGGGGTGAGAGGCCTTGTGTTGTTTGCTGACAGAGGGTTAGAACTTGATGAGGGAGAGCCGTTGAGTAAGGCTGCCCACGCAGCACTCCGGGAGCCCAAGACCATCGAAGGGGGCTTCGGAGCGGTGTTCGACGCCCCAAGCATGTACGCGAGTGGGTGGACGGTGGCCTTGTATAAGGGGCACAAGGTGTTCACTCATAATGGTATGATGGAGGCGTACGGCGCGGCCGTGGTGTTCTTTCCGGATGAAGATTATGGGGTGGTGGCGATGGGAAATACCGCGGTTGAAGCGAATGTGGTTGCAGAGATTCTGCTTTGGGGTTTGATAGACGACAGGTTGGAGGTGCCAGAGGAGAAGAGGTTTGCGTGGGGAAAGAAGTAAGTTCCGTCCGCTCCCTGTTAGTGCCAAAGAGGGTTTGTTAACGGCGTCCTAGATGGGAGAAACTCAAGCAGACCGTGGATGACAACGTGGAGAGAGCTGTCGACATCCTGTTTCCTGATCGCAAGTCGGACCCGCTGCCGCCGAGTCTGCCACTTGAGCAGTATGCAGGCAGATACCATCACCCAGGGTACCAGAACCTTACGCTCGAACTTGACGAGGCGAGCAAGGATGGGAATGCGACTTCGCTCAGGGCAGACCGCACAGACTTCACCTGGCAGATAATTGCGGACTTCAAGCATGTGTCAGGAGAGTACTGGATCATGTACTCGAGGCTGGCCAAGGCGCCTGGCGCACGAGTTTTCCTGGATACTTCAGCCGTCGAGTTCAAACTCGGGGTTGATGGCAGAGTGAGCAAGGTCGGCATAGAATACGGAGACACATTGAGCGGGGTGGTGGACGGTGTGATCTGGTACGATAGAGTTGACTGATGACATTGTGGTGTCTTAAGGTTCGAAATACAGAAAAAGTAGAATACGGGCAAAGACAAAATCTCCCAGAACAACGAAAAACCCTGGCACAGCCAGACGGTTCGATGCCCGACCTAGTGCCGGCACCAAACAATCAAGTAGTGTATTAGGCGTTATGTCGATAAGTGAGAATCTGCAATCGCTTTGTTAGCTTCCTGGTTCCAGGTAGACAGCGAATGAAGTGCAGAGAATGAGGGTAAAAGTCAGACTGTTGAGCTTGATATTTGATTGATCAACATAGAGATTCAGTTGGCCGTTCTTAATGGAAGTTGTTGTCATCATGAAAGGGGGTAAAATATGAGAATGCTGCGTGCATGTTGCTGCAAACGTACCTGTGATGCCTGTGTCCCCATGTGCTGTTGCACACAAGAGGACTGATGATGAAGGGAGAAGAATTGGATCGTGTGAGCGAAGCTCTATTTATGCTGCAAGCCCCTGCGCGGAATTTTCGGCGGTGGGTCCTCACCCGATTCTGTGGCCGGGTGCCTGAGGCCGAAATGAACCCCACCATCGGTTTTGCGCGACGGCCGCCTACCCCCTCCTTTCCTTTGGGTATCTACAAACTTCTCAGATCAATAACAGTTCCCGCCTCCACTCGGTCTCGTCAAATACACCGTCGCCGCCGACGTCTGCACCTTGAATAGAAAACTCCGGCCTCCCGCGATTCTCTTGTGTTCACATCATTAAAGATGGGTAAGGATAAGCGATCTGAAGCCCAGGGGCAACCCCGCGATCTCGCTGTTTGCTAACATGTCACAGCTGACTTCACCGCGATCGCAAGTGAGTTAACGACACCAACTGTCCGATGTGCAGTGCTTCGATAGGCTGCATATACCATGGGACTTCTGCTTTGGAATACGCAAGCAAGCTCTGGTCTGGTGGCTAATGACCTAACTCCCTGGCCAGCCCAATTTGTTGCGCACTACTACACCACCTTCGACACTGACCGCAAGGGCCTCGCCAGTCTCTACGTAGGCACTAGCCTTTCCTGCTGAGATAACAGAGTGCGATGCTGACACTTAGTGACAGAGGGAGGGCTCGATGTTGACATTCCAGTCTGATCAATTGTTGGGTGCTGCTCCCATCGCCGAGAAGCTTGTCGTAAGGCAGCGCCAGAAGTCAAACGAATCGGAGGACCCCTGTTGCTGACTACTTGATAACCTTCAGAACCTCCCCTTCCAGAAAGTGTTGCACAAGTACGACCGAACGGACGCACAGCCTACCCCGAATGGCATTCTCATCGTTGTTGCCGGACAACTAGTGGTACGGGCACATATCGGCCTAGAAAGGAGGCTGATAGCACTGCTGACAAACTTACTTTATTAGGTTGATGATGGCGACCACCCCATGCCCTACACCCAAACATTCCTTCTCGCCCAGGACCCCGCTGGCCAGTGGTATGTCCAGAACGACATCTTCAACCTCGTCGTCTTTTGATCGCACAATGATTGCGCGGTGGGAAATATGACTCCGGGTGTTGGGATGAGTCGCGCATTTACCAACTGGGTGGTGGCAGAGACACGGATGGATGGGGTGGATTTCATCTCTGACGATTTCTAGAGTATTGATGACCCTGCAAAGCGTAGGCAGTCGGTAGCTGGCGACGGGAACTTTGATAAATACGGGTTAAGCGACTTTTATGGCCACTGATATTGAATGGAAGGAAACTCTGACCATGTTGCCCACTCCAACCAACAACACCGCTGAGGATTGCCGGTTATTGTTGCCGCGTATGCCGTACGTCAGCAAACCGGGCGCTGTCATCCCCAGATCGCTGCCTGTCTTCTGTAGCCGCGCTCAGCATCTTTATGCCGGGTGATTTTCCAGGCGCAAATCAGTCGATGTGCTTGACAAAACGACCTGTCCAGCGTGTAGAGCGGTTGAGCCTCTTTTGCGATCGGCCTGTGTGTCCCACCCCGTGTCTGGGAAGCTGTTTCGAAAAAGCCCAGAAATTCTTTGGAGGCTGAGAGATCGGAGCTGGGTCCCTGCTTTCGTCAACGCCCGGAGCAGCGAGGAGTGCAGCCTTGCAGGGAGAGGTGCCTCCCAATCAGTGGGGCTTCGGATCATTTTGGACGTATCTCTTCCCTGTGCGAAAATGGGTTATCGAAATCCTCACACAGTCCTGTCCTGGAATAGCAAGGGCTTGGGCATACCATATAGCAGGCCTTGATTAAATTGTGAAAGGGCTTATCAGAAGACAGAAATTCCATTTTAGAATTCAGGCAGGTCCTCTCCTAATCGGAGCTGGTCATGGCCTGTCAAGTATATCTGCTCAACATCATGGACTATTTTATACAGTAAGAAGACATCTTTCGCACTGGCTGGGGGAACTTTCTTTTGGCCGAGCCTTCGTACGTAGTGGCACACCGGCACAGCCACTGCGCTCCACGCCAGCTGGGTGGCAGGAAAAGACAACGTACTTCGACCCGGCGCCGCGCAGCTAGCTTACGTTGAACATTCAAAGCTTCAGACAACGGCCCAACAAAGATTTTGCAGCACAGTTAGCTTTGTCCTCTGAGCGCGACAGGAAGAAAAGCATTTTTCAACGAACCCATCGCAAATTCAATTCCCTAGCGCACTTCAGCCTTTGGAGCACCACGGCAGCATCATCAGAGAGCTGACTTGTCTGGCATTCCAATCCCGTCCACCAACATCAACACCGATCCGCCGGACCACCGGTTGACATCTACACACCCCCTCCGATCTGCGCAATACCGCAGACCGCCTTCAAGATGACGTTGAAAGAGGAATTCGCTACGCGCAACTTCAGTATGTGGCCCTGCCAGCTCCAAGAGGAGGTGCTCGTTCTGTGTATGGAACTTTGTGCTGACAACTGTTGTAACAGGTATCTACGGACAATGGTGAGAACAAATTACCCCTTCCTTGCGCATACGAACCCTCGCCCATCCTCCGATAGCGAGCTGGTCTGGCTGGGACAGAGCGAAGCGCCCATCATGACGTCGTTATTGTCGGCCTTGGTCGGTCGAGGAACGGGGGATACTGCTTTCTCTTCCAGTGCCCGGAGCTGACATCTGCGTCTACAGGCTCGGCATTCTGGCCATGATCCTCTGCTTTGCCCTGGGCATCGCAAATGTTTTCACAGTTAATATCATCATCATCATCTTTGCTGCTTTCGCAATGTAGGTTGCCCTCCGGAGAGTTACGCACCCCAGAGCTGAAGCACTAATGCGCCTGTAGTGTGTCCGCCTTCATTATCCTCTTCATCGAGGTCCCCCTGCTCCTGCGCATCTGCCCAACCTCGTCCTCGTTCGATGCCGCTATTCGCCAAGTCTCCACCAACTACATGCGCGCGGGCGCCTACGGCGTCATGGCTCTCGTGCAATGGCTGTCTCTTATCAGTGCTGCGACTAGCTTGATTGCCGCCGCTGTCATCCTCACTCTCACGGGCATCTGCTATCTCCTTGCTGGCGTCAAGGGCCAGGCCTTTGTTGGCAGCAAGACACTGGGCGGCCAGGGTGTAGCGCAGATGATTGTATAAGTGGCATGTAAGGTTTTCCACCCAGGGGTGTGGGATGATGGTGAGCGCTAGATTGTGGATGATGCGCTTTTGGAGAAATGGAGGGAGTCTGAAACTGACCGCGCCGGCCCGCAACATATCGGATGTTGATCCGCAGGGGCTAAGACGGAAGGGTCAGGAAATGGGGAAATGGGCGGAGAGCGTAGCGGATCGGTTGTACAGCTCAGGATCGCCAGCATTTTGGGTCTCAAAATCGGGAGGCAGGGGTTTATGGCGTCTAACGGCTCGTTCTTACATGGTCGTTTTCCGGTGCTTTTTAGTTTTTACTTCTCATGACCTCCCTTCATCAGGGACAGGAATCGAGGACGGGTTGGGCTCTCTGCTAGCTAGCTAGGTAGGTATCTGCGGCCTGTGTACTGTTTTGTTCGGCTCGGTTTGGCTCGACTCTGCTCCGTGCCTGGGGAATAGTATACCTTCGGTATGCTTTTTGTGCTTCTTCGTCCAACGGATGTGACATGTTTTTCGGTTTCTGGGGCTGGGAACATGCGCGCTGTATGGTTGGAGGATTTGGGTGACTGGGAGGTTTAGGATCTTAGGCTTTGCCCTGCAGATAGGGGCATGCTGTTCCAGATTTTGAGGGATTATGAGGCTGGTTGTTTTCGATGGCACCCCGGCGAGTAAGCACTTAAGCGGGACGTGAGTGTAATAGCAATTGGTTCGAGTTCGATATAGCCTCAAATAATGACTTCAGTCACGCATTGGTGGACATTGAATGTGTGCTTCCGCATGTCAATTCTTCTTTGTGGTCGGGGTGTCCAGTGGCCTTGGACTCGCAAGGCGCTGCATCGAGTATGCATGAAGGACGAAGTGTACATTATTTATCATGTCTGAAAGCACTTGGAATCTTTGCAGGGGAGTTTTCTTTTTGTTCCATGAGCCCGATATTTTTCGCTGAGCCCTTGTGAAGTGGGAGGGTGGTTGTTGTACCGGTTTTGTCGAACCGTTTTCAACAAACAATGGTCGAGTGGTGTAGTTGGTTATCACGTCAGTCTAACACACTGAAGGTCTCCGGATCGAACCCGGGCTTGATCAATACCTTGGACCTTCAAGGTCCAGTATCTTTTTTCTTTTTTGCGTTTTTTTGTTCTATCCCGTTTTGATTGGGGAACGTTAGCTTCACCTATGCGTGGATCCTACATCGGCACCTCGGGGAAGTGCTGCACTTTGCCTGGGGTCCGAATTCCATGCCGATGTCATCATAGCGGTCCAGTTCTTTTTGTCGATGGTGGGGTAATTTGTAGATCTGTTGTTGACCTACGCGTCGGACTTGAAGGTCTCAGCATAATGAATCGCCTCTTGAAGTAACTAGCTTGCTCAAGTGCTATCATATCTGCACATTTTCCTCTGCATCTCCTGACTTTGTGATAAGCCCCGAGGCTGCGGCATATACTGACAGATACTTTGAGGAGGTACAGTTCAGAATTACAAAGTATCAAATTGAGATGCTTTGTGGTATGTTCTTGAATTCAGACAGCGCAGACTGGTCGAGCAACCCAGGCAGACTTGTCTCAACATCGCAACTTCACGGGAGGCCTCTGCTTTACATGACGTTGACATAAGATTGCAAGCTATGTGCTCGGTATACGAGGACGGCTCGGATTCGGTGTTTCTCGATTTGGGCATCCCGTGGGGTATTGTACAGATGTAGTTGCCATAGCATAGCCACAAAAGCCATGCGATGTTGTGTCACTCAGGGCTCAGGGGATGAGGGAATAAAACAATGCCGCTGAGCTGGTTTCGTGATGGATGTCTGGCCAGCGGATAGTTGTTCCGGGATGATCATTAACTAGGTACTGGCTGTTCATATGCCGGGTGCAATAGGAAACGAGCGGGGTGCCTTGATGGATCGCTTCGAGGAGAAACCCTGACCGCCCTGGTATTGCAAGGTACGGATATCGCGGGGCGGAAGAGGCCCAGCAAGAAGTTCGGATGGAGCAAAGTAGAGACCGCAATTGTCTGTGCAAGTACAACAAAGTACTTCACCTAGAATGTACGAAATAGAAAGAAAAATGGAAACGGAGACGTGTGTGGACTAGTGGCAGACGCGAAAAGCCACCGTCCAGCTTCTGGGCCGCTCTATGATGCCGTTACCGCGGAGTCGAAGAGGGGTGTAACCGACGGTGCTCCCCGCGATGTCGTACATGGTAAAAAGGGGGAATTGGCAGATGGCCGTTGATGCAGAATGAAAATCCAGAGAAGCCCCGTGATCTGGGGAGCGAACACCTGACAGACCTTGCGCTAACCTCGTCATGGTCAAAGCTGTATGTCGGCCCCGTCTGGGCAACGCCGGCAAGGCCTACGGCTCGGTAGGACTCCGCTGTTGTTTGGTCAACCTTCAACCTGCTTACGATGTACGAAGTACCACGCTGGGGACACAGGATGTGTGACATAAGGCCACGCACAGTGCGTTTGTGATGAGACGCATCAGCGCGCGGGTGGTGGGCGGCCGTGGCAAGCAATCGAGATGGTCGATGGCGGAGGGAAATCCATGATCATGTCCATTGGGATTTCTACCGCTATGCGAGGGTTGCTTCGCCGAGTTTCTGTTGCTAATGGGGTTGCCACAACGAGAAACAAAGGCTCGGATTGGAAAGTCTTAACGGAAATTGCGTCATACTTCTGTTGAGAACCCTGAGGCGTTTCCATGACGCTTGATCTGGGCGGCCTGATCCTGATGATGAATGTGATGGATGGAGAGCACTTCCACCTCCCTGGACGATGAGATGTCATGGGCAGTTGAATTTTCGACATCTTCACCTCAGCTGGCAAGGCGGAAGAGAGCCGAAGGCAGTGGCACAGTATGCGATAAAGAGCTACTGCGTAAGCGCACTGTCCGACCCCCCCCCTACTGCAAAGGTTGGCGTCGAGGTTTGGCGCTGCAAGCGGGGCGCATGCAGCGGCCTCAGGCCTGCGCAAGAGGCGGTCACCGCGAGTTTAGGCACTCGGTGGGGTTGGCCGCCACCATTGGCGGGGTACCTAGCGACCAAGGTTGTTGTGTGTGCGTCGATGTTGTCTGTGAATGGAGTGGTAGCCCGTGAGGATTGCATGCAGGCAATGCGAGCGCAAGACTCGAGACAGACAGCACAAATATCCAATCGACCGAGAGCAAATAGAACTGACCAGATGGGCTACACGTGGAGTCAAGTTTCCATCCAGCCCCCCTAAGCGTGAATCGGATGCCCCGCCATCCATTCCGTCTCGAGACCCAATGGCGCAAGTGAGAAGTGACCCGTTCTTTGCAGCCAATGGCCCTGCTCGCCGGCGGAACACACTCTCTTCTCACAGAGGCTAATTAATTATAATTATAGTGGTATGGGTTTCTCTTGTCGTTTCTTGACTCAATAACTGGCTGCTTGGGAGCTGTACGGGCGTCCAGGATGTCTCGGTGTCGCCAATGGCCAAGACCAACAGGCGGCGTCTGAGGTGCGGCGCATGGTGGAGGACTGGTGGGGTAACATGACAGTTTATCAGCCCAGGGGGGAATCAACCAACACTCGAACAGCGCGCGCAAGGTACCGTGGACAGTGTACCTCGATGGGCTCCCAGTGCAAAGCCGCGTCCTCGGTGGGCGGACTCGAACAGGTCAGAGGGCCCTAAAATAACAGCCAGAAAGCGAGAGGCCTCGCCTAAGAAAGTTCGACTGGTGCTTGACGAGGGAACAGGCTAGGGTTTTCACGATCCCCGTCGACGGGCTTGAGGGTGAGAGTTTGGTCGGGCCTAGGATGTAATTTTCTTTCTGCACGGGCAACGGTGCCCCAGAAAAACACGAGAGAGGCCGCTGATGGCAACCTGGAACGACTGTTGTAGTCAAAGAAAGGAAGGCAAAAAATGCCCTGCGAGCAGTGCTTACCTCTTCAGAGTAGGTACTGTGTAGACCCGGTACCTGGATGGAAACAGTACGGAAAGGTACGTGAGATACATGCTCGCCACGGCCCGTCAGAGTTAGGTACCTTTGCTGCCGCCAAAGCTGTATTTTTTCTGCTCGCTCGCTCACGGCCTTCCACGTTCCCCTTGGGTGTCACTGGATCACTTTTCCGGCGGCCTTTCTAGCCCGATGAAGGCAGAAGATGCCAGCAATGATCCCCGGGATCCCTGTTGGGCGGATCACAGCCAGGGAAAACTCGACCGTCAATACGGTGAACTGCTGGTATGGATTCTGCTGGTGGGCCGCGGTACGAAGTACTTCGCACAGTCCGGCAGGGACGCAGGCGTGTACTTCGTACTTGGCAGAGCTGCCACTACAGAGGAATGACGAACAAGGCGGACTGCGCGCGTCGATATAAGTGGCCGACACGCCGCCCCAAGCTTGATCGCATCCAGTTTCACATCAGCTTTGAGACCGTGTTGCACCTACTTTGATCGTCAATCCGATGTCTTAAGACTCAATTGAACCCAGGACACCTCTCCTGCATACCTTTTTTATACCGCAGAGCCCGCTTCTTGACGCCCGAGTTTCGAGATCCCCAAACTCTTCTTTTCGCGCCTCTGCATCTTGCTTGTTAGCCTCGCAAAAGCGGCAGTAGCTAAGGTATGTCGAGCTGTTCGTTGCTGCACCAGGCACACGGTTTTCCAGCCGTTTGTTCCACACCATCTTTTTTTTGTCTGCGTTGAGGTGGATGTCAGACACCAGCACACACGGCCGTCAGCACCGCTTCGCCGGATTCCCACATACTACCTCCCTATCCAGAAGACGCTGGGGTGACGAGTCATCGTCCTCCGTCGTTCCGGATGTTTCCTGCATGCAGCGCCAGCCAAGGTGCTGGAACTCCTTCCCTGATAGCGAGGAGCTGTAGCCCAGCTAGCACACGGAGGCACATCTTCCACCGCTATGATCTGGCAGAAGCCGAGCCCGTTTTTCCTCGTTGGCCAACCAGGCAGACGGCGGTATCGCGAGCACACTCTGGCGATGCTTATCAGCCGCCAATCGCTTGGAGTTTGGGAGTGACTCGTTATCTGCTGGCACCCTGCTGGACGGCCCGAGTCTCGGGCTAACCGCACGGTCTGCGGCTGCGCATGGCGCGCAAGCGAATGTGCCACAAGTTTCTGCGCAGTGCGCGAGAGCTTCAAGTGGCTAGAGTCGGGAGGTTCAGGAGCCCATCTACTGCGGACCCCCTTGTCGCATGCACTCCATTGATCGCACACAAACCGCCCTTCGGCACGCTTATCTTGCATAGCGACTACGTCGGGGCATTTCTGTATCTCTTCACCGACAGTTGTGCATGAGCTAACCCCAGCCTCAGTCCTCCACACGAGTAGTAGACGGCTCAAACGCAGATTGCACAACAGCCTTCTCCCGCGAAAACCCGGCCGGGATTCCTCCTTCCAACAGCCGTTCTCCGCTATCGCTGGAGCACTCTATCCCTTGCTACCGCCGATATATATCACCTCGAGCACTCGACTTGCCCGCCCATTATGTCTGCCACGGCAACCCAACAACCCTCTATCCCTCCCCGCCCATCTAGGAGCCAAGACAAGGCACCGACATTAACACCGATGGTTCCTCCACGCCCCTCCCACCGCAAGGTCGAGCGCTCGTTGAGCCCGAGCCGCTTTGCGCCCTCGCCCCTGAACGAGAGCCCGCTCCGCGCAAAATCTCCCCGTGCGTCTCGCTTCGGCGCCAACGGTCACGGCCACAATGGCGAGTCCATCGACCGCTCCAAGTCTGTCGAGCTGCCCTCAGTCGTTGGCCAGGAGGGTATGGAATACGCCTCCTTGGCCGAGGAAGTGAACTCTTCCAGCGAACAGTCCACCAGCCCCGCGCACACCCGTACCATTGGCGAAGATGTCAAACTCCACGCCCCGAAACCGTCACTCCCTGCTGTGAGCGCCAAGCAGCGAGTTATGACTGTCACCCGTACCGACAGCGACAGGGCTGCTTCGTTTGGCATCGGCAGGCCTAGCAGCAACGACGACTCAACCACCGCGTTGCCGTCCAACCGGAGCCTCAAGAAGAAGGCTAGCACCACCAGCCAACTGTCAAACACAGAGAGCCACATCGATGACGAGCAAGGCATTCCTGAGATTGGTATCCAGGTTCCTATGTACCCGAATGCCGGCGACGTTCAGGCCCCATCACCCGCCCCCACCAGCGAGGCTTCGAAGACCAGGCATCACGCCAGGAAAACGTCGTCTCGTGGGAATCTCCCTCCCGGAAGCTATGGACTCCATGGCCATGGAGTAGCCCCGCAGGACAAGCTCGAAAAGGCTTACTACGATAAGCACCCCGACCTGCTCAAGAAGGAGATCACCTCACACCACCATGATCGGCCCAACGACTTCTCCATGAGCAGGGAGGACCTAAACAAAATCGTGAGGGAAACAGCCAGTCGCGGTTCGGGCTTAGGTAAGTCTGGAGAAGCAGACTCGGCTTGAGCGAATTTCACTGACTTTAATTGTGACACAGCTGTGAAGAATTACGCGGGCACGCCAAGTGAAAACATCGCCTGGCAGGCCCTGGAGGAGACTACTTCTCGCGTTACCTCTCCTCGCCCGGCCTCTACTGAATTCAAGGATCCATCCAACCCCACGTTTAAGCTCTCGGATACTGACCGAGATGCTGCTGGCGTGGTCCACGTTGACGAGCCTGGCCGCCGGCGGTCCGTTCTGTTTAGCGACAGTTCGTCCCTGGGGTCTGAAGCTGGTGACGAGCGCCCTTACACGGCCCCTATACTTGCCGAGGACGAAATGGCAAAGGACCCAACCCAATCTGCTCATGATGCGGCCGTTGAGCCTCCTCTAGAACGCCGGGGAAGCGCCTTCGAGATGGAAGAGCCCACAAGCCGCCCAAATAGCCGGCCCGCTAGTCTGTACAAGGAAGCATCGTTTGGGATGCGTTCTACCCCATTGGAGGATGTGGAGGAATACGAGCCGCTTTTTGACGAGGACGAGAAGGTGAAGAAGTCGGTGGAGGAAAAGATCAAGAAGGAGAACAAGCGCCGCTTCCCTAGTGCTGACGTCTGGGAGGATGCCCCTAGCAGTGTGCATTACACTGCAGAGGTCTCCACTCCGGAGCCCTCTGAGGATCAGACCAAGACTGGTGGTCCAGTCGGCCCGTTACCCGACCGGGAAGGCGAGACGTCCGCACAAGCCTTCGCCCGCCATCAGGAGGAACTGGCCGAAAAGGAGGTTCGGGAACGTGGTCCTGAGGGCTTCTTACCTAGCAGGAAGAAGGAGAAGCCGTTATGGGTGCAGCATCAACAGCACCTCGTCGGCGGTGAGGCCCCAACCCGCCCATCGATTGGGCAACGATTCCCCAGTCGTGATGTTTGGGAGGATACACCGGACAGCTTGAAGTTGGAGACCACTGTATCGACGCCGCAGCAAGAGACGACGGAGTCACCTGTTGAAACAATAAAACCAGAAACTTCGCAACGTCCTCAAGGAATTGCAGCTGAGAAGCCCGCTATTCCCGGGAGGCCGAAGCCGAGACAAAGTTCGGGCGATGACAGCAAACCGGCCATCCCAGACCGGCCGAAGCCGCAAATTCCCGCTCGTCCTGCCAAGGCAAGCCCCACTTTGGGCGGCCCTGAATCCGGTGATTCCGCAGCGCCGAAGGTTAAGCCGGCTGTTCCCGCCCGGCCTATGGGCTCAAAGATCGCCGCGCTTCAGGCTGGCTTCATGAGTGATCTAAACCAGCGTTTGCGCCTGGGCCCGCAGGCGCCGAAGAAAGAGGAGCCTGCGGCCGAGGAGGAGCCTGCAGAGGAGACGGAGAAGGCGCCTCTAGCCGATGCGCGTAAAGGCCGCGCCCGGGGCCCCCAACGGAGAGCGCCTGCAAAGAGCGCAAGCCCGGCTCCTGCCAAGGCGGAGCCCGAGCAGCCAAAGCTTGTCCTCTCACAAGCGATCACCGTCTTCGAACTTGATCCCGAAGAGGATGAGCTGAGTGTTGGGCTTCAGGTTGATACACCTGAGGCCAGCGTGCAAGCAAAAGAGGGGCTAGAAACAAGCGAGGTTGTCAAGGAAGAAGCGACGGAGGAAGCGAAACCTGACAAGGAAGACGACGAGGCAGAACCCACCAAGGAGGAAACTGAGTCTCCTATTACGAACTTGGCGGGCGAACCCATCAAGGCAGAGAGCCTGGGGAAGCCAGGATTGGGTCTACCAGTGGAGCCAGTTCAGGCCGAGGAGAGGTAGGCCGGCAAGGGGCCTGAGAAAAGTTCTGGAGGCAATCTCTGTTTTATTTCCATCACACCCGCTACCTAGGGGAGCTAGCCGAGGCTTGTGTTGTGGAGCTGTTTACATCGATGAGGAGCTGATGAAAGCAGACTCGCGCATTGTTTAGTATGGAGCGTTGCTTTTTTCTTTCCTTTTCTGTCCTCGGATCTAGCATCCCTCATGTTTTGTCGGCCAACATACGTTGGCGGCAGTCATAACCAGATAGCTAGCTAGCTTCTTTCTCTCACTCACTTTGAACAAGAGCAAGGTGGATGGTAGCAAACAGGCCCCGCGCGGCGGGCGGCGAGCAATAAATCACTTGATCGCTCAGCGATTACCAAATAAGGACGCTTCTTGATTTCGTAGGTTTGAAGATTTGTCACACTCGTTGCACGTCATCACACACTACTTATCCCCCATCTCATCCTGCCCTGTATATACTCTGCCGCTGGCTTCCAAGAGACTCGCCGTCGGCGAAATCGATAGATTAGATGACAATCAATCAACTTAACATTCCCAACCCAACTCAACTGGGCCGCTCACGCACTGTCCTCCTCACTGCTCCCACTTTCTTCGCTCTCCTCATCTTCCTCCTCTTCCTCTTCAGGCGGCACCCAAACCAAAAACCCTCCATCTTTCCCATCCAACTTCATGCCCTCTGTCGGAATCACCCGCAACACCTTCTGGAAGTACTTATCCTTTACCACCAGCCCAGGCTTGATCCAGCTCCCTGTGCTGCTACCGTTTGCGAGCGGTAGGAGGCGGTATGTGACGGACCGCCGCGACACAGGCAATAAGTGGAGCGTAGTCTGCTTGGGGCCGGAGAAGGCAAATTCGTCGCTTGGTTCCATGGACAGTCCGAAGGTGAGGAAGTGGTTGGAGGCATTTTCAATGACGAGGCGGAGCACCACGAGGGGCTTGCTGCCGTCTTTGAGGCGGACGTGGGACACGGACGCAAGCACGCGGGGCTCGATGCCGAAGAGAGCGAAGCGGGGAACGGGGAGGGTGGTGGTGTTTGGGGGGTGGTGAGAGGAGGAGAGGCGAGACCATTTGATGACGAATGAGACGTCGAGGGTGGCTTGGTTGCGGTCGTCGAGGGTGTGTTTTTGGGCGAC
>Ga0247780_1000199_pt1 | contig 60529 bp, 95 predicted proteins | sample UWRJL079202R5_FD_179927 | JGI IMG/M metagenome (GOLD analysis project Ga0247780, IMG submission 179927) | Plant litter microbial communities from Arlington Agricultural Research Station in Wisconsin, United States - UWRJ-L079-202R-5 | ecosystem: Environmental > Terrestrial > Plant litter >...
CCAACTTTAAACACTAATATCTTTCTCATTTTAAGCAGTATGGTAAAACAGATTCCAGTTCTGGATTCTACGTAATAAGTCATATAATAAACGTAAGTAATACAACTTATTATATTACTTATTAACCAGTTATTATTTAAATAAATATTATTATTAAACTTTAAACAGTAATATCTTTCTTATTATAAGCTTTATAGTAGAAGAGGTTATAGTTCTGAATTCTAGGTAAAAATTTACATATAGAACCACCTTCTTTGATTAGATTTAGCCTTGTTTTTATTTCCAAATACCCATTTGTTTAATTTTTTCAAACGCGAATAACTCCTGAACCGTAACCCTAACCCTGAATCTGACTTCAGATTTGGACTCCTGGTCACGTGACGTATCTGAAAACATATCATATCACGTGATTTGGGGCCTTTTCAGAGTATGGTATGGCGCACATCAAGAAGGCGGTGGCCTGTCCAGGTACAGAAAGGCATCTTCCCAACTAAGCTTAGGCTCATTTGCTTGAGGCGCACCTTCGAAACCGTTCAAGTTTCTATTCTGACCATGGGTCGCAGGGTCCTACACAGGGTCGTCACATGCCCTCAAGGGTGTTGGCAGCTGAATAATCCGGCACGGTAAAGAGGTAGCAGTAGGCGATTTAGACTAGACACGATTCATTATCGTTTTTTTAGAAGAACCGACGCCGAACGCGAGTACGGAGTGCTCGCGGTATTCCCAAGGAAGCGGCATTGGAAAACCTTCACACGGTTGGCGGAAGGTATATTCATGGCTCTATTGAACACCATTGCCGACGACGCGCCGACTGGAAGCTACCACAGCCAGCACGTCACCGACTTCATCAAGAAGATTCGATCCGAGTGTCCGATTACGCTCCCTGCTCTTGCAGATAACAGCAAGGTACTTAATGGCTGCTGGGCCTTAAAGCAACATGCCCTCCTCAAAGTGCTAGACGACATGCGCCAAATGCCTTGTTCGTGGCCAGGATGCACTTCTAAGCACGATGGGGCGACCAATTATCGCCGTCTTGGTGATATCTTCTCGGGGAGAATTTGCCAAAAGCATGTACTACAGGTAAGGCAAGAGGATCCAGTTTGGCTTGCTCGCGGGAAATGTAAATGGTGCGGTATCGAGCGCGGCGTTCGCGTTGTTCCCTACAGGGGCTCTGGCGAGGACTCGGAGTGCTCTTCATGTTACATATGGATGGATAACCACCCAGGAGAAGGAACCAGGCCAGTGGCGGGAATTCTTATCGGCCATCCGGTAGCCGAGGGCTGTGGGAACTGCGGGGCTGAAGAAAAGGACTCATCGAGATGGCATCGGTCGGGGGCTGATCGCCGCTGTGGCCCATGCTACAACTATTTGCCGAAGACTGGAGTGGAGAGGGAACCTGTGCTACCTGTACTATTAGAAGGATGTGGCAACTGTGGGGAGCCCGAGCCTGAGGGTTCCGCCAAGGGTTGGGCTGGTACAGGCAAGGACCGTCGATGTAACACCTATTATAAGGCCACCTGAGCTGTGGACTAAGCCTGTCGAAACTGGATGCAAAAACTGTGGGTGGGGCGCCAGCTGCAGGCCATAGATGCCGGGGGCGTCCTCGCCATGGAAAATACGGCCATCTTCGATCGTGTTATCGCGCTCGCCAAGCAGCTCTCAGACACACCAGCGTTCGATGCCGCCATCGGCATGTACAAGGTTCTGACCAGCGTCACGGGTTTCTTCACGGGTGCGCCGGATGCGCCCAAGATCTTACTGGTGGACGAGACCCTTGTAAAGATTCACAACTTCACCGACGAATGCGAGCGCGAGCGCTTCATTCGTCACCTTGTGCATAGCAAGCCGAACCTTCGCATCCTCGAGATTGGTGGTTGAACAGGCGCGTCGGCGGCAAGCTTGATCAAAGACCTGATACTGCCCTCAAGGCAGGTCCTCTACTCGAAGTACACCTTCACCGACATCTCCTCAGGCTGCTTGGTCGCTGCCAAGAAGCGCTTCAAGCGACTTGCCAACATCGAGTACACCACGCTCGGCATCAGCAAGAAGCCGGATAACCAGGGCTTCGAGGGCAGCCAGTATGACCTTGTCATCGCAACAAACCTTATACACACCCCTTAACGACAGTCTGCGTCACGTGCGCCAGCTTCTCGCGCCCGAGGGGCGACTCTTGCTACATGAATTCTCGTCGTCGTCTGGGTAAGTTAATTGTGTCTTCGGCGCTCTGCCCGATTCGTGGCGCGGCGGGGCCGACCGGCGTGTCGACGAGCCGCATGTTCATCCGACGCACTGGGAGGAGGAGATGGCTGCAGCCGGGTTCGAGGAACTCGACACGGTGGTATTCGGCTCGCCGGAGCCGTTCCAGTTCAATGCCATCATGGTAGCAAAGCCTTCAAAGACACCCAAGTTGACAGCAAAGAAGATCACATTGTTCTGCTTGCCAGGGGATGAGAACGGCGCAGCCAGCTTGGGCTGCAGCTGCAGAGCAGGGGATATTCCGTCGACCTGTATCACCTGGGCGCGGAGCTCCCCGCTGGCCAAGACATCATCTCCCTGCTCGACCTCCATCGCCCATTCCTAGAGAACATGGATGCGGCGACTTTCCAGACCTTCAAGAAATTTTCACGGATACTAGGGCCAACGGCGCAGGCGTCCTCTGGGTGTCACGGGTCTCGCAGGTGCAGTCACGCGATCCGCGTTAGGCGCAGATGATTGGCACCGCCCGTACCATTCACTCCGGCTCACGTGGCGATACTGGGGGTGGACGACTTTGTTTCCTCAACGAAGCAGATCGCCGATGTGTTCGAGGCGTTCTGGGCGAGGGAAGAAGATGGGACACTCAAGCCGGATTTCGAGTATGCCATCATCGATGGCGTGGTCAACGTCGGGAGACTCTACCCGTTCGACAGGTTCGTTCTTGGTACCAGCAAACCAGGCCGCTTGGCGGTGCTGGAGTGGAGGCGACGCTCAGTGCAGGCCCTTGAGGGCGACGATGTCGAGATTGAGACGTATGCCGTGGGCGTGAACTCCAGAGACATCATGAACGCCATGGGTCTCATGCAGACCCACGAGGACAGTTTCAGGCTGGAGGGGTCGGGTGTGGTTCTCGCGTCGGACCCGGGGTGAAAGGGCTCTCCGTCGGCGACAAGGTGTTCTTCATGGGCCGCAACTGCTTCTCCATCCACGTTACCATGTCAGAGAACATGTTCGAAAAGCTGGTGGGCGGCCCGTCGTTTGTGGATGCTGCCACCATGCCGGCAGTCTTCATCACCGTCGTATATTCCCTGTTCAATGTCAGCGATCTGCGCAAGGGCCAGTCAATCCTGATCCATAGCGCCCGTGGCGGTGCCGAAATTGCCGTTATTCAGCCCGCTCGCATGGTGGGAGCAGAGATATACACCACTGTTGGCAGCGAGGAGAAGGTTCAGCACCTGATGGAGAATTTTGGCATTCCCCGGAACCGCATCTTCCACTTCAGAAACACCAGCTTCGTCAAGGATGTCATGCGCGAGACTGCCGGCAAGGGGGTTGATCTTGCCCTGAACTTGCTCTCCGGGGAGCTGTTGCATACCATTTGGCGATGCGTGGTAGAGTTCGGCAAGATGATCGAGATTGGTAAGAGACACATCATTGGGGCTGGAAAGTTGGATATGGACGTTTTCCCGGCCAACCGCAGCTACTGCTGTGTCGACTTCGAACAGCTGCGCCTCAAGAAGCCGGATCTATGCAAAGAGTTGATGCGATCCATTATGGGACTCTTCGAAGATGGACATATCAGGCCCATCGGGCCGACAACCGTCTTTTGCAGCATCAGCCATAGAGGAAGCTTTCCGCTACATGCAGAAGGGAGCGCACATCGGTAAGATCGTCGTTTAGGTGAGGGAAGAGCCGACTTCTGGTGTCGTTGATCACGAAATCCCCTCCTGTAGGGCGACTCAAGAAGCTCGAGCTGGATGGCTCGGCATCCTACCTACTGGCCGGCGGCCTCAGCGGTCTCGGTTGAGCGGTCTCGCGCTACCTTACATGGTGGAGCACGGCGCTCGGCGCTTGGTCTACCTATCCCGCAGCGGCGGCAGCGGCGGCAGCGGCGGCAGAAGACCAGACCCTTGTGCGCGAACTGCAGAGCATGGGGTGCGAGGTGCTCATCGTCAAGGGCAGCGTCGTCCTTCAACCGTGCGCTGCAACAGGCGCCGAGCCTCAAGGGTATCGTCAACTTCTTCATGGCCCTCTACAACCAAGCCTTCACGCGCATGACACTCGACGAATGGGAAGGTGCAGTTTCTCCCAAGGTAAAGGGCACCTGGAACCTGCACAACGCCAGTTGGAGGCGGTGGGGGCGGCGATGATGCTCCTCCCCGCGTCGACCGCGACATCGTCCGAGTTGGGCGGCGGCTTTGTATCCCGCAACACCTTCGTCCTGGGGCTTGGCACCCACATGCCGCCGACGCACCCCGAGACCCGAGCCATCTGGTGTGCAGACCGTCATATGGCAGTGTATCATAACAGGGCGGCGAAGGGCCCCGACTCGCGGGCATGTAGCAGCGAAGGGCTCAAGGTGTTTCTCGCCGGCGTGCAGGCCGACACCCGTGAGCGCCGACGCGGAGCGCACGCTGACGCTCGAAATTGGAAAGCGCGTATTCGACTTCCTGCTGCGGTCGGAGAACGACCGGGAAACGTCAATAGCGGTACCTCTGGCCCATCTTGGCATGGACTCACTCGTGACCATCGAGATGCGCACCTGGTGGCGCCAAGCGCTGGGCTTCCACATACCGTGGTCGAGATGCTGGAGTTGGGCTCTCTGGACGCGCTGGGAAAGCATGCTGTAGAGGGTTTCCTCAGAGCTGCCGAGGAGAACAGGGTAATTAGATCGGCGCGGTTTGAGACAGCGGTGTCTGGTGTTGTGGCATTGGGACGGGATGTTTGCTTTGAGGATTCCCGTCCTTGCTTTCCGCGTGGACGCGCCGCGGCAAGATTTGGGAGTCGAGGTAAGGGTTAGGGCTGAACTGAACTGAAATTTCGGAAAGCCCCACTGTGGGGCCGGCCACTTGTGCTTGCCAATCAGCTGTGCCCTTCCTCTGCTCGAGGCTCGGTCCACAGCAAAAAGCGTGACTCCTCCGTTGACGGCGCTCGATACCAGGCGGCACTTGGAGCAACCTCAGTTTTTGCCAAGATCCAGCATCGTGGGCGGGATCTGTGGTTTTTTCTTCTCTTTGTATTCAACGCCAGGCTCGGAAGAGGTGAGGGGTCGCTGCTGTTCCCTGGGGGTGCCGCGGGGTGGGGCAGGGCGGGGGTGCCGAAATGCGGGGCCGTCACCACCGCATCACCCCACTTCCGCAAAGGCCGCATGAACGGGAGGAATCGGGATACATGAGGAGAACGAGGCCTTGTGCTGCCTCGGTGTGAAGGTTCAGCATGAGGTGGCAGCGGTGTTGTTCACAGCGGCTGAGAGGCGACCTGATAGCTTGAACTTGAAGAACTCAGATGTCACACGGGCGAGATGAGCTCCAAGCCAGATAACACGAGACAGGTACATCTAATTATAATCCTCGTATCTATTAGTACCTACCTAATCACAGTGCAGCTAGAGCATGAGATACACCTATTACTCTTTTTGTAGTCTTAACAACCTATCCCCACCATCCGTCGCGTGACTTCAACTATGTCCGCTGACCTAGCATCCCATCAGGCAGTCCCAACTGCACTCGTTTAGGCCGCGGGGTTCGGCTCTAGCTGAAATACGGTCTTAAATGTTCTTCTAGGAGGGACTGTATGCCGGGTTTTAGGTTCTCAATCCTACCACAACATAACCTTGTTAACCTTCAAGTTCTAATAATAGATTGCCAAACTTAGGAACAAGGAGGCTGCCGAGTACGAAGGTTTGGGCCATAACAAACGGTGTCTCTTGGCCGTGCGAAAAGGCCTTACTGGAATCCGCTCACGGTCCTATCCGGGAACAGGAAGGGTCTTGACCGCATCGTGAAAGGCCTTTTTAGATTGTAGGCTGGCGTTTCCAGCATACAAGCGGCCTTTTGAGGATACAGCAAGGCCTTTTCAGAACTCAGGCAGGCCCTTTTGTAATTGGAGGTAGCCTGCCAAAACCAAAACCATGGACAGTCTGTAACAGTAGGAAGACATCTTTCGCACTGCCTGAGGGGACCCTTTCTTTTGGCCTAGGCCTTCGTACGCCATAATTCAACGGCATCCAACCTCCTAGGTCGGCTCAATGACCTCGAAAGTCATTGGCATCCGAAATACCGAGGAATGAAGACCAGCCTGCCGAAGAAGCGGGCCGACGAGTACCAAAAGCACTCATGTACAATAACACGCAACCACCAGCATACACAATCATATTCTTGCATATGGAGCTAACTTCGGACGTGGCGCAAACTCAAGGTGCGAGCTCAAGTGGAGCGCGCGAGGGGAAGTGGCCCCCATAACAGACGGCGGAGAAAAGAACAACATCCGGGCAACACCTCCAACCACTGATTGTCCGCCCCAAGCATCAAAGCATCCAAACCTCCAAGTACTAACCCGTGGATTCTGCCCATCGCTACTGGAAAAAGGTCCAGGTCGCGGACGTGTCACCGTTATGGGCCATCCGGAGCAAAGACTTCCTATCGGCACTTTCTCCAGTCAAGCGAGACGTTCACCGTCACTTTGCCGCTGATTCGATCGACCTGTCTAGTGTTAGACGAGAGGCCCCACTGTTCCCCAAATCAATGAGGGGATTCCAAAGAAGGCGAACTTACGGCAATGAGAGCCTGCTGCTGCGTTGGACTTGAAGTTGCGAGATGTTAGTCAACTTTTCCGTCGAAGGGAAGCGTTCACCTACCTAATGTTGCATTGCGAATTGAGGTTGAGTATATTCGAGCTTCCTCCGCATGGAGACCACGAGACGAGGTCGGGATCGGACTTGGTGTTGCGAGACGTTTTAGTCAAGTTCGCCATCTGAAGGAGGTTATCCCTTACCTTGAGGGTGAATGGACCCTCCTTTTCGCCGACCAATGAGATAGAGAATGCGCTAGAGCCAGGCACACCGGTAAAGTCGAACGTATTCGAGCCTGGGTGGTGTGGTCAGTTCGTAGGTTGTCAAAGTCATTGTGTGAAAAGGGGTTCAGGGGTTCAGGGTTAGGGTTGCAAGTGCCCGACGACGACTCGGGATCCTAACCGAGTGTCACGGTCCCCCAGAACATGAAAGCTCCTACTCACAGGTTCCCCGAGAGCCTTTGGGAAGTTGGGCGAATCCCTGCAGCGAAAACTGTCAGCCAAAGGTCCGAATGATAGCGTTGCCGGTCTGATCCAGCCCCCGGGTGTTCGCCTGCAATGTTCAGTACCACTGGGCAAAGAATGCTTATCATTACCTTCATCTCAGTCCTAGTTTGATAGTTTGTTGTGTGAGTACCGTATCAGCAAATCCGTGAAGGGGTGAGCGAGTCCACATACGACAACGTGGCGAACCTGTGACCGTAAGCATTTCTCCGCATCCTGTCGCATTTGCTTGAAGACTTACTGAAATCCTTCGTCGTAGGCGAGGTTGATAGTCAGCTTGCCTGCAAGTTGGTCATTGGTCAGAAATGCCCGTGCGACGCGGTTATTCCAACAACGGTTCATGAAACGCATTGATCAAATGCCGGGTCATGACGTCTCATGTTGTCCAAAAGGGCTCCTTACAGTTCTTTCTCCAATCCGATGCCCGAGTACCTGGAAATAGAAAAGTCAATTCATAATTCAAAGCGGAAATGGGTTCTAGACGGAGAAGTTCATTGATGAACGTCGCCACGGTCGAAGCAAGGGCCGTGGAACTGACCGGGACCCGTCTGGACTGCGAAGACGTTAGTTTCGCCGGTTCAATGATAAAATGCGATATGTCAGGCATGAAAGGCCACTCCTGAGACACTGTGGCTGACGTTTGTGTTACAGATAGACGCCTACTTATGTACTCGCTGAACGTTACTTCCATCAGGGTCTTGCCTGCGTCGATTTGCACATCTGCAGTGTTAGGCGGGCATCCAGAGCCAAGGAGGCTAACCCCTACCACCCGAACCGTTGATGGGGGAGTTGCGGCCGGGGCTACCAGTGCTCGTGGAACTCCCGAGTTCGATGGAACCGCAGCCACCAGGCTAGCCAGCATGGGAAGTAAAGAGAAGGACCTCATTTTAGTTTGACAGGCGATGTCTTCTGAATGACAGACTCAGATTCTGACCTAGGAGATGGAAAGAATCGAACTATGTCCGGTGACGTCTGGTAGTATGCGAGGTGATCTCCTGATGTGTTGGATGGAGGTCCTGACACATTCTTATAGAGAAGGTACGTATATAAGCTGCCACGCTCAGTTGAACTGGTGTTCCACAGACTCGAATTCATCCATGAGGGGCAATGCGTCCAAGACTCAAAGTACCCACACCCATCAATCCGGCATCTTCCACGGTTCGCGACCCTGCTCGACGGACTGTACGAAATGCATGACAGCCACCAACCTCACAGCAGCGCCCCCAGAATGCACTCTGTACGTAATCTGGAATAATTATTTAAGTGGCCAACCACAGTCGTGTGCCTGACGAGATGGGCCTCGTCTAATAAGCGACGATTCACATCAATCAGCGTCCAGCTCAGCGCTCAGCCCCGCATCGCCAGGGTCATTCTCCACTGCGCTGTAAGGTAAGACGGCCATCCTTCTCATCTATCATAGGCAGAAATGTCATCTGCCGGCAGCTGCAAGGTCCTGCAAGAGGTACCACTGAGGAACTGGGGCGCTGGCGAAGCTGTCATATACGAGCTGATGGGCTGGTTTTGACTTCGATACTCTCTCAGCACCGCCAGTACGTACCTCGCTTCCCAGTAAAGAGAAACCTGCTCATTACCGAAGACACGGCACGATTATAGCCCAAAGTTCTCAAAATAGAGGCGGCACTCCAGCTCGGCTTCGACTGACCAATGTCTATTGGCTGCGGCCGTCTTTCGGTGAGTTTCCTGCTATTGTACCAACTCTGAATACGCCCATCAAGGGCCTTCCGAGCGGGGTTCTTGAACGAGCGAGCGGGGGCTGCGGACTACGCAGGAAAGCGAGAGCGAGCCTGAGAGAATCGATGTTGACTTGCAAAGGATGATGTGCCCGATGCAAGCGTGGAGGCAGAATAACCGGAGATGAAGCGTGTCGCGAGGGGGGGTCAATAATATTCATGAACTTTGAGGATAAAGCTGGGCCGCGGCGGAGCCGATTTTCAAGAGGCCGTCCTTGCATGTGGACTCGAGGGATCCAAGCCTGCTCAAAGATGTCAGCTCAGTCACAAGGGTAGCATGTTTGACACATACCAATGGTGGGTAGCTATTCTGCCTCGTTGGCCATTCGCCCCCATTAGATTTCTTGCGCTCTCCGGACCCGATCAGCCTAAGTTGGATGATGTTCTCTGTGCACCTCTGCAGTAGTGTTGCGCGTAAAGGGCCATGATCCAGTCCCTGGGCTCATGCATACTTCGAAGTTGACTGAGTCATCACCGCTGGCCATCACGGCTATGTGTCCATGCTGAGACGCTATGATAAAGATCATGTTATTGAGCTAACTGGTGTGCCTGTATCTAGATCTCCTTGTGCGGGAAGCCAGAAAAAAATGAGCAATAGAGATCGCTTTGGCTTCGTACATATCTGATACGGACAGGTCTCTGTCTCTAGTAAAATATCGCGACAGGAAAAGGGGTGAACGACCAACTGTGACAACTGAGCATTTAGAAGCACTCAAAATCGACTTCGGCTAAAGCCTGCAGCAAGTTCAGGTCCTTCTTTCTTTTTGAGACACTGTCCTCCAAGCGGCTGACCTCAGCCTCTAGCTCTCGTACGTGTGTGGTTGCCCCTTCGGCCTGCCTGGCCATGGATGAAAGAAATTCCTCCATCTGTGGATCTGGACGGCTATTGAAGCCTTTGACAGCCCCTTCGGCTGCTTGGAGAGTAGGAAGAACCACAAGATCCCGAAACACGGTCTGTCCGTCGACAGCTGCCGCGGCACCAAGTTCTTCGGCGCTTTTCATAACGTTGTCTCGAAATCGCTCCACCAAGCTGGCCTTCTTCTCGCTATCCACCTGAAGATGATTGACAAGAGCCGCGTGAACAAGTGATTGCTGCTGCGCGTCGGCCTTGGCCTTTTCGAGATCGCTGCGTCTCTGGGCAAGATGAGCGGATTCTGCAGCGGCGGCGGCAGGTTGAAGGATGTCTCGTGACGTGAGAAACTTTATCATTCGGCGCTTCAAGCCGCCGGGATTCTCGTCCTTCGGGCAGTGGTCCCCGTCAGAGCCTAGATTGTGACAAGATGATTCTCCCAGTGCCGATATCGACCTTTTCCGGGATACGTGGTTGACGACGTCTTGCCCAGGATCCGTGCGTACCATCGTTTTGGTGTCCCAGGCAACATTCGTGTTCGCATCCGCGGAACCATCTGCAGCGCTGCGACTCGGTTGCTCTTGAGCAGGCTGGGCTGCCGAATCGGTGGCTTGACAAATGGCCATGGGGAGAGCATCAACGTGATTCTGAGTGAGTTGCAACGGGGTAGCTAGGTTAAGGCCGTTGTGATAACTTCCAAGCGGGTAATTCATTGGAGCTCGAACGCCAACACCGCTAGGCAAGTCGCGCAAAGGGCTGGTCGCGGTGTTTGGCGCGGGTGATGCCTCGTTCTGTCCTTCGACAAGATTCTGTCCAGAGCTACCCGCCACAGGGTTTGAGTAGAGCAGGCTGAGAAGACTCCGCCGAATATCTTGTCCATTCAGCTGTGGCGGTATTGCTTCACCTCTCAGAAGATATCGCATCACCGCCAGCACGAACACGCCACAGCTAGTTCCGTCTTGCTGTTTGGGGCAGTCCTACACCTTGTTGGAATCAATTTTTACCAACGCCAACGGGGCACTTACAACGCTTTTGAATCGGATAAATTTGCCGGGTAGTACACGGCGAGCCCAACACTGTATCTTTTCCTGAACCGTCTCTGCGATTTTTAACCCTCTGAGAGAGTCAAAGTGGCGAAAGTCAACAAATCTGGTATCGGAAATGGTCATCTCCAACAGCGTCCAATGACGTGCAGGTTGGCGATGGTGTAGTGGAATCAATGTCGGCTTTCCGGGCCGCTGAAGGATGGCCCTGGGGAGCTTCGAAGGCAGATCGGAGCCATCCAACTCGAGCCACAAGGGATCAAGTGCGGCCGCTACCGGACTGCCATGGACCGTTTCAAGAAGTTTGATAACGTATCGCATCGTGCTATCTGCAAGATACTCGGACTCCGACTGCAGGTGTAAAATAGCATCTTCGTAATCCTCAAGCTCCTGGCGTTCTGCAGTTTCGGAGTAACCGGCGGAAACCGACGAGGGCGACCCCAAGCTGAATATGGAACCTTCGCGACCTTTAAGCAGATCTAGCTGTCCCTGAAGGCCGGATCTAATCTCCCCACACAGCTTCTGGGCATGCGCATCGGGGGTCGAGGGACCTGGAAAGATAGAGTCCTCCACAACAGGCTCAAGGTCGTTAGCATGTCTTCGACCGAGCTCGGGTGATGATGAAGCCGACGCCGACGAGAGCGATTGAGAGGCAGCAGGCGTGGGCGGTCGATCTCGCGGCAATTTAGGCCCTGAGCGAGAGTGGTGTTCGTGGTTGCCCTCTTTCTGGCTGGACGCTCTCGGGCGCTCTGGGATAGGTTCCAGCTCATCTCGTTCCGGCAACGATGGTGATTGCGAACCGCTGCTCGCTCGTATCTTTTCGTTGGGGAGGGAACTTTCTCTCTCTGGTTGGGTTTGGAGTTGAGCCCGGTCATCTTCGGCGAGGCTAGAGATCTGGATATTGATATCACGGAGTGCATATTGAGCCGCGTCGCGAGTGAGTCTCGGAGGGTTGCTCGGCTCTCCGCATGCTTTTTCGCATGCTTTTGAGAGGACACCGCCCGGCGCCCAAAGGGATGGAAGTGTTATTCCTCCAGCCAGCGCCTTCTTGGTGATGGTTGTCAGATTGTTAAGAATATGCACGTTCAGCGGCTTGCTCGAGGGGCCGGGGATGCGGAACCGGTCGGGGAGCCAGGCATGGCGACTGCCCCATGCATCGTCGAGGTACTCGGTGTATTTCCCCTTGCGATATTCCCGGCGGCGGCGCTCTCTCTCGCGCCCAATGGCCTTCCAGTCGGAATCGCTGAGGACCTGCTCGGCGGCTGTTAGGAGGCTCTTCTGAAGGACAGGTGCAGTCTCGAGGCCGGCGGTAATGATGTCGCGGTGTCTTGCAGCGGGGTAGGATGCAAATGCTGTCTGGACAAATGTCTGGAGCCGCTCTTGTTTCTCGTTTGTGTCTGTGTACTCTCTGGGCGGCGGGGTGTCGCCATTGCGGTCCTGGGAGTCTGCGGCACCGCCGTGGTCGAGGCTTGCGTCGGAGTGTAACTGTTCTATCAAATTGTGTGTGAAATCCTGAAGCTTGAGAGTGAAAGAGAGGATCAGTGTTGCTCAAAGCGGCAGCGTGGGATTGGGAACGCCGTGGGGCAAAAACACACCAAGGCTTTAGAGCTGGACACAATTGGCGCGACGGGACGCGTCGCCGGTCCCTGCCGATGCCGGCCCTCAAGTGGCGACCGGGACTCTATCTCGGACGCTACTGGGGGTCGGGTAAATGCTTCAAGGCGGCGTTTCGGCCCCGCGTCCAATTTATGCGTGTGCGTTGGAAAGGAAGATGTCGATCAAGAGCAGACAGCGCCCGAAACGTCAAGATGGTGCAAGCAAGTCAAAATGACCTGGGCGAAAGTCCGGCCCCCACCACCCCCTTCGTGAGCCAATGTGAGGCTTGCAGCATGGATTGCTGAAAGGGAAGGCGCGGTGGGCTTGTGGTCATGACCGCACTGTCGCGGCGCCAACGCCACTGCCAAAACAGGCTAGAGTGCACAGTCCCTACCTCGTGGAAAATTCCGTGATTGAGGACTGACGGGAGGTCTCCACCAAATTCAACAAACTTGGGGCCGATTCGGGGGTACCGACTCGTGCGTGCGGTACCAGCCAACCCTAATTGCAAAGGCCCTCAACTTGGGGCCCATGTCAACATCCAACCACTCTCGCAGGCCCCTCTCGCGGGCCCAATGCTGAGAAGCGCCCACGAAAAGCCAGCGTTCCAGCCGACCACCTCCAAGGGCTCAGCAGCCGCATTGGGTCCAAGATTCTGACACTTTGTATCAGGCCGACCTGTCGTCGCTCTCATCAATCGTGCCCAGGAGGGTTGGGTCGGGATGAGAGACTGCAGTCTCAAGCTCCTCGGGCATAGGTACCTACGAAGTCTATGAAGATCAGACGCGGGTGTGTGTAAAAGGAGCTTTCAGTTCTTGATTGGGGGAGACTGTGCACTCATGGATCGTCTTTCGCATCTGCTGGTCTAGTTCTTTCGTATCTGCTGAGTTGTCGCGAACCAGGCATGATTGGATGCTCCAGCAAAGAAAAGAGGCCCCCAGCTCAGTGCGGAAGATGTGTTAAGTTCTTACAGTGAACGCAGCCCATGGCTTGTAGTAATATTGTCCATCCCTCATCAAAATAACTGCACCTACCTATGAATATTCCCAGCAGGTAGGTAGGTATTCGCACGGAGAAGACGACGAATTCGTGTACCCAACCAATCGGCCCATACAAAAACCCGAGCCTCGGGCACCGCCTCGTCACCAACAACGCCATTCTCGGTCCTAACTTCAAGCAATGGAACGAGACCACCACGAGTCGCCCAAAGTGAGCCAAAGTTCTCTGTTAAACTATCCAGCTATTCTCTAGTAGAAATCAACTTCCGGGCACCGAATCCCCCTGCAGAATCCGTGAACTCTAACTGAGTTCCATCAAGTTTACTCCACAGTCTCACAGTCTGAGTCCAGAGTCAAACTGCTTGTTCGGTGAGATGTTGTAATAGTTCGTCCACAAAGTACACACAGGCTCAATGGCATTCAACGGGACGGTACTTGGAATCTCAGAAACTCTCTCCAAAAACTGCACGCTCAAGCCCTGCGAGACGTGCCAGGCGATGTGGCAATGGAAGAGCCAGGCGCCCGGGTTATCGCTCTTGAAGGCGACCACAAGCCAGCCATTTCCAGGCAGCATGGAAGTGTCGCGTCGGGTTGGGTTGCTGAAGTTGAGAGTGGCCCGATCGGTTGCATCATTGTACCGCCGGGCACTGATGGCGAAGGGATTTGCTACAGCTGGGGAGCGGCCAAGGACCAAGAAGTCGTGTCCCTGTGAGAGTCAGCAAGTTGTCATCCGGAACCCAAGTCCATCCGTTGAATTCTTACGTGAAGATGCAAGGGGTGCTAGAGGAATATATCAGTCTTATTGAACTTTACAGTTATTAGATCAGAGACTTACAGGCACTCCAAGGAGGTTCTCCACAACCCAGAACGACCACTGTCATTTTGTCAGCAAATCCAACACCACTTTCCGCCCACACTCTGACATCCACGTACCTGGTTTGCCTCTGGCACCTGGAAAACACTGTATCGATTCGGAAAGTCCATGGATCCCTTTGCAAGGTACTCGAGAGTTGGCTCATCCCAAGTGATGTTCATATCCTGGCCCTTAATCTTCCAGTAAACGCGCTGCTGACCCTCCCAATTCTGAACAGCGATGTTGAGATCGAGGTCATTGGCGGCAGAGGCGACGAAGGAAGCAGCAGGGGCAGTGCGGGTGACGATTGGACTGTAGTTTGTGTTATCCTCGCAAAGGCTGTCCGGCGGGGGAGTGCCCGAAATAGTCGGAAGCGCCGTCGTGTTTGCACCTTCATAGTCAAAGATCGCGGCCGGGAGGCGAATATTAGAAACGCCGCAGAGTCCCGAAGACGCAAAAGTCACGTTAAACCAGTAATTCCCTACGTTTTGGCTGGCATCGATGGTAACGTCGTAGCGTTGGCCGACAGCCAGAAATATGCTCGAGGTTGTGAAGGCGTTGACTGGGATGAAGTCTGTCTGAATGACTGTAAACTGGTGATTTACCAGCGAGACAGTAAAGGTGTTATCAACGCTTGTATTGATAATACGCAGACGGTGACGTTTTCCTGGCTTGAGTTTCACGCGGGCGTAGGATCCTCCGCCGTTTGCGTTTACTACCTTCGTGTCAGTCGAGTTGAAACCAGGGGTAACCCTAACCCTAAGTATTTCACGGGAAACTCGGACTCACCGTGGCTTCCGTTGAACAGAATGTTATCCGAGGGCGGAGCGGCGCCGGGTGGTGGGATGAGGGAGTGTTGTATCTCATCGGCAGCACCGTAGTACCAGTCGGTGATCGGAAAGACTCCGAGGTCCTCCTCGTACGGCAGCGAGGCAGGGCCGTCAATTTGGATCGTTCCCACAACACCATTGGCATACTGGGAAGAGAAGTGCGAGTGGTACCTGTGGGCTGTGTCAGGGCGCCGGCTCCCAAGTTGTCGTGCAAGAGATCACCTACCATGAGCTGCCATATTGTTCGGCTCTGAATGTGTAAACCTTTGAAGCTCCGGGCGGAAGCGGGCATTCGGTGATACCATTGGCACTGGATCCTTATCAGAACACATCTCAAAACCCGCAAGAGAAGATACATACCCGTCATTTACGTTGTTGTTCAGCATTCGAATGCCGTGCCAGTGGAGTGAAGTGCTGGGATTGAGTGTCAGGAGCCAAAATCGATAATGAAACGGGGAGTGGGACACTAGAAACTCACCCATTGACGAGCAGGGCGTTGGTAACAGTGACACGGATTGTATCACCCCAGTCGGCCCTAATGGTAGGACCTAGAAGCAGACTTAGCTCACGGCTTGCACAACAATGCCCACGAGCAATATGCAGTCATACCGGGAAATTGGCCTGATTCGATTGTTAGAAAGATATCTAGAGATTGGAGGTCCCAATATCTCTGGGGCTGAGGTCACTCACCATTGATCAACATGGCTTTCTTCTTGGGAAGGCCATCGCCTCCAACCCAGTTGTCATGCTCAGTGATGACAAGGTTGTACTAGCCTTCTTGTCAGCTTCAGAGTAGCATTGTAATGGCCTCGTTTTGAGATGGCAACCTACCTCTCGAACAACACCAGTAGCGGGAAACTGGGCCTCGTAATCCGTGTTGATGTTGAATCCAGAAGTCCAGCAGGCACGGTTCGTCGGCGTGTTGCAAGTCGGGGCCCTCTTTACGAGCGCGGCCCGAGGTGATAGATCCTGCTCAGTGGGTATAGAGGCAGGAACGGCGCTGCCAAGGCCAACAAAGGCCAGGCAGCCAAGCCCTCGCATCAAAGGAATGACGCGCATCTTGAACAATGCGATTTTAGGAGGAGGCTAGGGGTAAGATGAATGGGAGATGTGTCCAAGGACAAAGACGGTGAGAAGAGAAAGGCCAACACGTAATGAGAGTGGGGAAGCTGACGGTGGTCCCGGTCACCTTGTCCTTCACACAAGGTTGAGAGAAAGAAGTAGTTGGGGATACTTGATTTATACCTGTGCCAGTTTTTGAAGGGCATGGTCCCTGTCCAGGGTGCATACGCTGGTTACAACCTCCCAATCCGTTCTTGGCATCACCTAGACAAGACAGCTTGAGGCAGCCTCAATCCTTCGCGGACTTCAGCTACCTCGTACCCACCGTCGTAGCATGGCCCGCTGACCGCTGCTCAGCAACCCGGGCGAAAGGCAGCTGCCGCATGGCGATACTCTTGGACGCGAAGGCCGTCAGATATGTCTGAGAATATTCGATAGTTCGCATCGCTTCGGCGAGTTGAGGTGACACTCTACCCCCTAAACCGACAGAATGCTGTGGCACGTGGGGGAATAGGGGGTAGGAGTACGTCTTGCACCTTGACACCTGCAACCAGGGTGTTCGAACGCCTGCGGTTGATCGGCAAGGTCATTAAAGCTTGGCATGCAGGAGATTCTGGGGTGCGCAGGGGTCTCGAGGCCTCTCATCTTAGTGTAGGGCGGGAGAGCGATGATGTGACGTCCTGGGGCAGGGCGCTCAATAGTCCTACTGCTCCTGCACCTCATCCTTGGCCTCGATCGCTGTTGGAGGTGGGGTGGAGAAGAGAGAGTGCGCCTGATTGGGAAATGCAGAAGCTATATTTGAACGACAATCCCGTCTCGACCCTGTGTTTCGGGTATCGGGAAATTTGAACAGTAACATGACAGGCCGCTTTAATAGGCGAGTCAGGGACAGGGATGAAGTGACGAAACAATGCGGTTCAAGAGGGAGGGTTATGATCTGCACGTAGACGGGTTCTGTGATAAAAAAGAGGAAACAGAGTGCAAACCTGAAGAGCCCCCTCGACAAAAAGAAAGGCCAAAAGGGGCCCGACACCAAAGAAAACAAGCATGGCGAGTCCCGGTTGCATTGCCTGTAATTGTGCCAGCAATTCGTCTGAACTTTGGTGTTGAATTCCGCTGCCGACTCGAACCGGATCATGTCGAACGAATGGTGGTAGATACGGGCAGCCTGTCGGCCGCTCGACCCTGTCATCTCCTGCACGTCGCTTAACCGTTGGCCGATGCAGCCTGTCGGCCGTTGAAATGCGCCTCGCAATCCAGGGACCGTGGGCAAGCCCGTCCCGCCTCGGCCAACTCGCTGACCCGGTAAGGGAAGTGGCTTTGGCGAACCACATGAGCCGTCCGTGCAGTGAACGCCCGCGTGCGATGACATGGGTGCTTCCGGACCGCCCGGCAGCGGACACATTGAACGACACGAAGTGGAATGGGGGGTAAGCCGCGACAACTTTGAGCATCAAGACTGAAAAATCAGGACGATTACCTCGGTGGAAACAAGATCGGGTTTCTGTCTTCCCGGCCGGCGCCCGCCTCGCAGACGGATCGTGCTGTCAGAATATTGGAGGATCACGGCAGCTGATCTCGACCGCGAGGAGGACCCTGGTGTTGGACTGGAATGCAACGCCTTCCATGGCACCACGAAGGTGTCGGGGCATCTTTTGCAGCTTTGGTGTGGTATTTTTGACTCTGAGCGTCAGCCCAGGTCCTACGCGGTGGTGACAATAGGAAGGTGGCGATCCATAACACCGGGAAGTTTGGGTGAGCCAGCGAGTCCTGCGGGAAAGAGCGGCGGTGGGTGGAAGTTCCCGTGTCTGTGTCGGCTCCTATTGGTTCGCGTTCCCCGCTTTGGCCGCCTGAGCCATTCAGTAGGCACCCCCTCTCATTTGGTGTGTCCCGCACCACATGGAAGCCCCTGTGAATCGGTCGCAGAGACGTCAGCATATCCACTCCTTTCAACATCCTTGAGCGCCGTGAGATGCCGGCATTTTGTTTACCGCATCATGTTCTCTGGCGTCAAGAGTTGACTTCGTACGAGTCTCAACGAACGATTTACGGGGTTGCGACCCTAGTAACCGGGCAATTTGACAAGTTGCACATCGCATCCTCCTTGATGATATCTTCCAAAACATCGGTATAGGGCTACCTCGTTTGGATAGGTTTCGCATACTACAAAGGTACTTAGACGGCCTTGCTTTAGCCCTGGGCTTCATTTTAATCGATCCGTAGTCTTCTGCATGTGCGAAACATCCTGTGATGCAACCCCATTTCTTTCAATACTCATGGACTAACAGTCTATCTGTATGTGGCCATGTGACGTAGTATGTGGGAAGATTTGCATGAATCTCTTGATACCACTGGCATGCGTCATCCCAGTCCCACCAGTTCTGGGATTGTGTCCCTATTGGGGTTGGTCGGACTCGTATGGCCTCCGGGGCTTAAAGATAGAACGCCTAGGTACTAGTATGCAGGTCGCTCTAACCCCTGCTCCGGAGACTGAAAGAGGCCGTTGGTTCTCCGGCAAGGCATATTGATCAGGAGTATCGTGTGGTGAGGGCTCTTGAGGATGCGATGTGATGTTCCCCCTCAAAACTCGCGGCCGGCGTGAATGCTAACGAAACACCTGGCTTTGTCTGAGGGGTCTGTTCTTTGACGAGAGGATGCATATTATTAAATAACAGATTACCCTTCTTGGTGGAGGTATGCAGGTGACGTGGCTGCATTTTTTGGATTGTTGCTGTCAGGGGTCTCGCGGCCGGCCTCCTCAGGCGGCACAGAACACAACTCGAAGTTATCAACCTCTTGATTCTAAACTCTAGGCATGGAGCTTCTGCATTTGAGATTAACTAGGTACGTAATTGTATTTCAAGAAACATCACATGACAACCGGATATCTAGGCAGCCTGTCAGATTTCCAATCATTCTAGGAAGAATGTTGCTGATCCCTTAGTCGAGTCATCGATGGGAACCAGAGACAAACTTCCACCACTGAGGCCAATGAATTTGCCAGGTGAGTCAAACGATTCAAAGGATACCCCAGTCGCATCGGCCAAGCCGGTACGTTGAACGAAGCTTGTATCCGCATTGTAGCTCCCTTGGCTGCTCTTGGCATCGAATCGTAGCTGATCCCCGGAGCGACGGAGAAATGTGCCTGGCTTGACGGTAGATTCGAAGCTGACCGAGCTCCCGCCAGATAGTCCAGGCTTGACAATCTGGAACTGGGTTTCAGGAAGACTGGCCGCGTTGTTACCCTGAGTGTTCCCACTGAAGTATCGCAAGTAAAGGCTTGGGCTCGTAGACGACCGCAACCGAACAGGCGTGTTTCCGTCGGGAACAGGCACGCCGAACTCTGGGGAGCCGTCGGGCTTCCAGTACAGTTTCTGAACTCTGGTACGACGATTGGGGTCATTCAGGGGGTCGCCCACAATGTCGCGATATCCACGGTCGTGATAGACCAGGATGTCGCTTTGGCCGTCTTCCGAGACGGTGAACGAGTTGTGGCCTGGACCGAACTGCTTCGTGTCTGAGTTGCTGACGAAGATCGGATTGGGAGATTTGGCCCAAGACGCCGCGTTCATGAGGTTGGCCGACGCCGAGGCCGTCAAAAGACCCATGCAGTAGTTGTAGTCTGTGGCGCTGGCGGAATAGGTCAAGAAGATCTTCCCGTTCCTTTGGATGACGGCCGGCCCTTCGTTGACCTTGTACCCAATTCTCTCCCAGCTCAGCGTCGGCCTCGAGATCGCGATGGCCGTGCCTCTGATCGTCCATGGGTTCTGCATCGGAGCGAGCATGAGGCTGCTGTTCTCATCGGTTCTGGAGGGCTCCTGCTGGGCCCAGACCAGATAGCGAGTGCCATTCACCACGAAAGTCGAGGCATCGAGTGAAAACGTGTCCCAATTGGTCTTCACGAGTCCCTTCTCGACCCAGTTTGCCGTAAGTGGGTTGCTCCCTGTCCCTTCCAACACAAATGCCCGGATTTTCCACTGGCCGGATATGCCGAGCGCCACATAGATGTACCACTTGCCGTCGATGAAGTGCAGCTCAGGGGCCCAAACCTGTCCGCTGCCGACACCTGACTGCTTCCGCCTCCAGATGGTCGTCTCGGGCGCCGCCGTCAGACCCGCGATGGTCTGGGCGCGACGGAGAATGATTTTGTCGAATTCGGGTACCGTTGCAGTAAAGTAATACCAGCCATCGGTGTGTTTCACGATGTGGGGGTCGGCGCGCTGGTTCACAAGCGTGTTGTAGTAAGAAACGGCGGGCGACGCTGTGGTTGTACCCGAGAGAAACAGGACCGCGGCCAAGGCCGCGGCAGCCACACGGAGGATGGAACGCATGATGTGAAACGATGCCACATGGAAACTCGGTCATTTCCCGACGTGAGGCTCCCGCACGCCTGCTTTATACTGTGGACTGGAGGAGATCCTCCGCGTCGAGACAACGGAGACGGGTCGGGCGGCTCACTCAACACCACGGAGATACTACGTTAACCATCCCTACAAGTAGCTTCGCAACGCATGGGTTTGTTGAGTACGCATCTCCATCAAGTAGGTGGTTGACGGCCACTTTCGCCGGTTATACGTGGCCGCCCACTCCCCCGCACCACCCATTGCAGCGATTCCTTTTATCCAGACTTTGGGTGAACCCAAGCCCAGTGTTCCGGCTGTGCATCCCGGAAGGAACTCCGTCCTTTTCCATGCCAAGGCAACAGAGCCCAGTTGACTGGCGCGCATATGGCACTGTAGGGAAGGGAGGCGGCTGATTGGAGGAACATTCCGCGCTGTTTCGTTGCGATGCCTTTGCCAGTGGACCGCGCAGCAGAGCGCCACGGCGACAACGCAAGACTACCCAAGGTAGGGAAAAATGGCGAGAAACCACGAGCATGATCGGATTTGATGCTGGAAGCCCGCTGCTGATGGAAGCGGAAGCCCGAATGGTCTTGGTGGTCGCCATCACAACACAATGTGCGCGCCGACTTTGTCGAATCAAGTCGGGTGATGCTGGCAAATGCGCCGAGTTGTGCGGCCCGTCGCGAGCCTGAGGGGCATTGGGATCGGAGTGAGAAGGGCAGTTGCGGCGCAAAATTATGTCATCGTGAACGCCTTCCCCTGATCATGGTTCGCAGCGCTGCACGGCAAACCCTTGTAGTATCGCGCGCGATTTCCCCAATTGGATATCCCATCTTTGCATTGGGGGGAATGTGGGGATGCCCAAACTCTGTTTTCCAGGGTACGGATTGGGGTGGGCAGTCACGTGGCACCGCCGTCAGGGCACGAATTACAGAGCAATTAGATCCGTGTGTTTCGAAATTATCATGCATATCTGTCATACTTGACGTTTTTGAGAAGCACAGGAGTTTTTGGGTGAGTTTGTGGTTTGTGATTTGTGACTGAATCCGCCGGGTTTGTGGCAGGTGCGTGGGGAGGGAGTTGCCGGGGCTCCGCTCAGAGTTTTTTCTGACTGGCCAGGGCGGGTCCCTTGCAGCTCATGCAGGTCCCAGATCCTCCGCCCCCAATCAGCGAGCGCTGATCCCCTCCCGCGATCACCAAACATCAGCCGCCCCACATGCTCCAATTCCCGGGTTCTGCGCGTCGGGAGAGACGACGATGGATGCTGACCCTCTGTGCAACTGCCGGGGAGGACAGGTGCGACCGTCAACTCGGGAATTTCAGCACCCTGTTGATTCCGCAGGCCTCTTGCGCGTGGCAATGGGGGTATCGAGAAGTACCCTCGAACTTGTTTGCGGGCTGCGACAGGTGTTGACAAAAAAGCGAGTGGCTTCGCGCTATTTTCGGCCTTGGGCTTCAACGTGTTGCGGTGGCGGCCCGCCACGTTTGAGACCAACCCCTGGTCGGTCTCCACCGAGTTCGGGAGACAAAGCAGCAAAACCCTGGCGCACCCACCTCCTGCAGTGTGTTTGTTTCTTGCTCCTCCAACATGCCCGCTGTCGCTCCCTGACATTCCTTTTTCCACGTCGCCAACACTCTCTCTGCGACTGTGGCAGGCCACTCCTTTAGAGCAATCGCGCGCCAGCTTCTTTGTAGCTGATCCCGTCCTTCTCGATCTTCTGGTCGTCTGTGCCTGCATGTGGCTAGCGACATTTCGTTCTTTGAACTCTAGCATAAAACGCAAACTACAGCACCTCGAGAGCGACACGATGATATGACAGCATAGCGAACACAACATCGATAACCGAATACCCACAAGTACAGTCTTTCCCAAAACTGCAGCGCACTACACGAATATTTGACCGATCATTTGGATACCCACACACACTCTCTTTCCTCGAAGCGCTCTTTCCAACCTGGAACCAACACCAAACCAGGAGCCACGACGTCACCATGTCTACCCTCCGCGCATTTGCTTCCTTCGCCGCCCTCGGCCTCGCTGGCCACGCCACGGCTAAGGGTGTCTGGACCACACCACATGACAGCTACTCGTCGTCGGTTGGCGTTCTCGGCTGCAAGATCAACACTGATCGCGTTGCCTACTGGCCGGGCTCCATCGACTGCGACAACATCTGCATCAAGCTGAGCTACCAGGACCGCTCCGTCCACCTCCTGCGTATCGACCAGTCGGGCGGCGCCTACGATATCAGCTACGACGCATGGAACTACCTGCAGACGGGCAAGTCGGCTGCTCTCGATCCCATCGCGGGCGGCACTGTGGCCATGGACTACGAGGAGGTGGATGCGTCCGAGTGCGCCAGCCTGATCTACACCCAAGGCTCGAAACTGCCGCTCAGCGCATCCAACAGCATGAACTTTGTGACGAGCTGCCTGGCGCAGCCGAGCAGCTGGGTGGCCCAGAACCACGTTCTGTTCAACATTTGCGATGCCATATGCTCCCTCGGCCAAGACGAGGAGTGCACACTCGATCTCGCAGTCAGCAATCAGCCCAGTTGCCCCCACACCCTGGGCCTGACCTCGGTGCTCACCAGCGCGCCCGTTTACAACATCCAGTACCAGTCTGGCAAGACAGTTGTTGCCGGCACTGGTGAGGTCGCCGCCCCCAGACCCAAAAGCCCTGTCGAGGTCGCCCCGGCAAACCCGCCCGCCAAGGTTTCCCCGACACTGAAAGCCCAGTCGTCGCCCTCTGCCGGTATCTTCAAGGAACAAGGTCCAGTAAGCCCCTCAGTTCCGCCGACTGCCATTCCCCCCGCTCCCGCCCCCCCGAGCCCCCCGAGCCCCCCTGCTTGGACACCTGGTCCGACGGCCGTTGCGACTGCTAGCTGGACAACCCAGGTCCAGGTGGCAAGCAGCTCAGTGGCGGTACCAACGTGGTCTGCGCCTTCAGTGGTACCAAGCCAGAATGCATCACTTCCCAGCGCTGGCAAGCCGAGCGCGGGATTCCCTACTGTTCTGGATGGGGCGACAGCCTCGGGCACCCAGGTTGTCCCCAGCAGCAGCATTCGCCCGGTGTCCGCGAGTGGAGGTAATGAGAAGGCCAGGACGCCATTCCTCGTGCTCCTCGTAAGCTTGGCTTGCTCCGTCTTCGTTGCCGCGTTCTAGTAGCGTTGCCAAGACAGCGGGAAGAACCGTGACTACATTACCTTCTTGTATATATTTTGATCTTGCTAGATGTAGGAAACCATTTTCCAACCATTACATTCCGTTTTCCTTAATTCTCTGATGTCTATTCCATGCATGACCGTCGACCCCGGCTTTGCAGAAATGGCGACTGCTGGTCGATGGCCGCGGGATCTTGCGATGGCTCATATGCATCCACAAGTCTCGCCATCCCAGCTTGACCTCTTGTTGGGCTCTGGGGCCGCCCACCGCAGAACTCCCGCCGGGTGTGTCGGGTCCTGAATACTACAGCCCTCCCGGGGCGTCGTTGTCAACTTCATCGGAACCATCCTCGACAATGCCGCCTCCCCACAAATATCTGCCGTCAAGACACATCCGGGTTTTCAAGCACTCGCCCGCTCTTCGGCTGCCCAGTCTGAAGTCTAAGACAGACTAAACCAAACTGTTTCACTATCCGTCGACGGCACCACACCGGCGAGAGTATGCCAGGAGTCCCCATGCACTAGGTATTTTGGTATTGTCAGTACCTCAGGCAGTTGACGGTGCCCCGCTAGTGGTTTCCGGCGACGTTTCTTTCGGCTAGTTGGACTGCATTCGTTGGCGTGCTCTTCCACAGGCACACCCAGCACAGTCCAACCATTTCAATCATCGACCAGGGAATTCGTTTATTTCCGACTCGTTGACCGACATTTATCTCCCGCCAATGCTCGGGTTCATCGTTATCATCAACGCTGATGACGATGAACGAACTAGCCCAGTACATCAAATTCGGCAAGCCCAACAAAATGGCTAGCCCTGATGTACACGTGGGCCTAGCATCAAGGCCCGTTGACGCCCCGTTGGCACAACATCGCCGGAGCAAGCCAATTGCGGTATGGAACCGCGCGCCCCCGCCCCCGAACACCGCTTTCCATAGAAATTGAACTATTGGGGTATGTGAAAACCCGCTCGGAAGCAAAGCGGGGCCAAGATGAACAGCTGGTGAAGATAGTGGAAGACGCGGCTTGGAGATCCGGGTATTCCCAGCATCTCGCATCAGTCCCACCGCCCCCTCGCAGCTTAAAGCCACTGCTTATAGCCTCCCCGCCTCAATTGGTTGTGTGGGCTACCTTGGCATTGCCGGCATTTAATTTTCATCATTGACCGGCTAGATATATGTTTGGCAGCACGTCGTGGCGAACCCGAGTCGCATCCTGCGTGGACTTGAACACCCGACCCAGATCAGTGTTCTCACTTCGAGCACTTCCAGAATCCCCAGCGGCGAGAACCGTGATCGACGAATCCCAGTAAGTTCCAGTCGTCGCGCGACAAAAGCGCCAGAATGCGAGGCACAATAGCGGCGTCGATTGCGGCTCTTTCGGTGCCAGTGACACTCACAGGGGCTGCTCGGCCGTGCTTGGAGACCCTCACGCCATTCCAATGGATCGTGAGCGAGTGGACATACGACGCCCCTGACCCCACGGGAAGGGGGCGCGCATCGATTGATTCGATTGTCGGTCTTTACCTGACAGCTGGAGGGACTGACTATAGCTGTTTTGGTTCGTGGCCCGACGCCTGGGACGGTTGGGGGAACGAGGGGCGCTCGCTCATATGGTTCTCCTGCGTTGTCAACAGGGGGAGAATCCTGGACACAACGGTCTCGTTCGCGATGGACTGGAAAAGCGCAACGCTCTACGCGGCACACACGTTTGTCTGTGGGGATGGCGCCAAACAGGGGTAGGTCACTGAAAATAATTCAGGGCAGTGATGCTCAGCAGCTGACTTGGAATTGCCATCAACACAGATCACGAATGCTTGCGTCAGGATCAGCAAAGCTGGATCTCGAGTGCCAACGGTCGGACTCGGGTAGCAAACCATCTCGATGCACCACGCGGTCGCGCCAGCTCACCATCAGCACGTACCCGGAAGCAACCGCCGGCGAGATCTCATGCGCGACAAACTCGTCGAAGTGGGTGTCGTGGGAAGTGACAGGCTACGCGTCTCTGTTCAGCTCAGGTAAGCCAGGAGCTGCAGCCTCACTGCTCACTGTGTGGGACCTTGCTGGCAACACCACCCTCTATTGCGAGGGGTCGAGGGCGTCCAATACCAGCGTTATAGCTGAGGGGCGTTGCGCCTCCTTAACCACGCCATCTCCAAGCGTGGCGACCATCACGTTCTCCTTCGATCCCGAGGTCAGACTCCTCACTCTGTCACAGAAACTGCTGTGCCCTGGCTCCAGGAGAGAAGATGGGTCAGTTACTTCCCTCGAGATCTCCGAGTTAGTAGTTGCTGACATGCCAGGGATTTAAGATTGTCAAGCACTGCAACAGGAGTAGGATATGTTCCTTCCCCATGCCTGTCCACCTCGTCGCCTACTTGTCAAGACGAAGCAGTCTTCTGGATTGGTGGGAGACTTGGCGTTGAAGCATGACTTTGCGATATGAATTTATGTTCACCACTTCTTCTATTGGAAACATGACTGTTTCATCTCTGCTCGTCGCAACCTGCGTATCTCTGCACTTATGGTATGATTCGAATGTCATATTCATACACCTCAGCCGTGTAATGCGATTCTCGCTGCCGGACGCCGAACTCCTGACCGTCACCGGTCCCGAAAATAAAACAAATCGCAAATATGAGAACGTGGTAGATTCATGCCCAACCAGCCGTACCGCAACCGCACAGCCGTACCAGTGTCCCCCTCATCACGCTCTTGTCCCCCCTACAACATCGCCATCAGGCCAACCAACGTCGCGGCGACGGTCAAGCCGGTAGCGAAAAGGGAGGCCGAGGTGCTGGACGCAGCGCTCGTTCCACCCCCGACGGCGGAAGTGCCGTTCGAGCTGGTCCCCTGGCCTCCGTTGGCGCCAGTGTCAATGGTGAAGAAGGTGGCACCGATGGCTGGGCCGAGGCCAAGCTGTGTTCGCCAGCGGGAGAGCTAAGATGGGGGTTGTGGTCAGCCTGGATCGAACAGAGGAGTGAGCAACGCATCCACGGCATCCAACTTACGTTCCAGTTCTGAGTGGCGGCCTCCATGCCGACCGACTCAAAGCCGGCGGTGTCGAAGCGAGACGGCTGGGTGTAGAGGGCGTAGATGAAGCGGTGCACGCCGGTGTTGGGCATCGGGTTCGGCGCGGTGAATGGCGTGAAGGGGAAGAAGCGGGTTGGCGACACGGTGAGACGCTGCGCGGTGCGCAGAATGTCCGACATCACGATCCCCGAGCTATTGCTCGCCAGGGTGTAGTTGCCGGCCAGGTAGTGGCGAAGGTTCCTCGCCGACGGGTTGTTGCGCGCCGGCGCATCGGCATCGAGCTGTTTGGTTATCGTGTCAGTTGCGTCTCGAAGATGGCTCAGCGCGCTCAAGGCCAGAGACACGCCGTGTCTCAACATACCAGGTAGATGAGGAATCGTGATTGGGCCGTGACGTTCGTGGCGTTGCCCAGATTCTCGACACTGAATTCGATTGGCAGCGAGGCCTCGGTGACGGTCAAGCTAACGCCTGGCGTGAGGAGCTCGCTGTGGCCATCTGCGGCGGATCTGAAACCCGCGTAGAAAGATACGGCAGGGTCCAGCGCTGCAATAACATCGGGGACGATCCCTGACTGTTGGAAAAGGTTCTTGAAGTCGAGAGTGCTGACGCTGACTGCGTTGTCATCGGCTACCGCGACCGTGGCAAGCGCCAGCGCGACGAGACTGATGGAAGGAAACATTGTTTCTGACTTGGGAGCGCGCAAATAAAATATTAATTATGAAAATAAAAGGGTGACCGGCACCGGAAGTAGAAGCGAAGTGAGAGGTTGTTGGAAATGGTAGACCCAGAGCCGTAAAATGTCCGATCAGGCAGGGAAGAGAGAAAGTGGGAAGATGGAAGATCGGATGCGGGAAAGAGTATTTAACTCCCGATGGTCGTCATTGCCCTGAACCAAGAACCGGGGAAACAGCAAGGGTCTGTCTGCTATCAGCGAGGGGTGGTCTCGTCTGCCGACGAGTAACATGTAGTAAAACATCTAAGCCGTTGATCATAATCGAGGGCGGGCGGTATCTAGCTCCCAGACCTCCTCCCGCCGCAGCTAATGGGCGTGCGAGGGGTGCGGGAATGGCTACCCCTCTAACATTCTGTCTTCGTTGTGCGCCGTGGCACACTGCCAAGCAGAATATCAGACGTGCTTGGCGCCTCAAGGCGGGTTTCAAATGCACTGTGGCTCTCGGACATGGGGCACCCCTGGCCCTCGTGGCATTTTAGCCAATTGCGGCCCCTCGGCTCGGCTTTTTGTTCCCCGTGCGACGTCAGGGGCTTGCGATGTTTCCAGGTCCCGCACACCCACGAGAGAAAGCAGTTTCTCAACATCTATTAAAGATGTTTGTAGGGCCAGCTTATCTTGAATCGAGATTCCAAGCCGCAGGGTGATGATGGGGCAGACACTTCCAGCTTTGGCTGGCTTCAAGTCGGTTGTCTCTAATGAACCCAAAGGCCCAACGACGCCCAGGGCCGAAAGCTTAGATTCCATCGTTGCAAGGAACAGTGCACTGCTTCCTGTTCCTTTTCAGCACTGTCTGCCTGCGCGGCCAAGTTTTTAACCGGTGGGAACGGGTTCTCCGGCAGCTCGGGATCCGGCACACGTGGGGAACGGTACAAGGATAATTTCCTCCGCTCCAGCCATCTTTCGGGAATGCTTCTGAGATCCACGCTAGGTATATTGTGGTCGTTGAATGCACACCACGACTGAGAGATCCCGAGTTGAGAGTTTTCCTCCATTTTTTATAGATAGGTAGAGACAAAGTTCTGTGGGCTGGAGACTTGACGGTCACGAGACCCAAGTGGCTAGGCTTCATTTTGGCACACACTACCATTATAAGCTGGAGAGTGCCTGTCTGATAGTATCATTCTATCCATAACAAAGAATATATGTCAAAAGCTCCAGTTGACGTGTGAATTGGCAACTGACCCTACAGGTACCTAATTGCAACCACCATATGAAGGCAAGTATTGTGAAATCCTTTCCTATTTCCAACATTGGGTTTGTCGATCGCCCTGCGACAACTTTATTTCGATGCTGAACGCGAAATGGCTGTCCTTTCTCCAAATATTAAGCACAAAAGGGATGAGTTCTGAGAATTCGTAATGCCGCCTTTGTTGTTCGCCAAGGCTGAAAGACTTTTTCACCGTGCACACCAACCTGGTTGAGGAACGGAACAAAAAAAGCGCTTCTCCGGCAGACCCCGCAAATCGGCTGATGACAGAAGAGCGGATTAGGCGAGGTGCTGTGGTCTGATCGGAGCCTGCTTGCCAAGCTGCTTGCCGTCCTGCTTCATCGAATCACACCTCCGCGCGGAGGACCCTACGCAATCACCCCACCCCGCCATCGCTTGAGGTTGCAGTGGGCACGCCCCAAATGTCACAACTCGGGCTTTCGACCCCAAGCGAGCAGGAACCGGAGCTCTAGGCGTCCTTGGCCCGTACGATGTGGCTTTTAAGCCTGACATTATGAAAATTAGTCCCGTGGCCAGTGGAATGTGCCACTAAAAGGCTTGGAAATCATGATCTTCGTTCTTCTACGGTAGACAGCACGAGACTTGAACGTACACGGAGATGGACCGATCGGCCGTCACCGCATGGGTACCTCCTGGTATATAAGCTTAGGGTACCACAGAAGTGATGGCTCACCACAGGACAAAAACACACACCTTGACACACTCAACGCCCCTGAACATTAACACTCCGGCATACCAACACGATTTCCAATCACTGCCTACTGATCTACACTAAAAGCTCCTCACGATGAGTGACCAGTATTCTACCACCAACACCAAGCCAATAGACGAACCCAAGGAAGATCCTGACCCCGACGGAGGGCTCAGTGATGCGGAGAGGGCGCTCATTGTTAGTATCCACCCCGCCAGCCAGCACTTCATGTCACGTCATTTGCCTACACGTGCTGACCAAATATGCCACCAACAGGAGAAAAAACTTCTCCGAAGACTGGACCTCAAGTTGATTCCATGGGTATGTCTCCTTTTCTGTGCACTGTCTGAGACGCAAGTGACAATGATCGCTGACGGCCAGAAAAGCTATGTCTCCTCTATCTCTTGGCCTTTTTGGATCGAGCCAACATCGGCAATGCGAAGATTGCCGGATTGACTCATGATCTCAATCTCTCGACGTCGCAATTCAACGCCACTCTCACCATCTTCTTCGTCTCGTACTCGGTCTTTGAGCCGTTGACAAATGTCCTCCTCAAACGTCTCCGCCCTTCGCTTTTCATCCCCGCCATCATGTAAGTTTTTCGCCCACCAGATCCGGCGAGCCGGGGACTAACAGTCTTTGCAGGGTAGTATGGGGGACAGTCATGATGTCCATGGGCTTCGTCACCAACTATTCAGGTCTCATGGCTGCTCGATGGTTTCTCGGCCTCGCCGAGGCTGGTCTGTTTCCAGGCATCAACTATTATCTGAGCTGCTGGTATAAGCGCTCCGAATTCGGGAGTCGTGCTGTACGTCACAATTTCGCCCCGTTGCCCCTCTCATACCTGTCTTACTGACATAACTTTCATCACAGGCATTCTTCTTCTCGGCTGCAGCCATTTCTGGCTCTTTCGGTGGCCTTCTCGCGGCCGCGATCGAGCAGATGGATGGCGCAGGAGGGAAGCGTGGATGGGCATGGATTTTCATCCTCGAGGGCCTCATCACAGTCGTCTTTGGAGTGGCGTCCTTTTGGTTCGTCTACGACTTTCCCAACGAGGCCACATTTCTCTCGGACGAAGACCGCGCGCGCGTCATCCGTCGCTTGCGGGCCGACAAGCAGAGCAGCGCACACGACGAGCGTTTCTCGTGGGTATGTCTCTGGTCGGCGCTGGCCGATTGGAAGATGTGGCTGGGCATGGCCATTTACATGGGGACCACGGTCCCGCTGTACGCATTCAGCATCTTCTTGCCTTCGATCATTCGCGACCTCGGTTTGGGCGAGACGGTCGTGCAGGCGCAGTTGTACAGCGTGCCACCCTACGTCGCCGCCGCCATACTCACAGTTATCGTCGGTTGGCTGGCTGATCGCACCCGCACGCGTGGCGTCTACAATCTGGCGTCAAGCCTCCTGGGCAGCGCAGGCTTCGTGATGCTCCTGGCCACCGACCACCCTGGCGTGCAGTACGCCGGGACGTTTCTCGGCGCCTTGGGCATCTACCCCTGCATCAGCAACACCATCACGTGGATGGCCAACAACATCGAGGGCGTGTATCGACGGGGCATTGTCCTGGGCTTTGTCATTGGCTGGGGCAACCTCAACGGCATCATCAGCTCCAACATTTACTTCTCACCCCCGGCGTACAAAGAAGGACACGGGATTGTGCTGGCATTCCTCCTTGTCTTCTTGTCTGGTGGAAGTCTACTGATGACTATCCTCCTCAGGATAGAGAACAGACGGAGGGCACAGGGGAAGAGAGATTGGTGGGTGGAGGGCAAGTCTGAAAAGGAGATCAGCGAGATGGGGGATCGGAGGCCAGACTTTTTCTACACGACGTAGACATTTCGGGGAGAATTGCATGTAGATACCCATCGGCGGACAATTTGATTGCATTGCAGCGTCTGTTCGGTATTGAATTGACGAAGTATGTACTGCTTTTAACAACAAAACGTGGCCATCTACTACTGACAGGGGATACCCAATACTCAGCGTAACACTTCTACGTGAGACTCTGCGATCTCGATCTCTCCACCATGGCCGACATCGAGTGACGTGAAGTTTAGGAGATGCCAAAGAAAGCAAGGTCCATCGCCTCTTGCTGCGGCACGCTGTGGCCTACACCCTGTGCGCTGTATCCGACAAGTTGGGCCGTCGTGGCGGTGCCCTCGCCGTAGATGGACTGGGTCCATCCGCTCTTGGGCGTGTTTGTGGTGTTCTTCGACGTTGTGAGCCCAAAGACGTTCGACCACTGCTTGAGCTGCTCGGCATCTGTGATGGAAGTTAGCAATCGATGCCATATGCCCGAGATGGAAGGCCAAGTGGGTGTTACATACAGTTCGGATAGCGCAGCGTGTTGTCGGCGGTTCCGTGGAAGCTGTGCGATGCGTGTTAGTCGGATTCTCGGCGCGGTCACTGACATGACTGGTTTATGTCCGCCACTCACATTTGCATCCTCGGGCGAGTGCCGTTGTATCCCGGGAAGTACGAGCGGGTCAGATCGCCCCATTGCTGGGCCGTCTTGATGTTCTGTCCGTTGGCACACGAGTTGGACCATCCTGGTGGGTCCTGGGTGGCCGTGGACCCTGAGACGTAGAAGCATCCGTCAGGGACACCCGAGTAGACGGACCCCGCCTTGAACACATCGGGGTAGGCCCCAACAAGCACGTTGGTCATCATGGCGCCCGAACTGGTTCCGACCGTGAACACGCGCTTCTCATCGCCACCGTGCTTCTGAACCGCGTATTTGACCATGTTCACAATGGTTTGGCTATCACCGCCGCCGTTGTGGGTGAGAGCTGCGGCTTTCAGTTAGCAAATCTCCGAAAACATCATCATGGCCAAAACCATTTCGGAACTGGGAAGTCGCGCGGGGATGGGACGTACAAGCAGTCGAGGCAACATCGAAGCAGCCGCCGCCGGACTTGGAGTTCGGGTAAATGACAATGAAGCCGTACTGGTCGGCCAGAGACGGGTACTTAGTCGCGCCCGAGTAGCCCGTTGCGGATCCTTGGCAGTGGTGCACGGCGACAATGATCGGTGCTGGGGTCTTCGCGTTCTTGCCCACTTTGATGTACATGCCGAGCTTTGTCGGTCCGGCATTGAAGTCGTTGACCTTGGTTACCTGGCAGTCCCCAATCGCCCCAAGGGCAACGAGGCCCGCGAATGTCGCCCAGAGCTGCATGTTGAGTGTTGACTTGACCGAGACACGAGTAGATGCTGCGTAGGGAGGATACCGTGGCAGAATCACGCTACAAGAGTATCAACATCACGATGATCTACAATGGCTGGAATTGGACTATATGTAGACCGTGTATTCTGCTTTGCGGCTCCCGTTTGTCCGGAGCTAGAGTTTTGGGGTACGCCACCTCTTCTGGCTAATCTACAAGTCGGCAAATTGGTGGTCGCGGTCCACTCAGAGCACCCGAAACCATTCAGGAGTGGGTTTGTACATTAAATGCCAATTAATTTCTTGCCAAAAGGGATTGATGCGGGGAAAGCTTGCGCACCCCAGGTTTCCCATCACGGCCAACCACGTGCCGATATTGTATTCTGGGTGCCGAGATTTATTACTGTCTCAATCTTCGGCGCCGACCATGCCGGGCTTTTTGTCTTTCCACGCGGGGCACATGTTTGGTCGGCTGCAATATCCTGCTTGCGGTTGAAGAACTGGACCGATACTCGTTTCTTGAGGATGCCGCATGGGAAAAGCCTCTCACGAAGTTGGCCTTCATCAAGGCTCCCCGGAAAGAAAAACCGAAATTTAAAGCGAAGGAGAAAGGGGGTAAGCTAATGTAGAACGACTTCCTCGTGCAAGAGCAGGCCTTCCGTCTCAATGTTGTAGGGCGTAGTACTTTCTCTCAAGGCATCAACGCATTCATCGGCGGTCTAAATATCTAACAAACGCCCGGTCGAAAACAGTAAAGGCCCAAACACAATCAAGAGACGTCGTCGATGCAAGTGGCGTCTTCAATAGTATAACAACATGCCTGGGCCAGCAAAAAGGCTGTTTGGGGAGTCTCGAGATATTTTCGGGGGGTGCCCTGCCTCATCGCTCAGAACCTGCTGAAATATAACCGAATGATGGCAGCAGGGTTGAGAATGCATAAGGTAGTCATTGCAGGTGATATTAAGTAAAGAAGACAATTATCTCCAGTGAGTGCGAGACACTAGCACATGTATTATGAACCATTCATAGGTTTCATGCTGGCTAAGACTGAGTGAGGTCATAGATTTCATCCAGCGGCACTACTGTGGTACAGTCCTTCATGGTTGCAATTATCTCTTTTTATAATGATGTGAGACATCGCTCCGCATCATTTTCACCTCGGGCTCACAAGCTAAGAAATGCCTAGCTAGTGTAATGGGGTGACGTCTCAATGCAACCGAGAACTATCATCAATATAGATGGGAGCTCTGTAACAATGAGAGAACAGTCCATTCAGTGAGGTTGCAATGGACCTAGGGCCGGCACATTCCATTCTCAAAATGGTCAGACCTGTATAGTTCGAGCCCGTCGTGGAGCAAGTCTTTTAGATTATTATAAGAATGTGAGTGAACATTGCCAGCACTGCTTCGAGCAACCAACCACGAGTGTGAGCGTCGATTGGAATTTCAGAGTTAGGTATTGGCCGTCATTCCGGGCCGTATCTTTACTATCTCGGAAGTTCGGCCGCTCGCACAGCAAACGTGAGGTCTTTCTACCAAGGAGACTCTTGAACCTCATCGCTATGTGGTTGAGAATGGCGTTGGTACCTACAGTCTTCTGGTACAGGTTGACAAGTGTGCATTTGTCTCCGCACATAGTGACAAGCCACCTACACAATGCATCGAGTGTCGTGTCATCCGGTCCGCCTTGAGCTCGGTCTCCTTTTTAATGCTTAGTGGTATACTCATCGAAGCATTATAGATAGCTTATCTCTCCTCATTGTTTTAAGGTATCAGTCTTGTCCAACCCACAGCATTACTAGAGACGTCAGGCTGGGTGGCATCTGAGTCTTACTCAAGCTTCGGGCGTGTGGGGCTGGAGGTCTGGGGTCGGACTGCGCTCCCCCTTGCGCTTCCGAGCATGGCGAACATTAGTAATGGTGTGAATACCCATAAATAGGGTCAGGTCTTTTGAAATAGTGAAGCGGTGAAGCGGCGTCTGTGATTCAAATTGGATCAAGCCACGACGTCAAGATCAAACGAAACCTTGTGGACAGAGAATGTTGAATTTTGCTCCTAGTTGTGCAGTACAATCGTGCGCATTGTTGGATGAAAAGGAATACGGACCATTGGAATCCCTAGGAAGGTGGCGGACTGGAGAAACGCGGCGTCTTCTCCTGTCTGATCAATGGGGATATTAGTCAACCACAGTGACAGTGACTATGTCAGCATGTTCTTGTCTGTTTCTCCGTCTATATGCTCTCTTATGTATTTGAAGTTAAGATGATTTACGGAGGTTAGGGGGCGGTGATGACATCTTCCTATGTTTGTGTGTCGCTGGTAGCTTTGGGATGCCCTGAGCTATGAGCATTGCATTAGGTCGTCTTCCCCCCTGAAGTCCTGACGTTGCTAATCTTTCACTGTGATCTCTTGTTCTATTTCCACCTCACCCAGAAGCTGGGGGTTTTCAAGCGCTTTTCCTTCAGGGTCACCCTTCGCACCACCCGAAACCAGCTCGCGATGATGATCATATCTAGCGAAGTTTATTCCTAAAAACACAGCTTTAGAAAAGCATGATTTGAAGTAAGCCATTGCGCAAATCCGGGTGTATTGTAGCAAGGCTAGACGTGTGTAAATATAGCGGCCCAAGTAGATTCCTAACTATGAACCACTTCTGCAAAAAGGATCCATGACAATAATTTCTTGCACTTTCCTTTACTTTCCCCTCCCTTCGCATCAAAACCGGAATATATATGAGGAGTGACCTATACTAATAACCCCTAGACCGGAGATCTCAGCTTGATTTAAAGGGATGGCCACCATGAAGAGCATGACAGTTGATTTTCGAGTTTGCAAACCAGTTACTCCCACTTCTACTACTACAAATATGACCATCGTGTAATAGTGAAGATTCCCCAAGCGCTTAAACTCAGACCTTAACACTGATTTCACGTTGAGGTGGTACTGGTGGAGGTGCAGCCTCGAAGGTAAGTGGGTGACACAGGTGTTTTTGCTTTCGACCCGACACCCCTTTTTAAAACCATAAGTATATAAGGGGCTGAAAAAAAAAAAAAACCTCGCAACAATACACAGCGCATTATCTTTCTCACTATATGTGAACTTTCCTGTCAGACCTTGAAGTTGCAGTTGTTAATCTTTGTTGTGGCCACTTCCAGTCTTTCTGCATTGGTTGACAATGATGGAACACTTATGAATCTTTTAACCCCACAAAGACTACACGTAATCCCGAAAACCCGTTGCGTTGAGGTTGTTCATCTGCAGGTCCTCGCAAATTCCAAATGACCAAAGCTGGCCGAAAGAATTCACAGAGGGTTGTGTTGTGTAACGGGAAGAGCAATCCCATGCACGCTCTAGTAGTACGTGCTGCCTACGCAGTTCTGCATCTCTTGTCACCACTGTATGGTGGCGGCTCCCGGAAGCCCTTCGCTACGGATGGGGTCCTGGAAAGGGCCGGCTCAATGGCCATTGCTCAAAATAACCGGGTTGGAAAGTCCGAACGGGTTGGCCCCGGCGCCGTGTTTCTCCAAGACTACAATCTCCGCACGCCGAGAAAAAGGAGATAACCAGCGAACCAATCAAAATGACCTCGACATTGCGTTGTCTTGGCCTCAAGGGACAGCGATCGAGAAAATAGACTGCTTGAATCTCCATCCCGGCAGGACCGCACCCAAGACAATTGCTCAAAATCCAATATCTGTCCACGAATCCCACAAACCGCCAAGCTCGCTTCCAACTGCGCCCTGTCTCCCAAGCCTCCGCCCAACAGCCGGAACGGCTCTTGGTGACTTGACAAGCGCGTTCGAGCATGAGGTATCATCGTCGTCAGTCCCAGCAACACCAGCGCCTGCATGGAACCTCCGAGATGCCCTTCGGGGTGGGCATCAAGACTTCACCGTACCGGACGTCCGGATATTAAATGTGGAATATCTCTTGGCCATTGTTCGACACCTACAGTTAAGCTTTTGCGAGATACTGCCAAGTGTTGCGAGCAGGGAGATGCGGAACTCCAACACGTCCGGCCCATAGCAGCAGAAAACCGGCCAATATCTCCTCTGTCTCTCGCAAACTGCTGCGCATCCTTTCGATATAAAAGGCCAAGGTCAAGCAGGTGTCCCAAAGAAAGCAAGTCGTTCATCACGTCACCTGGACACCCACCCCTTCCTTTCATCTTCAACTCCTCAGAGCTTGCAACCACCAAACCTGCCGCCAACATGCAGCTCACATCCCTGTTCTTGGCTGCCGCCGCCTGCAGCGTCTCAAGCGGATTCACACTGCCATCCATCTTTCGCCGCCAGTCAGAGTGCATGAACGCGGCCGAGACCAAGGAGATTGTCGAGATCTACCGTAAGATCATCGCCGAGTACACCGAGCCTCTAGGCGAGAAGTACATCGCCAAGGACTTTGTCGACCTCAGCGATTCCATCAATACCTTCATCCATCTCCCCCTGGGAGGACCTACCTTCCCTGACAGGGCCACCTTCCTCGACGTACAGAGCTGGAACATGCACTTTCCCATGGACATCCTCAGCGTCGACGCCGTCCAGTGCAACACCGTCGCCCTGCAGTGGGTGTCTGTGTTTGGCGAAGCTAAACTCCCAAGCAAGGGACTGACGATCATGAAGACGGTGAAAGAGGATGGCATCTGGAAGATCCTGGAGATCGTCGTCGAGTTCAACGCACTCACGTGGTTGTTGAACATGGGCGGGAGCTACGAGTGGGAGGGCGAGACATGGACTGCCGCGCGCCCGGACCCGGCCATTCTGGGAAAGCCCGCTACCAAGCGGAAGAGAACTGTTGGTGGTCGCCAGTAAGGCAGTAATGTTGCCTCCTGTATATACCATGGCTCCAGGACTACACCGATGTCATGAATCTAGATGTATTTAGTTTGGACGATATTGGGCCTGTTCCGTGACACAAATTGCATGTTCTCTTCGGCTCCGCAAAACATGTCTTCACGCTGCATATGGATAGATACTCTCAATATTGTTACTCAGCCTGAACACTCAGATATTTCCACGCCGCGATACAGACTGGCGAAGCCTGATCTTGGCCGCTTGGGCCTGCAAGGGTCCGATACCTCGTATTCTGAACGCAGTCATGAGGCTCAGCTTAACATCGTCGGTAGCTTGTGTTCTGAATGCTGCCATGCGGCTCAACTCAACCACATAAGGTAGGCTAGGAGATATGCAACACCGCCAGCACGGCTCCGGGTGTGAAGTCGGCAGTCTCATACAAACTCCGAACTCCGAGCGTGGGATTCCAGATTCACAACACTGGAAGTCATGCCAGCCCTCGTAGGGCGGAGGCGGCGACGGCACACATACGGCAGAGCTTTCTTGGGCGGGTATAGAGGCAAAGTGGTATAGCCGAATTCAGCTCCGCCGCATCGTATATCTCGCGTTCTAGGAAAGAATAGGGGTTATGGCGGACTCCGACACGTACACCTTTCAACGGCTACGCACGCACTGCCGGCATATGTTCGCTTGCGGGAATATCGCGCCAATGGCCCGTTCTTCCGGGCTCCCGATTGAGGTGGGAGGAAGCAATTCGCAGCATCGCTACACCGGGCTGGAGGCCATGCCTGGGATCCGGTCCAAGGTTGCATTCTTGACGAGCCGTCCGGAATAGAGGGCCCACTGCGAGGTCCATCATAGACAGGCAGACAATTGCGTCGGGGACCCCAGAACAAGGCTCGGATCCGAATCCTTTCCGTTAGGATGGCAGGAGTGCTCCCGAGGCCTTGTTGCGGAGCTTGGCTTGGCGGCGCCGGGAGCCAAGCCGACGACGACGACATCGCCAAGCGAAGATTTGTGCTCCAAAGGCTGGCAGACGCCGACATGCAACCGAATGATCGGCGGCACAGTCGGATTCCAGTCGGTCAAACTATTATTGCCATGAACGCCAAGGTCTTGTGTCGTTTGTGTCGTTGTGGTTGGTCCCAGGGAGGCTCTTGTTCCTTTACCCGTCTCATTCAACCAGACTCGGCTCAGGCCTCAAACCTGGGCATGCAGCGCATGCCGTAAGAAGGTAGTTCCCGGCAACGCAGGACTCCTGCGTGATTATTGTCTTCATATAAGTGGAGTATAATTGTCTTGGTACGACGACGCGGCGCCTCCCTTCCAATCGGCCCCTTGTTTATTTGTCTTGGTGCCTTGTTACGCACGTTGCGTCCAGGTTGCTGGATGTGCGCCCGGTACAGCTGTGCGGGCCTTGGCCCGTGATGTGGGACAAACTTGGAGACTGTCTTGGTGCAATCGGATATTGCCAGAGTGTCAAGCCTCTTATCGTGACATCACGAGCTATCATGCGCCCCCCTAATATGCAGCCGCGCCAACTACCATAGGATCGCGAGCCACTTGCACACGGGCTACACCCCAGTCACCAGGTGGGCGTTTGCTGCCCACACCCGTCTTGGCAGAGACGTAACGACCAGGTATCTCTCAATGATACGTCCTGACTAGGCTACCTTCGCCAGCTAGCTCCGGCGTTTGCGTTCGCAGGACCACGCTTGATGGCCAAGTCTGCTAGCCAAGCCCGTCTCTCAGAGCTTGATCATATAGACAACTGTCGCTCGAGGCAGCTCCGTATGGCCCTACGGGCCTCGGCAGGCGTGGGCTAAAGTGTTAGTTATTTTTGGCTGGGCACGCACTCTATCGAGTCCGAAGGTCTCAGGAGAATTATGGCCGCTGGTCTTGTGCGCAGAGACTTTGGCGCGCTTGCGTTACCTGAGTGCTTTGCCGACGCCCGTGGTGAACCGGGGCTGCGGGTGAAGTAGAGAAGGGGGTGAAATGGAGCGAGTAATAGTGGTATAATGCATGTACCTACAGTCTGAACCTGAGGGCGATCGTCCAGAAGAGATGGTATATCTACCTACATCTCTCCCCACCCCCCGCACGGTCCGGGTGAACGCCTCTTGACTGATACTGCGGGCTCTATCACGTCCCCGAACTCCATCTTTGAAGCTATTGTTGCCACTCGCCAAGATGAAGGCCATCTTCGACTTCCTTCTGAGCCTAGTCTCGCCTGCCAAGGTCGTGCGTCAGACGAGCACCACTGCTCTCGCCGATGCCTTGGCTAGGGATGTGCAAGCGCTCGAGTCAGGAGATTCAAACCCGGGCCTGAAGAAGAGTGTTCTTCAGAAGGCAAAGCAAATCATCTCACAAGTTGGCGGAACCGAGATGATCATTCCAGGGTACGCTGTGGTTGTAAGTCCCACGCCGTCCAACAAATACCCCTGAATGCGGTGTGGGTGATCAACTACTAACCAAGCCTTGGCTACCAGATGGGTGAGATCGGCGCAACATACATGTTCATGGAGTGGAAGCTGTTCGACCTCATTCCCACCGGCAGCAGCATCTCGTACAAGGAGCTAGCTGCATCGGTTGGTGCCGAGGAGGCCGTTGTTTGTGAGTGAAGACCACACTACCCCTGAATTATCTAAGACTCGGAACCAAAGAGCTGACTGGGTTCCCGCACAGCCCGCATCGGCGGCATGCTTGTTGCGACAGGGAGGCTGATCCAGACGTCCTCGGGCCACATCACGCACTCTGCGTCCTCGAAGATGTTCACGTCCGACCATTCGGCCGGCAATCTCTTCCGCGTCATGTTTGAGCACGGCCTCCGCGGCTACATCCACTGGCCTGAATACTTTGCCGCATACGGCGCAAAGGAACCGTCTGGGCCGTCGAACAACCCCTTCACATTCGCGTGGGGACATCCGACCATGAACATGTGGGAGGTCATTGCGCTTGACGAAGAAAGACAACGAATCTTTGCAAGCAGCATGCGAAGCATGGATTCCATCTCGGGCAAGTACGGCGGCCCCGCGAGCGTCTACGATTTCAGTTGGCTCGGCCAAGAGGCCATCCGCGCTCTTTCGCCCAACGGGGAAGTCCCTGAATTCGGCGGCATCAAGGAGCAAAAGGAGAGGGCTCTCGTTGTCGACGTGGGAGGTAGCCACGGAGCTACTCTCAAGCACATCTTGGCTGCTGTGCCCGGCCTCCCACAGGAGCGGTGCGTGCTTCAAGACCGTCCCGAGGTCATTGAGGAGGCGATCCAGAGAGACGACCCTGCACTGAGACATGTGCAAAGAATCCCACACGACTTCAACGACGAGCAGCCAGTAAAGGGTGAGTCTTTTAACTTCCGCCTATTCGACATGTGAGAGGGCGTGTGCTGACCAAGGAATTTTCCAGGTGCCCTTATCTATCTACTGCGGAGAGTCCTGCATGACTACGGAGACGTCATCTCCATCCGCATCCTTTCTCGTCTTGCAGAGGCTCTACCCCGGGACGACCCCCGCGCCCGCGTTCTCATCATGGACCAGATCCTCTCGGATCCACCGTCCCCTGGGAACGCCGCGGCAGACATGGTCATGTTCAATATTGGCGGCAAGGAGAGGAATCCGGATATGTTTGACTACATTGTCCGCGAAGCCGGAATGAAGGTGGTCAAAATCCACCGCCGCCCCGGCACCGAGGTCGGTGTTGTAGAGTGTGCTAGAAGAGATCTTTAGAAGACAGATTGCAAGCACGAGGCCAGCAACCCAGCCCGGCAGTGGGATGGAGAGCAGATGAGGATGAGTGTTTATTTCCGGCATATTGTGTACACGCGTCTAATTAGATTGTTTCGATAGCCTGGGTCTGCCCGCTGAATACAATTACCTACCTATTTGGTTTCTTTGGACAATGACTGGCTAGCCCCTTCGCCGAGTGCAAAAGACGATGGCAGCCAAAGAGATGGGTGCCATTGCATTTCATCCTTTCCAATCAAGAAGCTCATATCTGACCGCTGAAATCCTTGGGCTCTTGAATCGTGCCTTAGGCAAAGTGAAGCACGCAGTGTTCAGAATGGTTTATGACGCACGTGGTTTGTCACACGCTGCGCGTTGGGGGTAGCTATTACGAAACAAGGATGCCTTCAAAAGAAAGTAGTTTAAATTCTGATGTTTGTAGATTCTGGAAGCCTTCGAAGTGCTGTAAATAGCTATCTTAGGCCGTGGAGAGAAGAACACTTGTCACGAGGTCGACGCGGAGGCGTTGCCTTTTCCCTCCGATGTATGCACCAAAACGCCGAGCGATACCCCATTGACACCCCTTCGGCCGAAGCTCGATTCCCCTCCCACATGCGAATCCTCATCAGAAACGGCCACATAGGGCGGCTCATTCAGGTGATCTGATGCTAGTCGTGCAGGTAGCCTCCATCTGCTCAGACCTTTCCGAAAATACCCTCATCAGTGTACAGCTTGGCAAGAATTGCCAACACTGTGCCTGACATGCATACTATGCCACTGAAAATCGACACTTGATCGAACCCATGATAGCGATGTAGCAAGGCTCCGTTGATTGGCGGGCCGATTAGAACTGCGATTGCCGCAATGGAGATCCCCATGCCCATGTACGTGCCAATGTCTTTTGGACTTGGAGCGCAGTGGGTGAAAACAACAGAGCCAGCAGAAATGATTGCCCCTGAAGTGATGCCGAATCCAACCGAAAAGACGTAAATCCCCGCCGAAGAGACCGCAGTCGGCCAACAGAGGATGATCACCGCCGTAGACAAACCAGCCCCGATCAGTGAGTTGATTGAACCAAACTTGTCACCCAGAATCCCCGGGATGATCCGCCCTGGAATTGACGATGCGTTGATGATGGCTACCAGATAGAATGCCTGCATATCGCCCATTCCCCGGATGATTCCATAAGTCGGCAGATAGAACAGTGGCACAAACATGCCCATGAACATGAAAAAGACGGCTCCGATGAGCATCGCATACCGGGGGCTCCGAAACGCCGACCAGAGGAAGAACTTGCTCTCGCGGGGAGGCAATCGAGCTCGGACGGTGATCGCCGAGAATGTGAGGATGGGAATCATGATGAATCCACACGTCCGGACGGCCCAACCGAACCCAATCTTTTCCAGCAATTGCGTGAGGACTATTGGGAATACGATAGCACCCAAGGACGAGCCGGCGATAGCCAGGCCCATCGCGGCGCCTCTTCGCTTGTTGAAGTACTGGGGTGTCGCAGCCATGGCCGGAAACATGAGCAAGCTATTGGAAATGCCTGAAAGTACGCCTTGGGCGAGCATGAACTGCCAGTATGCAGTGCAAGAGGCCGTGACCATGATCGAGGCGACGTAGATCACTGCGGCCGGTCGGATGACCTACGCTCATTAGTTTACGCGCGGACAGATACAGCACGTTGTGTTTGGCTCAGGGGGTGCTTTGCTCACCCATGCTCCGTATCGGTCGAAAATGGGCCCACCCGCTAGCCCTAGCGCAAACACCAGAAACACTTGGAGCGACCCAATCCATGAGATATCATCTGGACTGTGGTCTTTCAGCTGGTTCCGTATGTAGTAAGCTTGGAAGACCCCGAACGAATTCGAGTACCCCAATGTGCAAAATAGAATCCCTGCTGTTCCCGCCGCCACCAACCATGCTCGCAGGCCCCCCTCTGGAAAGTCATACGGGCTTGGTTGTGGCTCTCGTTCTTCGTCGGCCCTTCGGGGAACAAGTGGAATTTGCGAGGACTTTGGCTGTATTTCCGGGTTCTTCTCAACATATGTGAGAATAGTCATTTCTTTCAGCTTGACGTCATCCATGTTGGCGTTGGTGGGGGAGTTTCTGTGGGAGGTTTTCAGTTGCTTCTTCCTGTGTTGGCTACCCACGGACCGGAACGTAGCTATAAGAGCCTCCTAGCTACCACCCTTTTCTTGTTCGGTCACCGGGAGGCGGTGCCGACCCCGACTCGCGTAGTTGGCGTGACACCAGTTTGCACGCACTTGCCAAGGAGCATTTATATTGTCTCGGCCGAGCGACATAATTCCATTTGTTTGTGCCACTGCCCAGACAGATGCTCACAACACGGACTTGGGGGTCTCCGGCCTTGGCGGGAGCTCCAAGTTGGCATTTTGCCGAACAGACAGTTCAATCATCCGGGGACGAGTCCGTTCGTGGAGAGCACCGGAAGCCTTCTTCTACCTTCCTAGCGTTGGGAAGTAAATTCGCAGTAGGCGAATGTCAGGCATGTTCGAGCAAGTAGTTGGGTACATTAGGTAGAAAGGTAGGCTTAGCCCTGATGAACAGCTTCTGGGTGCAATGACAGGGGCGCATGCCGAGGAAAGGGATCTTTGCGATCTTCGCTTGAATCCCTTTGCGTTGGCATATCGCAAATGATTGATGAGGTGTGTGTAAATTGCAGACAACTGCAGGACCACTGGATGTACCAGGGCATACACGTGTGCTGAAAGAACCGCAACGAGGAGTTGAGACTTGTCTCCGAACCCATGCTGCATGGCCTGGCCAGAAATGAACGGCTGCCAGCCAACTGTCACTGGATGAAGCCAGATCTAGTAGCTTCAGGCAAAAATACACTCTCGGGCATCGTCCTGCGCCCCAACCAGTTTGCGATCGGTGCTCCCGATGCGCCAATTAGCACTAGCATCACGTGCGATCAAACCCAGCAGCACCCCGCCATTTGAAGCCCCACTTGAATGAGGCGATCACCAACATTGCCGGCCACAGCTGCGATGCAACCTTGCAGCGAATGGCATCGTGGGCGGCATTCCAAATTTAAGCTCCGCCGAAAAACGATAGGTTTGCATCATACAGCCCCTACCTAGGCAGCTTTCTCCTCACAGAATCGGGTAGAATGACATTTCCTTGATTACCCCTCCTTTCTCACTAACACAGCTCTGTGCTGGAACTGTAAGGCCTGGACGTACCACATTACGGGCCTTCCCAGAATGTAATGAGGCCTTCCTGGAATGCAGCAACGTCTTTTCAAAATCCAGCAAGGTGTTTCTAAAATGTAAGTAGGCCTTCTCAAAATATAAGTCTTTGTAGGATGGAGATGGCCTTCTACAACAACATATGTGGCATTAATAGCAAGAAGCCGTATTTAGCACTGGCTTAGGGGACTTTCTCTTTTGGTCCGAGCATTCGTACTCCTTCTCTCCTATCAACCCCAGGCCACAAGCCATAGCTATACGTCGCATAGGACTGATATCATTTCGGCGCCATTCAACAACCTAATATTACACTGGCGTGAGTAAGGTATGAATGAAATAAAAAAATATAGAACAAAGCGGTTGGAGTCTCGTCCTCCAACCTCATTCCGTGACCTTGTTTTCCAACCGCAAGAAAGATCAAGTGTTAAATTCTAGTGAAATCTCACATTTATTCCACGCTTATTTTAGTGTGACAAGTCCTCTTCCCATATGAATCAGGCCTCTCATGGCGCAAAAATGCCATGGACTTTTGTTTTGGTTGCAGTATTGCATTGTTTAAACCCCTTCAAGAAGGCTTTCGGCTGGTGACAGCATGGACGAAGGCAGTGCCATAGCATGGGCCAAACCTGGTATCACACAGGGCTCAGTCATTTGCGGCATGTTGTGTTCAACCCTTCCTATCAACATAACGATACCGTGACACTGCCATCTGGCAACTACCTTTCGCACATGTCCCCGACGTCCAATGCTTGAGAGGTAGTACAATGCTTGAGAGGTCGGATCATACCGGGCTATGAGCTGTAGTCAATGGTGGCTACATCACCAAGGGCTCATCATGAGACAAGTGCGCTTGGTGACTGCACCTCGACAGCCCAGCTGTCAACGTCACGGTCCTCATTTGGGTGGAAGATTCTGTGAGCTTGCAAAAACATCGGTTCGATAGTTTGCAAAAGGTTGCACCGGCTCATTAGAAATGCACTACTTCCCAGCTTGTCAGTTCTGCCCTGCAGGTCCCAGAAAATTGCCCGGTTCTGACAGCGTCCCACCCTACCAAGGACGGCACTAGTGTGTCCATGACCTTAGCGCATGGATAGATGCATAGGTACGAAGTACCTCCCAATGGACCGAGCCGGCAGTGAGCTGGAGTGCATGTGTCACGGGTGTCACGTACTGTGCGTCGTGTTTTATCCTTGGCTCTCAACTGCCAAATACAAGTGTAATTGATCACTATTGGATTCTGTGGTCTCCATTCATGGGCAAGCTTGCAGGGTTTCAGTCGTGGAATGCACCGCTGTCTGGGCCGTAGAATACTCGCCCGGAGCCCGTGCACCCCCTTGGTTGAACTTCAGGTGCCAAATTCCCGGCTTGGACGCACAATAATAAGATGCCGGACTTCTAGAAACATGTTTGCCCCCTAGCGAACTTCTTTTTGCAGATGACTTGCTAGCGTTACCATTGCGGGTCATCAGCAAATCTGACAGGCGAGTAAGAATGTGTTCTGCTTTAGGCAGAACTCGAAACATATTGTTTTAATCCGGAAAATAGCGGAAAAGTGCACCACCTCCTCCCCGCAATCCAGATTGACAGGCCGGCCCCGTAGCGGAAGGGGGCGGTTAGACCGATTCCGCCCCTTGGGGTAACTGCCGAACAAATTTCCACAGGGGTTAAGTGGATTGAAATTGAAAGGGGGTGCGTCCACAGCGAATCAGCGACCACCACTGTCGGGGGTAAAAGCACATCCATCCCACGTCTATAGCAGTTATCTCGTATGGCGTTCTCTGTATCGCTGTGCCTCGATCTGGGCACCTGCCATGGCCTTGGGCAATATTGTTGCGTGCCAGAGGCCAATCAACAGCGTCCTGGCAAGCAAGTAAGGCTCTCGGTTGCTGGGAGGCCCGTTCCATTATTCACTTACACCCTTTTAATTGTCGCCGTGTTGATCAGGTATCGTGGCAACTAGGTAGGCGGCAAGTGGTCACGGCACGAATGGTCAGGTGCCTAGAGGACATCCTCTCGCCGCACATATGGCAGCGGGGATTTATATATGGGCGATTCGGTCCCACCGGAAACTGTGTGTGTGAGCTGCTCCTGAACACCATCATCGCCCTCCTCACGACAAGCTGACTCGGGTCCGTTCTGCCAAGATGAAGACGCTCTCCCTCGCTCTCGCGCTCGCGGGGTCCGCCCAGGCCGCCCTCCGCTTCGGATGTTCCACTCTGACCATCCAGCGCCTCGACCCCGTGGTTGAGCCCGGCAATGTTCCGTCGGCCCATCTTCACCAGATCGTTGGAGGAAACGCCTTCAACGCCAGCATGACCGGAGATGTTGGCGAGCGAGGCGCCTGCACAACATGCACGTTCTCCGAGGACTTCTCCAACTACTGGACGGCCGTGATGTTCTTCAAGCACAAGAACGGCTCGTACCACAAGGTCGACATTGTGCAGAACACGGCCCTGCCCAACGGCATCAACGGCGGCATGACCGTCTACTACACACAGCAGGACTTCAACTCGAACGGCAAGCAAAAGATTACGTCGTTCAAGCCGGTCAGTATTGCAGACCACTCCGGCACCGAGTAGTTTCTAACTCCCAACAGGGCTTCCGCATGGTAGTCGGCAGCGCGACCGCGAGCTCCAGAGTGTCGAACGGCCTGAAGTATGTCTGCCTCAAGGGCAACAAGGGCACTCGATTCCCCGAGCTGGACACCTTCCCCACCGAGCCTTGCAATGGCATCATGACCGTCCACCACTTCCCCGCGTTAGTAACCCACCGCTCCCGGACCGCAATGCCGTGGATATCTGGACACTAACAAGACTTGCAGATGCTGGGATGGCAAGAACCTCGACTCGCCCGACCACCAATCGCACATGTACAACACCGTCAAGGAGGCGTTCCAGAACTCGGGCCCTTGCCCGGCCTCGCACCCCGTCCGCGTCGCACAGGTCGCCTACGAGACCCTTTGGGACACGGGCAAGTTCGACAAGCTGTGGGACAAGGCCGACGGCAACCCCTTCGTCCTCAGCACGGGCATGCAAGCCCAGGGATACGAGACACACGCCGATTATCTCTTCGGGTATGAGCCCCCTCTGTGCGCGTCCTGTTTGCATTTTCGGTGGGTGCTAACTGTTCGATAGATGGAAGGGAGACTCTCTCCAGCGTGCCATGGACTCTTCGTGCATGTTCAACGCTTGCGAGGGTGGCAAGCCCCTCAAGTCCCAGGCTGTCGCGCCAATGAACAAGTGCACTGTTCCCACCATGGTCAATGAGAAGATTGACGGATGTGAGTTCTCCGCCCAAGTACACCCGGAAGACAAATCAACTGACACTACTCGTGATAGGGCTCGATGCGATGCCTGGACAGCACAAGATGTAAAGGGATAGAGCGTTCAGAATCCAAAGCAACGATCATAAAGAAGAGATGGAGTCCAACTGTTTGGGGTTGTAAAGTTGAGTTTAGCTTCCGACCATGAACTGTAGCGCGCACTACTTCGATCTGTAAACAAGACAGCAATTAATTCCGCTTTGCTCATGTCCACACCATTTCATTCCGTCCCTCAACATCATGAGCGACCAGAAGTTGCAAAAAACAAAGGTCCTTTCAGATCGTACCCCATAGTAGGCTGCCTGATGGGATAGGGGCCAGGTGTAAACCAGCAGAGAACCGCGCGGCTAAAAAGGCTTCAATGCGGCACGGCCACCGCCACCATGCCAGCTTGCGGGACCTGGGAGATAAATAACCGGCAACGATGGGTTCCATAACCCCCCCGTTCCGGAACTCGACATGTTGCATCTTCTCTTCCGTGTTGACTTCGAAGTAGCGTGGAGTTTGCCTTTGCCGTGGTCGGCGCCACAGACGTGTCTGCCACGAGCTGAGCGTTTTTTGGGGGCGAAATCAGGGGTAAATCGCGGATCAGGGATTCACGTTCCCCAAGGTTATAATTCTGAGGTCGGACCTCAAGTGCTTGGTCGAGGCGAGGACCGTCACGATGCGACGGACTGAGGCGGTTTTGGATGGTTTGGTTGCGCCTGCCAATGGGCCAGATAAGAAACCAAGATACGTGACTGGCTCTAGCAAGAACGTTGAAGATATTAGAAAGAGAAGGAAAGTGCAATGGTTGCGGCAGTCGGGGAAAGTAGCCAGGCTCAGGGGGGAGCTCGCCCACACGCAATCCAGCATCTGTCAACTGCTCATCACACAGAGCTTGTAGGAGATCCCATCCTCCCCCTAAAGAATCGCAGGCGCGTCGCTAATTCTTGCAGAGCCACGTCGACCGAAATCTACGTCTCGCTGCAACACATGCCGCGAGGTGGAGTCCCAAGTCACCAAGAACCTCGCCACGTCATTCACGGCTTCCAACAATGACCTTGTTACGCAGGTGGACAGCCGGTTTCAGGCTTTCGAGGAAGGATTACTTGTCGTCGGGGGCCAAGCGGCAACACCAGTGAGCCACTCGACAAATCAAATTGACACATGGCATGCGAAGCGCGCCTCGTTCAGTTGCGACATGGGCTGCACCTGCGCTTGTCATCATACTACTGGTGCTTCGCGCAAAGTTATCTATGCTTCTACGGTCAATCGCAGGGATTCTAATGGCCGTCTCCTCGCTCCGCGGCTCGCATTCATGCACCGACGTGGTCTGTCGAGAGTCACGGCCTGGACAGACCCAGGCCTTCTGCGACATCCGCCTTGTGTACCACCTCCCCGATTGGCTGGCACGAATCGCAGTTTCGGCCTTCTTCTCAACGAATATCAATGGCAGCCCCCAAATGAACCTTCGCGTGTCTAATCGTCGGTCCGAAGCCGAGGGCTGGGGTGCCAGGGGAATGTGCACCTACATCCAAAATTCCGAACTCGAAGGTATCAAGTCCCTGCTCCGCTCAGGGGGCGCCTCCGTCTACGACGTCTATGGGGACAACATGTTGCCGGCTCTCATGGTTTCTATCAACGTGGGGTTCACGCGGTGCGACTACACCATGGTCAGGTTTCTTCTCCAAGCCGGCGCCGACCTGTTTGAACCCGTGGAGGCCGTTCATGGCCGGTCCGCCATGACCGTCGCTTTCCAAACCTGCACTGCAGACAGCCCCGGGCACCGCGTGTTAGCAACCATTCTCCCGCTCGACCAGTACATTGATCAGAGCGACTTCTCTCCGCTGCACCTCGCCGTCCTCGGTATCATCCACGTCGACCTGCCGAGCTCCTACCCGCGCATCTAGAAAAGATCAACACGCCAACTGCCGATGGCTTTACACCCCTCCATCTCGCCGCCATCAGAGGCAAGGTGCACGTAGCAAAGCTTCTTATCCGCTTCGGGGCGGACCTCAACCCTCGGACCCCCCTCGGCTCAACGCCCCTATACTACAGTTGCACTTCCCGTCATTACCAGATCGCCGCTCTCTTGCTGCGGTCCGGGGCCGACGTCCACGCGACGGCACAGAGGCAGGCAATTCATGCCGCCGCAAGTTGCAACGGCGGTCCCCCGGGGACATCTGCTGAGCTTCTGTCCCTCTTATTACGGTAGGGTGCCGACATCAACGCCACGGGCTACACACATATAAGTGTGCTTTCCTATGCCGCTAGTTTTGGACCAGTGGAAGCAGTCTAATTTTTGCTACAGCGGGGAGCAGATGCAGAGCAGGAGGACGTTGATGGGGCAACAGCGATGGTCAAAGCTATTGAAAATCGGCGACATGGGGCGGCGAGGCTCCTGCTAGCACATGGAGTAAGCCTCTCAGCTGCCTCGAGCATACATGGCTATAGTTGGCTGCACTTCATCGCGTTGTGTGGAGATGAGGAGATGATGGCTATGTTTGAAGCTGGGTTTGAGAAGCGAGGGGGGAGAGATGTCAGCCCGACCATGAAAGCTAAAAAGGGAAGGACACCAATGGTTTTGTTTGAGGAGCAAAATCCAACTGAAGAGCTGAGGATGGCATTCGAAGGATTGCTAAGGGTTGTGGAGGAATGGAATGGGGAGAGGGAAGACGAAGTCTTTTACGATGCGGATGATGGAACCAAGTACGGAGGGTGAGTTTAGTCGTACCATTCTTTATACCAACAGCTGCTCACTTTGGTTAAACTACCAGCATCGCATTGCTACTCTTTGACTCCCTAGACAGCATTCATTGCCGAGTGGCACCCTGCAACGCTCACGGGCGCCAATCCCAATGGTCTCTGGTCGTCCGCCAGATTTTGCTACCAGATCAAGATCACCTACCTAGACCATCGGCATGTTACTCATTTCAGTCCCGGGAAGCTCCTTAACCCCTGTGAATTAATGTCAGCATTGTCCCTATAAGTTAGCTGGGGCATACACACAGCCATCATGGTCCTCCTGGACGAGGTTCTTGACGACACACTTGTTCGCGGCGGGGAACGCTTGTGTCTTGAGGTTGGCAGCTGTGCAGCTAGCGGCAAAACATCCGTTGTCCATGGCTCGCTGAAGAGAATCGCCCTTCCAGCCAAAAACGTAGTCGCCATGTTGGCCAAATCCAGTGCTGCGCGCAGGTTTTCGTTAATGGTCTGACGGCTTCAACGAGCGGGGGTAATCTTCATACCCGTCTCCGGAGCTCAGAACAAGGGGTTGACCAGCATCAGGCCAATCTTCTTTCTTGTTGAACTTGGTAGTGTCCCAGACAATCTTCACCCATGTGGTCAGCGAAAATTACATTTCCTCCCCACAGTTTTGTAAACGTACCTCAAGATGCACCTGTGGGATCTTCACTGGGTGTGTTGCGGGGCACTTCCCATTGGTGACGGCAAAGGAGGCCGGACCGCCAACAGGATGGGCGACGTGGTCGATGTGGTTCGGGGTGTCGAGATTCTTGCCGTCCCAGCAGAGGGGGAATATCACGCTCGACCGGATGCCGCCCGGGCACGGTGTGGTGGGGAAGCCCTCCGTGTCGAGTTTGGGGTCGAAGCAGGGCGACATGACGTTGCCTTGGAAGTTGGGACCCGTGTAGCATCGGAAGCAGCTCTGCATGTTTTTGCCTTGTCCAGACGAGAGGCGGCGCATGGCATCCCCGGCAAACATGCGGAATCCCTGTTTGTGTCAGAAATGTCTTACTCGGTTCCCGTGCCCACTTTCTGATCCCGCGGGATTTTCTTTTCGGAGCAGCTTACAGGCTTGAACGCAGTTGACTGTCCCTTGCCCGAGGCCGTGTAGTACACAGTAACACCACCATTCGCGGCACCAATGGCATCGTTGACCATCTGCGGCACACGCTTATAGCTGCCATTGCGGGCCTTGAAGTAGACGCTAGCAGTCCAGTAGTTGGAGAAGTCCTCGGTGTAGGTGCAGCTGGTGCACTTTGCAATCTCGGAAATATCTGTCACTGGCATCGATGCGTTGAAGGCGTCCTGGATGAAGTAAGCATGGAGGTCAAAACAACAGGTGGTAGGAGGGGACTAATACTTACTCCTCCGACAATCTGGTGGACGTGCGGCGAGGGAACCTGGCCTGGTGAAACGAGGCTATATCGACAATGTCAGCGGTCAACACTGAGGACAAATGCCGGCGCAGCCATACTCACGGGTCGATCCGATCGATGACTATCTGCGAGCAGCCGAACCGCAACATCGCGCTGCCGCCGCTGGTACGGCCTTGGGCCTGCACCACGGCCGCAACGGCGAGAAAGCTGAACCACAGTGCCATTTTGATTGTGAGAAAGCCTGTATGTTGCAGTGGATGTTGGAATGCAGGGGGAAGGGGGATCGCGCGCCAAACGACCCTCGCTGCTTATTTGACCAGCGCTTTTGGCGGCCGTGGGCAAAAAGGACCAGTCGGGACCGCACGGCTCCACGAATGGCGGCCAAGTGCCGGACGATAACAAGTCAATCATATCCCCTGTGGTCAATATGCTTCTGATTACCCCGGCCTATCAGGGGTGGCTGGCTCTCGATATACAGCCCATGTCACATTTTGCCGGGTTGTGTACTGTAAAGCGGCAGATAGCGAACGTCCCCCCCTAATTAATATAGAGCTTCAAAAAGACATTGACAGTTGACATTTCGGTTCTGTGGGGGAATTCAGTGGTTTCTAGAAGCCTTTTTGTAGCCGCATTTGCGAGAAATTCTGGACTACGCTTTCCATTTCCACTCCCTTGTTGACTGGGCTCCTGGTAGATGTGAGAGGGGGGCCAACTCCAGATTCTCTGCTTAACTCCCTAACTATCTAGTAAGTTCGGCGTAGACCGACTCTGTTTGTCGATGAGAGCCACACTGGTCACACACAGGGCCAACAGAACACAACGGCACAACAGAGCTTGCGCGGAAGTGGTGCTTTGATACGACGAGACTCTGCCATGTGGAATAGCAACACGTCTCTTCCGAAATCTTACCAAAATACCCAAGCCCTCAGAGCCCAGGTTGTCTTCCGACCGGTCAAATGTCAAAGCCACCTGCAAGACTCATGATACCCGAGGGGTCAGTCTCGGCCCGAATCTTCCTTAGGCGGGCCGCGTTGTGCGCCCCGTAGAGTTCTTCCGCCGTCGTATTTGCAAGAGCGTAGTTGGGAAACTGTGTGAAATGACTCCCGTAGATTCTCTCCTTGATGGCAACGGCATTCAGACGTTCGAGCGACGCACGCATCTGGGAAAACCAGAAATGATCCTTTGATTCATGACTCCACGCGAACAGCAGGTTCAACTATGACATCATGGAATGAGGAACGTCTGAAGTAGCACGCGGAGTGTGGGAACACGTACGGGCAACGGCGAGTGAGCGTGGGGGTAAGCGCTATCAGTTGTGAACTTCTCGTAAGCCGTGAACGGCTCAATGTCGTAACTGACCGTCGTGCCTTTGTGAAATCTCATCATTTTTCCAAACATCTACTCGCCGAGAGCCAGGTTAGATATTCTCAGTACGTGTCTATCTGTGAAGGAGAACGTACTGCAGTCTCGTTCCGGATTGCCTCCAGGAATCGAGCCGTTAACTTGGATGTCGACATGGTGGCAAAAGCTCCCCTAAGATTGCTGACTTTCACCATCTCGGCTGGGAAGAACTTCACAAAGTCAACGAATAGTCTCGCCCTGAGCATCCCAGGGGCCGAGGGAATGCCGTCGAAATGCCGAAATACAGTTGGCTTGCGAGGTCCGTCGTGGAAGAACAGAACGAGAGTGGTTGGACCTGACGGCGAGGACGTAATGTGAGTAATGATTTGTGACTTCGGGTCCCTACTATTCTTGTGAAACTGGAGAGTGGCGTTGAGGATGAGGTCAGTCTGTGAAGCCCCATACATTAAGTAGCCTCCCTGTGCAAAACAAAGTGAGGTGTATTAGCGAATTACAAGGAACGAAATTGTCGATGTGCTGGGCAGTCAGGAGTACGACATAAAAATTCCTCGGCTTGCGGATGAGTGGTGAACTCGGCCGAGGTTACAACCCGAAGCGATTCAACCCACCCTTCAGAGAGAAGAATATGTCGCGATTCTCTGTTGCTGATGCTCGCGATATCGTTCCGTTCTAGCGGCCAGTCAGCCATTACCTCCAGTACGCAAGTGCCGCCCAATAATGGCGCACGGGTGGAATACTTGCCGACAGTACGATGTTGTACGCTTTTACCGTATCGCAAGTCAGGCCTGAGGAAACGGGGAATGTCAGTAAAAGGTTTTCGCTGGTCAACACCGGAGTACCGGACCATATTGGTTTGTTTTCCTATAACGTTAGAGTAAGCGAAGTCGTCCCTGCACTTTTAAACGTCATCACACCGATTGTTTTGAGAGTTTCTTACCATGAGTATCTTCCGCCGAGAGTGAAGCCCCCGACACCGGGTCCAGGCACTCTGCCCCCGACGACATTGACTCCCGTCCCTTGTAGTTGGGCGAATACTTCCTGCCATTTCTTGCTGGCGGCGAACTGAGTTAGCCTGTGCACAATGGTAATCTTTCGGTCGGGGTGGCGCTCTGGGCACTCACTAATCTAAACCTAATCCCGGCAGTTTTGTTATCTGGCGATAAAATCACCTGGTCCAGACGCTTCAGCGAGATATGCACACCGGTGGTGCTCGAAAACCCATGATTGGAGTTTTGCCCTCCTGACATGACTGCGAAGGGGGCCTGATGCTCTGCAATGATCTGCAGCACAGTCGAGACGTCTTCGGGAGAGCCAGGTTTGACCACAACATGATGGCGTTTGATCAGACGACCTGAACCAATGGCTTGTGCTCTTGTGCAGTCTGGGAGACAGAACTGTGAGCTAGGATCAGTGGGTTGTTTTCTCCGCAGAATGGGGCAGGACTACTACCCACAAGAAGCGGTAGACCCAGCGGGTATGAAACCACTACTCCGAGAGATCCGTGTTCCGATGGCGGCGCATGCTTTTTTGGACTTTTCCGTCTCTGTAACCTCGCCCGCTTCTTCCGTCTCCATTGAGCCAGCCACGAAGACGTAGAACAAGGCAAAACAGAAGACGACCGAGGAGAAATACATGGCGACTGGGAGGTTGGCCTCAAAATTTGACAAGACGCGCACAGTTATTCCTTATCACGAAGGATCCGACATTTTGGGGGGATGGTGTTGATCCGATACTGCCCTCTAGTTTTCCCATCCAACTGTGTTCAATCGTCATGACTATCAGGCTGGGACCTGGCCAACACGCTAACAAAGCCACATCGGGGACTAGAACGTCGCCGCGTGAAAGCTGATGCATAATGTTGCCGCTGACGCAGTGACTTTTCGAGACAGGCAACGCCAAGATGCATCCATTTCCCCAAGAACGCCACCTCAGCGCGCTGGCTGCCTGCCAGAGACAGAGCGGTGCAGTCTTGCACCAAATGGGGAGAACTCCGGAACGGGCTTTTGCCCTGGTCCACCTCAACCGAAATGAGACTTAATTATGTACTGGCATCTATCATTACATTACGTTTCGCATTTGTATGCCATAATCGGCATCTTTCGTGTTTGATTCATGCCCTTCGATGCGTCACGCGGCGAACTCGCTTGTTGCACTTGCTTGGCTTGCCGGTTTTGATCCGTCCGTCCAGCGCAATGTCGACTGGTGATTTCAGTTTGATGTAATCGACCAACACTTCGTCCAACAGCTTGAGCGTGGTCGGGTTTGCAAAGACTGGGCTGAAGAAGTTATCACCCCCCTTGGCCAGGAAGTCGATGGTCACCATCCTGTACTCGGCCTTGAGATCGAGCGGCGTCTTATCAATCACGACGGACACTAGCCTGCTCCCTACTGCCGCCTCGGGGTTGTATGTTATCACGATACCCCCACTGACTTGCAAAAATGAGCTGACTGGCTTCCCACTGTCCTGGTTGATCTTGGAGAAGATGCCTGGAGATGGCTGTTAGCGTGTACCGCCGCACGTGTTGGCCAGTGCAGCATCATACCTTCAAGCGTAGACCAGAGGCGCTGTCCAGTGATTGAAACTTCGACGACGGAGTTTCCGAATGGGAAGGCCGTTAGGACCTCGCCCATAGTGATGTCACCTGCATCGATGGTGGATCGGATACCGCCGGCATTCGTGATTGCAAAGGTCGGGGTATTGGAACTTGGACGAGATGCAACCATCGCGCTGTACAAGTGACGTGTAGTTAGTGATCTGCAACTCGAGTCCCAGCCGGGAAGTCAGAATGCCAACGTACTCTGCAATAAAGTCCCCGAGGAGACACTCCTGCAGCTGGCAAGTTGTCTGGTCCAACACCACGTTACTCTGACCGACCACTTTGGCCATTTCTTCCGCGAACGGGGCTCTCCATTTGTCAACCTGGGCCTGGTAATCGGGATCCTGCTTCGTTTGGTTGGTGAGATGGATAGGCGCGCCATGGTATTCCAGGATCTTGCCGTCGGCATCGAAGGTGACGTCGATGTAGCCAAGATACTCGCCCCACCGCCATGCCGTGACAATAAAAACCTCGTCCCCGTCCTTGTTCTTGACAATGGTCGGGTACGCTCCTTCAGAGTCCGCCTCGCTCCCGAGCTTCGTATGGCTGTGACCCCCCATGATCAGATGGAGGCCAGTTGTCTCTTGTGCGAGCCGCTGGTCTTCTTCATATCCAATGTGGGTCAAGGCGACAATCCGAGTGATATTGGTTGTGCTGCGGATCAAATCGACGGTGTCCTGTACAGCCTTTACCACGTTTGTGAATGTCGTGACCTCTTTGTCCACGGAGGAGATGTCCGGGGTTTCCTCAGTAGTCGCGCCGATGACGGCCAGCTGGTACTTCTCAAAAATGTGGAACGGCTTAATGGTGCCATTCAGCTTTGGGTTGGTGGAGTGGACGTTGGCCGAAATGACGGGAAAGGTGAGGTTCTCAAGATAATCGCCGAGGTAGGAATCGCTGGAGAAGATATCAGCTGAAGGTTCCGCTTCTAGCAACTGGCAACCGCTTACCCTCTATCCCCTACAGCGGCCGTTAGCGACTTTTCTACACTTTGGGTACTGTTACAAGACTCCCATAACAAGGAGAACGTCATCTCTGACCAGGTACTTACACTCGTGATTTCCCAGGGTCGCCGCATCAAAACCGAGCTGGTTGAGCGTTTCTGCTATCTTCTCACCGCCGTACTTGGTGAAAAACATGGTCCCCTGGAATTCGTCACCGGCATTGAGGAACAGTGAGTCCGGGTGCCCAGGGCGGGTGTCCTCAAGGACGGTCTTGACGCGGGCATATCCTCCCCGACATCCCTTCTCCTTCTGCGGGCAGTCCGTTCCCGACGATGAAAACTCGTCGAGGTGTGCATGGACATCGTTGATGTGGTAGAAGGAGATGTTGTAGTGCCCGTTCTCATCAATGAAGCGCTTCGACAACCCCCGCTTGCTGACGAGATGATCCTCCTTTATTCGAGCGGCTGCTGCGGATAACGCTACCACTGATGGCAGCGCGGCAGCGAGCCATAACACAAGACTTTGAAGAGGCGCCATACCGAACAAGGAGTGAGTAGATGTGCGGCGTCTTCTCGTCGTTGGATATATCGGCGAATACACACCGGCCTGCAGCTCAAAGTGGATTAGGGTTGGTGCTCGTCGGGGTGGAGGTAAAGACTGTGGTGGGGAGGTGAAGAGTAAAAAGAGATTAGAAAGAATAAAAAAGAAGCTTCCCAACGGTGCGATTATAAGTTACGGCCGTGACACCTTGTCTCACCCGAAGTTCTCTCGAAGCTTGATTTCGCGAATCACAAAGCTCGGGAGAACGTGGTGAGACCTATCGATGCGATTGCTTGTCGGTCGACAATTTCGGATTCGCTGATATTGCTGTGTTGCTAGCTTATCCACGCCCAATCAAATCAAAACGTTGGGCAGCTTGCTGACCCTTGCCGAGATCGCCGGGGGCCGATCACACGGCACATCCCACCTTCCTTTCCCGACAAACCACCGGCGCAAGAAGCCGCCTAGACGAGCACCTGCCTCGGCAATTCCGGAGAAGTAGTATGCAGGTAAGATCAATTGGATTAATTCGTTGAGTGCAGAGAGGAGAACAAGCCCGTCGCATTTTCCTGTGGTCGCGCAAACTAGCACGTCATCAACAAGCAATTGCTGACTCGGAATTTGGGAGATGCGAACTGGGAAGGACGGGAGAGGGGGACAATGAGGCAATCGAAATCCGGTCAAGCCCACGATTTCCTTGGCGTGCGCCATCCTTGCACCCAAACCCAGCCACGTGTCAGCCACCATCCCCACAGCCGTCGCCTTGAGCCTTTCCTGCGCCCTTTCCACACCAGGCGCCACGACACGCAAACACGCGTGTCCTGCATTCTGACCTCGTTTGACACCCTCTCTTAACGTCGAATGGCCTCTTTGGGACTGTTGATTGGCGGCTGCATCCTGCGAGCGTCGGCATCAGCTATAACCTTGCCGATGCACTGAGACCCGTCGTGAGAGATCTTCAAATGCCTGAACCCGGTGTGCTGCGAACCCGAGTAACTCACCCAGCATCGGGCGCAGCTGTGTCAAACAGTTGGCGAGAACGCCAGGGTTAACCTTACTCGCCTGAGTCCCGTCTGACATCGCACGAAGGCCTCACCCGGAGCCCAACAGAGTTGCGCTCAAATTGTTGAGCAAGGATAAAAAAACCCCACCGGTCCCTTAACAAACTGTCGACAAATCTGTTGTCTGAATAATAGTGCAATGCACTCGGGTGGCTTCAGAGATCTCGTTGTCCCCTGCTCGGCGCAGTTGACGTCATCACAGACATCCCCGCCGCCAAAGCTACTAACATGTATGCAGGGGTTTTGTATGAAGGATTGGTAGTGACATTCAAACCCCTGCTAACAGCTTGACTGCAAATCTGATAGGATCGGTGTTAGTGCCCTATATCTCCCTGTGTTGGCTTCGAACGCATGCGTGTCACCTGAGGAGGATGGCAGTGTTGAGAGTCAGGTCAACACCATGTTACTGGCCATCGCGGGAGCGCGACTTTCGGAGCAAGGTAATGGGAATCACCAGGGTGCTGCAAGCGGCAAACAACGCCCAGGCGATAAGCGCCGAACAACTCCCTGATGGTAGAATCCGGGTCAGACGGAGCTGCCCGCAGTAATGTATTGGAGTGCGGGAGGTATACAACCCAAGCTGGCATCTGCCAGCCTCCAAGCACGTGAGTGAAGCTTATATGGACACCGCGGACGGTTGGACCACTCTAGTACTCGGGGGTATTAGTCTGCCAGAAGGAAGTAGGAGAGCGGAGAACGAGGTTAGCAAGCTTGAGCGCTGTGATGAGAAGTGCATCCCTTGGTATGTCATTCCATTCACCGTTACCTCAGAAGCTTAACAGAACTGGCTAAGACGTAAACACAGAAAAGCCGAGTGTCGACCTGATGGGGTTGAAATTTCACCCCCACTGAGCACCCCACAGGATGCGGGATGGCGAGATTATCTCGTTGAAACCGCCAGGTAAGTGACATCCCCTGGCTCCCGCATTTATGTCGACTTCGTCTTTGCAAATGTCAAGAAAGGACAAAGTCACCAATACAACATAGAATCTGCCGAGTGAATCCCGCAGTCCCATCCAGGTACCTTCCCCCTTTGTGTACTGCCAGGCCCGTGTATCTTCTAGACACTAGAACAGTGGGCTCAAGCAACCGTTTTTAGGCCGGGATCTACCGCAGACACATCCTGCAGCGTCTCCTTCCACAGTCTCTCAATGAAGTCTGCTCCAGCTGAGCTGTTCAAGAAGAGAGCACCCCTGTATTGCTCCATCAGTTTTTCATCTTGAACAGAAGAGCATTGGAAATAACAGCGGGGACTCACGGATCGATCTTGTTATTGCGAATGAACTTGCCATTCGTGTCCGACGACGCAACGACGGACGCGTGGATCAGAGTGCGCCCGCCCTCCTCCACGTTGCGTGCCGCTGTCTTCCTCACCAATCCCATGATCAGCCTGAGAGGAGCCGGGAGGTTCTTATCAAGTCCCGTCTGCACGAGGCCGGGGCAGAGGTTGTTGACAACAACCTCGGATGGCGCAAGAGTGGCAAGGCGTCGGGTGTATGCGTTCACGGCGAGCTTGCTGTCAGCGTAGCGGGTAAACCGGTTGAACTTGGACTCGTCGTCGAAAAAACCGAGTATTGTGGCCGGTGCCGGGAGGGGGGTTTTCGAAAGCGTCTCCTGTGTGATGTGGGTCGAGGAGCCAACAAACGTGATTCGCGTTGGAGATCCCCGCACCGCAGCGGTGGCCTTGAGGAGCGGGAATAACTCGAGGCAAATCAGGATATGAGTGTAGCAGTTGACTTGCATGGTCTGCTCGTGACCACTCTTGCCCTTCTGATAGCGCAGTACAGCTATACCGCCATTGTTGAGAAGGATGTCCAGCTCCTTCACTTCCGACTTGACCTTGTTCGCGAACCGAAGCCCGGACTGGTAGTCGTCGAGGTCGAGTTCGAACGCCTCGATGATAGCTGCCGCATTAGTCTTGGCTATCTGAGGGTCGGCCCTGAGAGCCAAGAGAGCGTCTTCCCCTTTTTTCAGAGAGCGACAAGCGAGGATGACACGCGATGCACCCAGAATCAGAAACTGCCTAGCCGCCTCGAAGCCTAGGCCAGAATTTCCTCCCGTGATGATAATGGTCTTGCCCGTAACATGAGTGTCGTTGGGTGTGGGGGGTATTGTGGGCTGAAACATGACGTGAGCTGATCAGCTGAATGCAGAATGAGGTCTAAGTCTTGGCACCTGGGAACTGCAGTGATCACTGCACCTAAGGCATCTAGCTAGGTCTACGTGAGCGTGCAGTTCTGTTTATATTCCCATCGTAACCCTTTTTCTTAC
>Ga0247780_1000200_pt1 | contig 60438 bp, 49 predicted proteins | sample UWRJL079202R5_FD_179927 | JGI IMG/M metagenome (GOLD analysis project Ga0247780, IMG submission 179927) | Plant litter microbial communities from Arlington Agricultural Research Station in Wisconsin, United States - UWRJ-L079-202R-5 | ecosystem: Environmental > Terrestrial > Plant litter >...
CGGCACTGTTAACAGGCACGCCAACGGCGCCCACACCGGCGCAACCCCCAGCCCGGGCCTTAATGCCGCAGCCCAGGAATTTCACCCACGCGAAACCGTCAAGGTGTCCAGAGTTATTGCCAGTAACACGCGCCGCCCCTCGTCCAATTCCCCTCTCGACGAGCGGCCAGTCTCCTGGGAGCTCGTCGAGGAACGGCTCCAGAGAACCAAGCTACGCCCGGAAAAGCACTACGAGAGGCTGTTCAAAATCGGCGTGTCCCCCTACTTCCTTCGGGGCGTCTACATTACTGCGAGGCCCAACCACTGGAACAGCCTGTGGACACCCGCCTACTGCAACGGCCCCCCGAGAGACCCCATCCCCATTGGCTCACGCACCTATCGAGAGTGGTACACCGATAGCAAAAGCGACTCCGTTAAGCACGTGTACCAGGACTACGTCCAAGAACAACAGGAGTCGTGGGGCGATCTCTTTTACACCTACCCCGAGGGGAGCCAGTATTACTACTCGGAGAATGTACAGGCAGGACCCAGCGGCCTCACCGAGCAGGCCCAGTACGGTGCCCCTGCCCATCCTCCCAACGGGGCTTCCTCGTATACCGCGGCAAACGGGAACTCGCTCGGCGGTTTCAACGGGCACAGCACGTACGCCATAGCAAACAGCGGACCGCCCGGCGGTATCAACGGGCACAGCGGCTCGTATCAGGCTCCGCCTGTCGTTCCGCGAGGGAGTCTGTACAACCGTCCCGGCGAGCTCATTTGGTCCAGCCATCCCAACGCAGCTTCCACTTACGCCGCCGCAAACGGCGGACCGCCCGTCGACCCCTCGCCGGCATGAACGGGAACTGCGAGAACTAGGGCATTCCGCACGGAGACCCGAAGGTTATTGAGGACCTTTTGGGTGCCTTTTGGTTCGGTTTGGAACGCGAGAGAGAGAGAGGTCGACGAGAGTGAAACAATTTCTTTTGTGGAGAGTTTCTTTGTGGGACAATTTCCTTTGTTGTGGACAATTTCATTTTTGGATTGGTACGGCTTGGCCGATTGATGTACCTAATTGAGATATACATCTGGAGGGCGACGGCTTCGGGGAATTTGGTATTGCTACCAGGGAAGACGGAATTTCGAGGTTGTGGGAGGTCGGGGGTGGTGGAAGTCTTTCATTTGTTGATGTTAATCTGTCTGTTCAGGGGCTAATCGGGTGCCGAGACTTGGGCGGTAAATCCGTTCGGCGTTAATCGGCTTGGCGCGGAGGTGTCTCCGGGTCGGCGGCCGAGTCTCGGAGACGGATCCACATCACATGAACCGTCTTAGATGGTCCCTGCCTGAACACTAATGTCTTGCTTGGATTAAATACCTAGCATATAGCTACTCCAACTCCCAAAAAAATTAGGTTTCCTTTCTCTTTCTCCAATCTCACCTCTCCCCCGCAATCCACCATGGCCGACTCAAACACCACCACCATGTCCCCCGGCGACACAGACACCAACACCACCACCCGCTTCAACACCGAAGCCCTAACCTGGGACACCCGCCCCAACGTCATCCGCGCAACCACTCTCGGCCACGCAGCATACCTCTCCCAACTCCCCCCTCCCACCACCCTCTCAACCTATGACGCCCTCGAAATCGGCTGCGGCACCGGCCTGCTCTCCCTCCTGCTCGCCCCCTCCCTCCGCTCCCTCACCGCCGTCGACGCCGCCCCAGGCATGATCGACATGCTGCGTCACAAACTCTCCGCGTCGCCCCCGCCCGCGACAAACATCCTCCCTATGTGTGCGCTACTAACGGATGAGAATGACGCCCGGATTGGAGTCGACCCCGTCACGGGGGAGACCCAAACGGGGAGGAGGTTCGACCTGGTGATTTCGCACTTGGTGCTGCATCATATTGCGGACTTGGAGGGGCTGTTTGCGATGGTGTTCAGGGTGCTGAAGTCGGGCGGGAGGGTGGCGGTTACGGATTATGAGGACTTTGGGCCAGAGGCGAGGAGGTTTCATCCTGAGGGGAAGATGGGTGAAGTGGAGAGGCATGGGATTGGGAGGGGGGGGATGAGGGCGTTGTTGGAGGGGGCGGGGTTTGAGGAGGTGAGGGTTGAGACGGCGTTTGAGATGGAGAAGATGGTTGAGACGGAGCCGGGGAATCGGGTTATGGAACATAAGATGACGTTTCCGTTTTTGATTTGTTTGGGGAGGAAGCCTGGGGGTGAGTAGATGGGGAGTTTTGGAGGGGTAGTCAGGGGGATGCAGGTGGTAGGTGTTAAACGCAGATATTATTGTACAGTTCAGGGTCGTCCTGTAGCCGATCAGGACGCCCTGTGGGTATGGCTATGAAAGCGAATGTGCCGACGCTGTCTATGGGAATGATTTGTCCGCTGCTACATCAAAAGAGAGTCATGACTGAAAGCAAAATGAGAAGAAGAAATTGCCCCTTAACCCTTGACATAGCCTCGTCATTAATACCGAGCAGCCAGCGTCTGCCGCTTGTAGATCTGGCGCTTCTCGATCGAATACCCAATGTAGACACCAAACAGCGTGAAGATGAGAATGCCGATGATGACACCGGGCACCACGGCCATCAACCACTTGCGATACTCGGCCTCAGACCCTGACTTATACTGGCTCTGCATGAACTCGAAGATTCGATCGGACTGGAGGGTAAAAGGCTGGCTTTGGGCGTGGTCCGGCTTGCTGGGACCCTTCTCGGGCTGCGAGACGGAGATGTAGTTCCAGTTCAGGCTGGCCTGCGCCCTTGCCTCGTCGGTTGAGACTTTGGGCGTGAAGGTGTCGTTGTCCCAGGTCACGTCGCTGAGGGCAGCGGCTGGCTTCCACCAGAAGGTGCCGTTACCCAATTTCTGGTCTGTGAAATCGGTGGTGAGATCTAAAGAGTGTTTATTAGCATTATGAACAGCCAGAATGACCTTTATGGTACTTACTGCGACCCCATCGGATTTCCTTTTGTTTGCCGGTGCTGTCCGATCCATTTATTGTCCACTGGACAAGGACGGGGAGAGATGCATCAGCACACTCCCATGTGATGTTGAATTGGTGCTCGGGGCCGCTGTACAGCAACCACTTGGCGTAGTCGATATGCCTTACGGAACCGGCGGTGTTGTTGGTGAGATAGAACTCTTTGGAACTCTCAGCCAGACGGATGCCATTGTCGCAATTGCCTTCCGCTCTCGCGACGGCAGCGAGCGCTGAGACGCAGGCGAGGATGACGTGGGTAGTGGAGAAGATCATGTCAAAAGGTGTTGCTATCCCAAAGAGGAATATAGAGATTTAAAGTAGCTATTATGATGTGCAATTGAGCTGCAGGGTGTGGTGCGGGAGACTGGGGTTAAGTGTGTGGGGAGTAGTAGGGTCCTGCCAAATGCTCCTCCACTTTATATGGAATCCCTCATGCGTTCCCAGAATCTCAGGGGTCGGCAGTGCTAGGCAACGGGTCGTGGCTGGTGCGGCCAGCGCTGCCAAGTCTGGTGCGTAGCTGCCGTGCCGTGCCCAGGACGACCAATTCTGGACACAATGGGCTCCCATGTGACCTTAGCTGCCCATGACAATGGTCCGCTTAATATCGCGACGGTGTTCCTTGGGTCCTGGATATTGGGAGCTGCCCTCCTGGGGCTTTCACCACTCGACCCCAAGCCAAGGGTGTCGTCACACTGGTTACTCCTCAGGCGGCCTCGCAATAAATCACCAATCCATTTATCAATCTCAAGCTTGGGCGTAGGCTGGTGCGGCATCCGCCTGTACATGTGTCCATTTTTCCTGATTTGTGCCCTATTGAGACACCGAGGCAGGCTATGCGAGGCATCCCGAAGTTGTCGATGTCGTAGAGACACGCGTCCATCCTGCGCACGTGTGTGTTATCCTTCTCGTCGGCTCCTAGAGCTTTACCAGCCAAGGGAGATGGAGTCGTGCGCAGATGGCGCAGACCCCGAGGAATGAGAAAAGGGTAGCCGTCAATATAACCGGTAGTGGTGGGCTCGCTTAAATACCTACCTTCCATGACTTGAGTGGTGACACGAGGTTTTGACACATGCTTCAGGTTTAGCCTATAGAAATCATCATGCTGAGATCAACGCGTTTCATTATGTCTCTGTCACCTATTCTCTTGTTGTTTACTAGAAGGAGCGTGCGCCTAGTCTCCAGGAGAGGTACACAGGCTACATTTGTGCCAAAGATCGATTCTGGAGGAACCCGCTTTTGTTAGTTGAGCATCACCACCAATTCATAGTTCGTGGAGAGCCAACACAAGTTTCAATTCAACGCAGGGGGCGAAATTGTCCTCTGCTTAACTCTTTCGAGCAATCATGTCCAAGCAACGTATCAGCTGTATCCATCCGCAGCCGTGGAATACCGCCGATTTTGCTCGAAAACACTTACTGTCCAGCTCAGCAGCAATTGCGCTGTAAAAGGCCTGTGCAAGCCCAGTCGATTCGTCCTCCTTCGAATCCATGCCTTCTCGGAACTTCTTGAGCTGGTAAATGTCCATGTTGTCGCCGCCTTTATCCTGGATAACTCTCGGTGCTAGTTCCTTGGCTTCGGCCTCGTTCTTCATCAGATGCGCTGAGAAGTGTTAGCACATAACAAGCGTGGAAGCCACGGTCACATGATGGCGCAATCAAAGGGGAGTGTTACAGTAGTCGCTGAAGTCTACCTCTGGGGCTTCCCATTCAGACGATGCTTCACAAAAATATTAGTCTTTTGTCGAATACGAAGGTCTTGATGCTTTATCCATGGTGAGTGTGAAGCTGCGTTGAGAGGTGAAATAAGTTCCCGTGTGTTAAATCTTAAAAGGCTTGCCGATGTGCTTCAAGGCAGATCTGGCGTAGGTAGTGATACTTTGTCGGTAGCGTGGTCGGTGTGTGCTGAAGAAGAGCCAGGAGAGCAGAGCCGAAGGGTTGGGTTCAATATATAGCCATGAGCGGACGCAGTCAGCTTCTCTGGCCCGTGAATCAATCAACAGAAACCGAAACTGGGTAGCACAATCGCCTCGGTTGTTTGTCAGGACACAGGTCGGCGAGCCGAGCTGATCCAATGTCCTGGAGGTCAGACGTAGCTCTGAGTCAAGGCTGACAACCTGACACACTCTCGCGGTCTCAATGTCAAGAAACACGAACGAGCAGTTGCTCCATCAGAAAAATTGCGTCTAGACACGCTCCTCCTCATAGGGCACTCATGATGAGGTGGCGAGTTATCGAGATCAGCCCGCTGGAGCGGTTCCGCCATGGGATCAATTAGTGGACACTCGTGCTCGTGATAAAGGTCACAAGAGACAAAACCCTGGGAGTTCGGATTCACGCGGAATGAAGCCGTGAGGGGCTCTCGTGAGTAGCGCCTTCCCACTCAAATGCTGTCGCAAGAATACCTCGCAAGAATAGCGCGGAGCTTTCCGCAGGCGGGAGCAGATCAATGGCCCGACTTGCAAACGCGCAGCGGGTAGTCTCGGGCAAGAGCGCAGGTGCGGAAAGAGCGAGCCTTGGTGGGGAAGATGTCGAGTTTCGTCTGACAAATGGCGACTTGGAGTTGTTGCGAACCTGCACTCGAACACTCAAGCCTCAGACCTGCTGAATCACCACGACACCCTACACTGCATCATTTTACATTCTAGCATTACAAGCCCGTCATATTTCCTGATATTGGGCTCCAAAGCATCCTACCGATACTCGTGCGACACCTTTTCCTCAGCTGGTCAGCTGCCCCCTGCTTTGACAACCTCAGAGCCCAACAAAGCAGGTCAATCATTTGCCCCTTCTTTCTCACGCTAACACCGCTCATCTATCTCCAGACTCCAAGCCCTGCTGCGATGTTCTCCTTTGGCAAGCTGGCGGCCCCCGTGGTCCTAGCAGCTCCCGAGGCACCGGCTACCGAAGTTACAACCGTCGAACCAGTACCATTGGCACCACCAACCACCGAGGAGCCAAGCCCTGCCCTTGATTCCAAACACAAACTTGCCAAACCCGCCAAACCCGCCAAACCTCCAAAGCCCGTCAAGCAGCCCGAGGAAAAGAAGGCAAAGCCACCCAAGACCAAGCCGCGCGCCTCCTCCGCTTCCTCAGCAACCATCCCCCGATCAGCCGCCGCAGCCGGCAAGCAACCCAAACGCCTCTCTCAAGACTCCAAAATCACCCAGTCCCTCAAAGACTTCCGCTTCCCCGAGACCGGCGCGCCCGACCTGCCCCTCACAGCAGCAAACCTTGACGATGCCCTCGCCAGCACACACATCACACTCCCCGAGATCGACGACACCACCAACGCCATCCACATCCCGCACCTCGGCGACGCCTTTAAGACCAAGAAGACACCCGCTCCGGATTCTGAGGGCAAGTCCAGCAAGTCCAAGGGCATCCGCCGTAAGAAGCTCAAGCTACTGCCGCGGCGCGCTATCAAGAAAGCCCGCGGGTACGCCGGCCGTCTCAAAGCTCGCATGAAGAAGGGCAAGGACAAGGTCAAGAATAAACGTCCAAAGGGTGGGTATGTCTCGCTCTTGAAACCACGCATGCCCACGTATGCCAACCGGAATCCTGACCCAATCCCTGAGAGACATGTACCCTGATGCCACATGCTCGAGGCCATTGACTGACATGCGTGTGGATAGAATCAAGCTCAGAGTGAAGCTCGAACCCTCCGAGATTACCGGGGCTGCAGGCCTGCCAAGCGCGCCCGTACCTGCGCCTGTGTGAGCGTCAGACATGGATTGCAGCGGGGCAAAGGGGCCGATGCCAGGGAAAAGCGAAGCAGGATGTATAAGTCTCCAGCCTGAAGCGGGTTAGTGATGTGTTGTGTGGTTTTTCTAAAGGCGAAGCAAATGTGCTGTTCCCTTGGATATGGCTTGCTGCCGAAGCCGTTGAAGAAAGCGGTGTTGGACATCAAAGGGGGCTGTGCGTCACAAACATCGTCGGCACCAAGTTGACAGAGAGCATACTTCAAAGGAGTTTGCATTAGCATTCGACATTATTTGTACACGCGTACAAGTCCTAGACTATAGATAGGCGGATATGGAATAAAACATTGACGAAAGTCGTCAAGAAAAAAAAGCACGCCGCTGTATGCGCGCTAGGATATCCACACACTTTTAGATGCGCCACCCGCATCCACGGCCCGAGCAATGCGCTTGCTCGATTCCCTCAACCGGGAAGACCGCAAAGCCTTTTTACACAAAGCTGATGAGTAATGATACGACTATCCGCACCTCTGTACACACATAGTTTGGCCAAACAGAGCTAGTACCCGATGACCAACAGTGTTAAGACAAACGAGGCGTATGTAATGGCTCGGGCCCAAGGTTGGCAGTTGGTGTAGGGCGAGGTTGTGCTACCAAAGGTATCCAACAAGTCTCTCACCTTGCCTGGCCGATGGTTCCCCTCCTCGACCTCTCAGTTTCCCGCCTTGTTGCGCCAGTCACACGGCCCCATTCTTCCCATTCCCGGCTGACCTCCATGAGGATGCCGCCCATTACTTGCGCGCTAGCCATCAAGCCATGGCCTTCGCCCTCCAGCACCCGGACTTCGCACCGGCGCATCGTCTTCCCCAGCCACTTGACATTTTCCACAGGCACACGATTATCTCGGCTGCCGTGGTGGATAACAACTGGCCTGGTAATATCAACGTAGCGGAAGCCGATAGTGTGTCGGCGCTCCAAGCAGACCAGCAGGTCAACTGCGGGGTTTGCACCAGTGGTCGCGAGCTGCCATATGGCGTGGGTCAGACGATTGTCGTACGTCTCCTGACGCTCACGATCCATGAGCTGCGAATTCGCAATGGCGGCGGCCGCGGAGAGAATGTGTTCCTCCTTCTCCGACTGTCGACGACTGCCGTGCTGCGACGAGTTCGAGCGGTTGTGGCGGTGTCCAACAGCGTTTGTGAGCGATCCATTCGTCCTCCCAGGCTCTGGTGAAGTAGGGCTTGCCCCAGTTGGTCGGATCTGGTCCATCTTCTCGTCGGCAGCCTGTATTGGGGGCATGTCTTTTGGCAGGTGATCGCTGAACCGGTTCTCCTTGTTTTCCAGCGCCTCCGCACTTGCGCGTTTAGCCTCCTTTGCCGCCAAGGCCTTCTTATCGCGTTTGGCTCGCTTTTGCTTTGGAAGTGAGCTGGTGATGCTGGAGCTGGTAGCCGTCATAAAACTGCTGTTGGCAGCTTTGAGAAAGGGGGTCGGGAGGGCCCTCAGAATCCGCTGGCTGGTAGGGATGGCATTCGTAGGAGGGAGCGGTGTCTGGGCGCTGGCGCCAAACACGCTCATCTGTGATGGGGGGATCCATGGGGCAAGCAGGTGAATTCTGCCCCGAATGTGCTGAGGCATTCGCAGCGCTGTGGCTAAAGCGTATATGGCACCGGCCGAGTGGGCAAGGATGGAAAATTTCGTGATTTTCAGGGATTGGCAGATTGCGTAGACGTCATCTTTTCGCGGTCAGTTTTTGATCAGGTGGAAATTTTTAGGGGCAACGTACCAGGCCAACCAAGAGGAGTCGCGGTGCCTTCAGCGTATGGCTCACTATCTCCCACACCTGGCCGATCGGGGGTGATTAGACGAAGCTTGAGAGTCAATGCCAGCTCATCGTAGAATGCCGTGATATACCGAGTTAAGCCCATGCCCACACAGCAGAATACAGCGCTTCCACTTGGATCTCCAACTTCGCTAAAGCTAATGACCCTCCCTGTTTGCGGATGCCGGATCTTCTGGCTCAATCGTGGACTGCACAGATAGCTCTCAACAGCGTCATCGACACTATCTGCGCTTGTTGGTCTCTCGTATGCAATATGGGGCTGATCGCTGTGTGAGTTCCTGGCAGCGACACCGTGGTCCGACGATCGATCTGTAGTGGGGCTCGCCGCGCCCGAAAGCCGCTTGAGTCTGCTACTGCTGCGTTTCGTCTTGAGCGTTGCTGACCCGTTCTCGCTGAGATAACCCCCAAGGGGATCTGGTGTAAGGTGACCGGAGCGTCGCCTGTAACGGCGCTCTGCGCTTGTGTCTCGGTCCCTTCTTCGGCCCTGGGCGACCGCAGGAGATGGAGCGCCGTCGTCGACGGGGTCGAGATCAGGGAACATCGCACTCGCCGGTGTAGAAGGGCTCGTGCTATAGATATCTGGGCGAGGTTTGCTGAATGATGATGGATTTCGAGAAAGGTCAGCCGAAAGGCGTACCGGGTCAAGATCGTCCCGCTTGATAGTCGCTTGGCGGCGTTTCGCTTCGGTTTTTGAGTTGCGCGTGCCACTACTATGTTCGTCCAGCTCCTGTATCGTGTCGTTGGCAGCCCCGTCGCTGTCCCGCTTGGACTTAGAATTCCTCGCCGACGACCTCTTTGCGTTTGGTCCCGTCTTCCTAAGTGACGAGTCTCGAGTAGGAATAGGGCGCTGACTCGGCAGACCACCACCGTTCCCGGTATCCGCACTCCAGCTGGGTCTTTGGGATTGGGGTGGAGATTCGCTCAGCGATTCTTCATTGATCACGGATTCGGCAGATAGTGGGTCGAGGCGCAAGTTACCACCAGTGGACGCGAGTCCGTTGGAATGACTACCAACAGCGCCAATGCTCGCCCTCTTCTTTGTTGCTTCGTTTTCCTTCAATCTTTCTCTGCTGCTCATGTACATCAACCCACGCTGGTTCCTGCCGCTCTTCTTCCCCCAGCTGTCGTGCGAGTTCTGCCGCTTGAGCGTATCACCCTCCACATTAGTTTGGGTTTCTCTCGAGCGTTCGATGCTCAGTTTACCGATGCTTTCAGCCCCGGATGCTACCGAACCCCTACTAGACGGACGGGAAAGACCACCGGAACTACTCCGCGAGAGTAGACTTCTCAGACCGGATGCATCGCGGGTACCTGGGCTTCTTGGGGATTTCTGGGCGGTCAAGGGCGAGAAACCGCTGGGTGGTTTCGAGGTTCTAATTACCGGAGGGGCCGCGGCCAGCTCATCTAGCGATACCTCCCCCTCTCGAATCTCGTTCAGCGACGGCTGGGTATACGCGCCGTAGTCGACACCGAAAGAGCCACCGAGCTGGCCCGTGGGAGAACTCGGCGTCGAGGTATTATTAGGAGGAGTTTGTATGCCGTTCGGGTTCAGGTAGGAGGGGCTCTCGAAATGAGCGCTAAGGGGACGGGAGAAGGCCGACAGCGAGGTGATCAGCGACGAGATGACCTCGGGCGAGGCACCGGGCGTGTTGAGGCGGGCCGGGGCGACGGGGTCGTTGTTTCTATCGCGAAGGTAGCGTTCGACGTAACGTTCGCGATCTCGATCGGTCCAGTCGCCGAAGACGTCGTTAGAGTCTCTGTCGCGGCTCGGGTCGGCTGTCGAGATGGCGTGAGGAGCGTTGGCGTTGGGGCGTCGCGACGACGCAAGGGAGGCTTCGCGTTCTTGTTCCCGAGCCCAACCACGTTCTCTGTCACGGGTATGCCGCGGGACTGTGAAAGGGGGCTGGACAGGTGGGGAGGAGGAGCGATCCATCTCGGCGGGCGTCGGCGGCGTGCCGAGAGTGTTATGGCGCGTTAGCCCGGTAGCTCGGGAGCCGAAAGCCTCTTTCTGGAAGATCCGCGTGTCAAAACCGAGTTGAGCTTGCTTCTGCCTCGCAGATCTGGCGCGGCTAATTGTTGAGACTGCCTCCTGCAGTAGCAAACGGCAAACCTGCGTCCTGCCTTGCGTCTTGGGCGTATGCAGGGAGATCAGGTGTCGAGGGCTCGCTACGATAGGTGTAACCGGTCCGGGACCGGTTAGTCTGACGGTCGGAGCAAGCAACAGATCTTTCCTCTGCGCAAGAGACCCTGTAGACCCTGTCGCGCGTAGGGATGCAATTGACTTCACAGCACCAAGCTCGACGTTCTGCGAGACAAGCGACGGGGTCGGGCAACGCCTTGCTGCATGTCGCGGGCTAAAATCCTGAGCATTGACCGTGTCTTTCCTCTTCCAACGGTGGCGTGCAGAGGAGAAGGTTGGGCGGTGGGGAAAAAGGCGCGCCGTCACAGCGCAGCGCTTCGAGGGGAGTGCGAGAGCAGATGTCGCTGCCAAACACGGCGTGGACGGAGGAACGAGAGCTCTGCTTGCTTTGCTTTGCTGCTGCAGGAGGAAGTGGAGATCAAAATCCAGGGACGAGGAGGACAGAGCTGGACTGGAGACCACAGGGAAGGGACTGTGCGCGACCCGGTTGCTGACTGCCACTCAGATTGCCCAATCTATCAGAACGGGTCCTCCCACAGCCGGCGCTGTTAGCATCCGGCTGCGCTCACACGCACATCTCCTAACGGCTCGACGGGAGAATCAGACCCCCTGAATTGATCAATCCCACCCCTTTTCGTGTTTAACAGTGGCCACTTAAGCCCGTGCCTCGGTGCCCCGCCCCCCACGCCCGCAGCGAGCTGAGGCCCCCTGCGACCTTCACAACCCAACAAAGCTCGCCAAAGGGAAAAGGACGCAGCCAGGATGCAGCTTCTTCGCAGAGCTCACACGCCAGTCAAAATGTCAGAGCTTCGACGGGGCCCGAGCTCCGGGTCCGACCCACAGCGGAGCCGATCGCGAGAAGCGAACCATCAAATAAATGCTGTCAACGCCATTTTCCGCAATGGTTATACTTTCTCGGTTTCGGCTCTTGGAGCGTGAGAATAATTTTCATGCAAGAAAAGGCGAACCACCCACGGCAAACTTTGGGCGCTGCGTGCGTGTGGAGAATCCCTGCGTAACACCCAAGATGGAGAATATTGATTTCTGGAAGCGACACAGCAGCCCGCACAGTTCGTCGACTACCAACCACCGCCAACTGCGACGCCCCCCGCCTCGTGATCCTTCGCCCCTCCTCGCCTTTCCGCCGTCTCTCCCTCTTGTGATATCTCCTTTTTGATGATATGGACGACGGCTAAGGTGGGCTCTGATATTTGCCGGCTGGCGCGTTTCTCTCGCTCTCCGCAGCTTGAAAAGAAACTCATGTCTCGGCCGTTCATGTGGCCGCAGCCAATTAATTGAAGGGAGAGAGGGTCATCGAGCTGAGGGGCCGCTGAGCTGCAGCGTGCATGCATCTTACACGCAGAACGCAGAACAGGTGTGGTTCCAGATGCAGGCCCCAGCGCAATCCAGTTTCATGTTGACCGAAGCAGCTTATCCGCCGTTACCGGCACCAACTGGGCAACCAGGGAGACTACGTACCGTGACTGCTATGATCTCCAGCTCCAGTCTGGAAGGCCTTCCGTGTCGCTCCCAGCGCTTGGCATCACGGCTCGCCCGGATTCACTCCAGAAGCTCCGTGCGCCGGCCGGGTTTTATTCAGCGCGCCGTAATAATTCTCTACGGCAGTGCTGCCACCCAACTCGAGCCGGGAAATACACGACGTCGAGATGTTCAGCGCGAGGCGCCGTCTCGCTGTCCATGGCGGCGATCGCTCCCGCTTGCGAGCCCCTGTCCCGTTATGGATCCAGCCAGGCCTCCCAGCGAAAAGCCCCAACGGTCAGAACCCCTCCGAAAGCGATCGGACTTGCGGGGAAGTTGTCAGAAAGATGTCGTCAATATCTCCGGGGAAATCGCCGTGGCAAGCGCTACTGACAGTTCATTCAAACTTCACATGCGACCGAACTCGGTGTACATTCCGGCCACTTTATCTCACAGGATTGCAGTCCTGGAATTGCGCGAACTTGAGATTCTGCCCACCTAGACCGCCTTCCCGTTCTGGCGAGGTAACCAAGTCGTTGGAAACATGACGTAATTGGGTGTTCTCGAACTTGGCGGGAGGATGAAGCAGTTGTAAGGCCATTGTCAGTGGGACTCGGGCTTCTCTCTTTTGCATTATTACCTACAGCTCGAAATTGAAGCCCCCTACCACATTGAAGTCGACCATCGTCGCGAAAAAGTCAAGATGGATCTGCTACTATCAGTTCCCATCGCGTCCTACTTCTTTTCGTCCTCCTTAACATCGTGGTCAACCTCGCTCAATCTCCTCTTCTTCTACATGACCTGGACGACCTTAATCCTCAGTCACTCCCCACTGAAGGTCGAGCTTTTCGGGACAGTCGGGTTGCGAATAGTCTTCTGGCTCATACCCTCGCTCTTGTTCCTCCTCGTTGACACTCTCCTGCCCTCCCTCGCCGAGACCATCAAGTACAACGGCGCCTCAGCGCTCCCGCCACGCGATGCCCGCTCGATAGCCCGCCTCCTGGGCCTCGCCCTGCTCAACCTCACCCTCGAAACCATACTCGAGGGCGTCATTTCCCTCGGCGCCGCGCTCATCCTCAAGTCCCCACTCTTCCACGCCGCCGCAACCCTCCCGCTCCCATGGCAGATGGGCAAGCACATCGCCATCCTCTTCGCCGCGCGCGAGGTCCTCACCTACTACATCCACCGGTACATCCTTCACGCGCAAACCTCAAAGCGCTCCACGCGCCACCTCGCCGCGCAACACGCCCAATGCGCGCATCAGCGCCGCGCAGCCCCCTTTTCCCTGCTGCTCATGGCCGACCACCCCCTCCCCTTCCTCCTCCACCGCTTCCTCCCAATCTACCTCCCCGCCCTCCTCATGCAGCGCCACCTCCATTTGCTCACCTACTTCCTCTTTTTCGGCCTCTGCACCGTCGAGGAAACCCTCACCCTCTCCGGGTACACCATCATCCCAGGAATCATCATGGGGGGCGTCACGCGGCGAACCTCGCTACACTATGCACGACCCACTGGGAATTTTGGATGCTGGGGCGTGCTGGACTGGGTTCACGGGACGAGTCTGGGAGGGGACGTGATGAAGGATGTGCGTGATGAGGCGGAGAAGCACCATCTTAAGGAGAAGGGAGACAAGGCTGCGAATGGGGCGGGGAGCATGATCCAGGATGGGATTGAGGGGTTGAGGAGGAGTAGGAGAAATAGGGGGAGGAAGAGCATGGCGAGTTGAGTTTGTTGATGAGCCATGGAGTTATGTTGATGCTTTTCTCTGGAAGACTATCTTGGTTGGTTTAGGATGCACATTCAGCTGGCGCGGTTTTTGGAAGCGGATACGGGAGTTTGAGTTGGATGTTTGAGCTGGGATACCCGAATTTGCACTTCTTGGTTTGCATTCTATAATTAGAGAAGTTGACTGAATTTCCAGCTAAAATAATGCCAGCGGTTTTACTTCTACTCTGCGTGGTGAGCCATGAAACACATTTTTATCCACTGCTCCGCCGTTATCAGCGCTTCTCCTTACTCTAAGTCGTGCTATATGGAATACCCAACTCATCCATCACAGCGACCTACCCATGTTGTATGTACACTATGTGCAAGAATCACTCGAGACCATCACACGCTAAAGAAAATGCAACCCAAGCCTCTATACCCTGAAGAAGTCATACCCAAGCACGTCTATCCTACATCTAGTGTAATGTGCCGTGTTCCCCCTGCAAGAAGGACAATCTAAAATCTTTCGGTAAGAATCAAGCCCATCCTTTCTTTCCCTTGACCCACTTGACTGTTTCGATGCCGGCCTTGACTCTCATGCCAAATCGCGCGTCAAGGACGAAAGCTTCCGCCCTGGAGAGTTTGTCTAGATATATTTGGCACTCGTCCGCCTTCTGATGGCGGAAGGTCTCTATGTCCGTTGTGCCGGTGGTCACCTCTCCAGTCTTTACGTCGGTCTTTGGCCATGCGTTAGGGTTGCAAAACTCCATCCACGCTACGGCAGCTATTTCGTATTGGGCGGCGGCAGGGCAGTAGTCATCCCTCGTTGGTCCCTTAAACAATGTGCTGGGAAAATTGTCAGTAAATAGTACCGAAGGCAGCGGAAAGTTTCACAGACATACCTGTCCATCTCTAATAGGGGCTGGACCAACTTCCTGGACTCTGCCCCCTTGCCCAACTGCCTCAGCAGCGCAGACTCGGCTAGTGTTGCAATGGCGGCCTCATCCACTTCCGTTTGGATCTTGGCCCAGTTCTCCTTCCCGGTCGTGCAACGCTCCCAAGCTAAGTACCCTCTCGCCTTCTCAAGCCGATCCATGGGCATGCGCTTGCTGCCGTTCCAAAGATAGATCATCTCCATCGCCGGGCTAACGCCGATGGCGTCAGCAAGGTCTACCCCCAGCGCCTTGACGCGTTCCTCCCACTTTTGCAGCTTCCGGCATACAAAAACCTCAAACGGTAGCTGGCGCGCCATAAAGCGCTTGCGGCCTGCTACGGTCGGCGCCTTCCGGAAGTGGTCCTCGGCCGACTTCTTGTGCTTCTGGGCCTCGGTATTCACAATCCTATACTCGGCACTGTCCCTGTCAAGGCTTGCTGCGCGATGGAACTCATTTCGGTAGAGCTCAAGATCGGCGCAACCGGCAATGTAATAGTACAGAGCGTGACTCCAGTCGTTGAGCTCGATACAACGTAGGAAGTTGTCGCGCATACGCGGAAAGTTCATGGCGTACATCGAGTTCATACTTAGCTCGAAGTTGTTGAGGGCCGTAATCTGTCGCATCTTGTTCTCGGTGTTGTCGTCGAGCATCTCAATAGCCTCGTCCAGACGTCTGGTATTGGCACGGACGCGGGCCTCTTCAAGCTTCCACAGACCTGACTCAGGATAGCGGACGCGCATGTCTGCCAGAAGGGCATCGCACTTCTCCTTGGGATAACCAACAGCTTCCACATCGCCCGAGTCTGTATCAGACTTTGTGAGCTCCTCGACGTCGCTATCGCTTGGCAGGATATCCGCGTACCCAAGGAAAGTGTTGTAAAACTGGAGGAGCATGAGACCTGCCATCGCACCGTTGATATTCGGGCACTTGCTTGCTTGCCATAACATCCGTATTCCGCGCTCACGATCTCCCTTGAATCCGATGACGTAGAGAAGGCGAGAGAAGGCTGGCGGGACCATAGAGAGAATGAGAAGCAGGATTCCATAGCACATATTCGCGCCGCTATGTACGAAAACATCAACCGGCGATGTAAACATGTCCTTGTCCTTCTCGGCGCTGTTAGGGAACGGCCGTCCTGAATTGGAGGTCCGGGGCTCTGGTAAGCCAGCCCCATTCTGCGAGCTTTGCGTTGAGGCAGTTTGCGGGCGTGACGACCCCTGGGTATCGCTGGGCGGTTTGTCAGCGACACTGAGCCGGCTAAGTTTCTCGTCGATCGCAGCTGCGTCCGCGACAGTACCGGTGGTCTTGTCCGTGTCGTTGACCGTGACCGTGGGGATACCTGGCGTTTGCGCGCTAGAAAGGTCATTGGCAAGATCAACAAAGTCCTCATCGCTCCCATCCTTGCCACCCTTGGCAGGGGTATCGGCGCCTTCGAGATCCGCGAATTCCGAGTCATCAAAGCTTCCGGGCATCATATCGTCTGACATCCGTGGCCGCTTCGGCGCGGCGATAGGTGCAGAGACATCACCGTGGAGCGACCTCACATACTGATCCTCGGCTTGGATGATGCCCTCCAATGTGGCATAAGCCCTGCGAAGCTTGTAAAACCCCTTGAGGCCCTCCGTCAGACTCTCATGCATAACGCCTACCACAGCGTTCATGAGCAGCGACAAGGCGTAGACGAGGGCAAACTCCGAGCCAGGCGGGTAAATCGTGCTGCTACTCCTTGGTGCACCATAGGGACTCGTTGTGGCCGGGGTTGCCTTTGAGAACCAGCCGCCGCCACCACCACCAGTGGCTTTTTCGGCGTCCTTCTGCGCTTTCTTCATGTCGTTCCAGGCGCGGTTTTCAGTCTCAGTCAAGAGGGCAGCAGCCTCAGCCATGATCTCCTTCTCAAAGCCCAAGACACTCCTCATGAAGGTGGAGAGACCCAACCCGAGCTGATGAAATGCCGAGCCGCCTTCGCGACTGCGCAAACGGGCTTCGGCGCCCTCGATATCATCGTTCATGATGCGACCAGCGGCTTCCATCGCGTCCTCAATATCCAAGTTCTCCTGCTGTGCCGGACTGAGCGCGGGCTTGGCATGGCCATTGACTGCCAACAAGCTCGCGGCGGGGCTTGGCAGGGGACTGGCGGCTTTGGTGGACGACGCCTTGGAACTCGAACCCCCGGAGGGCCCGCGCAGCCATGAGCGAAGGGCCGACATTGCGTCTGGCGAAAGTTGTGTTTGTGCTCCGTTGTTGTTGCGCAGCCCGCAAGGTGCATGCAGCAGAGGGCGTGAGAATCAGCGGCAGCGTCCCGGGGCAAATAGGTAGCTGAGGATTCCAGAAGCAAAAGGCCGAGAAACCCGGTGAATCCGCGAATGCGTAATCCGGTCGCAGGAAGGAGCAAGGCACAAGGGGGCAGCAGAAACTGCCAGCCAGGAAATGCGGCTGGAAGGCAGGCCAACCCCAGCAGCAAAAAGCCGGAGCCGTGCGGTTTAAAACGGTCTGGACAGGATGTCCGCCGCGGATGTGAGGAGCTGCGAGCTGACGCTGCTGCTGCAGGTCAGCGGTCGCTACAATAGAGGCCCCCGCAGGCAAGGATCACAGCCCCGCCAAGTTTGAAGGGAGAATGACGGTTGGATGCCTGGCGACGAAGAGGGGTCGTATTCGTTTGCAGGTTTGGGGTCTTGAGCCTTCAGCGCATTACCTTGGGGTTCGGGTGGTTCAAGTGGCAATCTCAACTCCTGCTCATAAAGCATGCCAACAGACGATCGATGAAGCGTTGTGTGTAGTAACGGTGCTAGCCAGCTCGGCTTTGTCATATTTACGGGCTCTAAAGTTCTTCGCTCTTCCTGAATACCCCGCGCAAACGGTTGGAGAGCTTCGGGCTGAGGTTAGTTTCTTGAAGTGCATAAGGCATCCGTGAAAGGGGCTGGCTTTTAGATACATAGAAGAGGTGAGACCCGACCGTTTACATCAGACATGACCTACCTACGGATCCGTACATGTCGAGCAAACGAGCAGGCCTGAAGCGCCTTGCCGATAGCCTGGTCTGGAGAAGTCCTCACAGACAGATGTTCGAGTGAAGCCACAGTTCAATACCTATCCTGAATGGAAAACTCTCTATCCCTGAGGTGGTCATTGACATGAAGTTGGGCCTGACAAGTCAGGTCTCAGGAGGCAATTTCCAGTCCTGTTGCACAGTGCAAGAGACGCCTTCAATCGCTGATGGCATCAATCTTATCAAACTGGCCCGTGCACCCAAGCGCCGCCGCCACTCAGCTTTTCGCTTCGCTGACGGATGAAGCCGAGCTGGCGCGTCTGCGCGAACCTGGGCACTCCTAACCTAGCTCCGTCTCTCGCAGCAGCAGCCCCGAATAACCAAACAAACCCGCATCAACCAGCCCGCCAACCACCCTCTGCGCAGCTCACACTCGCATCACCATTACATCTCGCCAGCCCAAGCGCCATCACCCCAACGCAGCCTCCCACCATGGCCTCCTCATCTTCCGCACCCAAGGACGACAAGGCGCCTGCCGCCGGCGAGAACAAGCCCGAGACCGTCGCAGAGCAGAAGCCGACCGCCGCGCTCGAAGAGGACGACGAATTCGAGGACTTCCCGGTTGATGGTGCGCTCCGCCTTGCCTCTCCATATTCCATCCCTCACTGAATACGCTACGTCGGCGTATCAGCTCAGCTTACTAACGGGTCGACTCTGTAGACTGGGCCGCCGAGGACACAGAAGCTGCTAATGGCAGTGAAGGGACACAACACCTTTGGGAGGAGTCTTGGGATGACGATGACACGAGCGACGACTTCTCCACGCAGCTGAGGTATGCCGGACACGGGACTCTCACGCTACCTCCATATCAGATCTACTGCGATCGCTAACCAGCTGTACGTGCACAGGGAGGAGCTGAAGAAGGTCGAGGCGTCCAAGAAGCGATGAGCAACTAGACTCCAATCGACTGTTGAAGAAGGAGGGCGAACGGGCTTCACGATAGACTTCACAATTCGAGCGCATGGGAGCACTGGGAATGGGTCGAGCCGAGCTGCAGAACACGGGATAGTATAACTGCCATATCATTTGCGCCAGATCCTCAAAAGATCACCGGGTTTAGGGAAAGACCAATAGAGCTCCTCAGAATCACCCCCCCGAACGAGAAATGTTGGCCAGCAGACATTCACGCACATGGAACACATACTCTTGGCTATCATGGGCACGTTTTGTTCTATGGGCGCATTAAAGACTGGCCGTTCCATCCAGAACCGGACAATTCCATGTTACCAGTCCCACTTTCATTGCTGACGAGGCTGCAAGGATAAAGGCAAACCGGACTCCAACGTCCGCCCCCTAACAAAAGAAGCTTACGAGCGTTCGCTCAGAGCCGTAACACCGGGCAGCTCCTTGCCCTCGAGGAGTTCCAAGCTGGCACCACCACCTGTGGACACGTGGCTGAGCTTGTCCTCAACACCGTACTTGGCCGCAACGGTGGCCGTGTCACCACCACCGATGATGACAATCTTGCCCTTCTCGGCAGCAGCAACGGCCGCATCGAGCGTAGCCTTGGTGCCGTTGGCGAACTTGTCAAACTCGAACACACCGGCAGGGCCGTTCCAGAGGATGGTCTGGGCATCGTCGATGGCCTCCTTGTACAGCTTGATGGATTCCTCGCCGCAGTCAAGACCCATCCAGCCATCGGGAATGCCATCCTTGTCAGTGGCGTAGCCGGTGTTGGCGTTCTTGTCGAACTTGTCGGCGGTGATATAGTCGGTAGGCAGAACAACCTTGACGTTGTTCTTCTTGGCCTTCTCCATGAGGTCGCCCACGGTCTTGGCGCCGGCCTCGTCGAACAGAGAGGTGCCGATGGGCACGTTGTAGAGGGTCTTCTTGAAGGTGAAAGCCATGCCACCGCAGACGATGAGCGTGTCAACCTTCTCAAGAAGGTTGTCGATCAGCTGGATCTTGTCGGACACCTTGGCCCCGCCGAGGATGGCGAGGAACGGGCGCTTGGGGCTCTCAAGAGCCTTGGCAAAGTAGTCGAGCTCTTTCTTCATGAGGAAACCGGCAGCCTTCTGAGGAAGATCGACACCGACCATAGAAGAGTGGGCGCGGTGAGCAGTGCCGAAGGCATCGTCTATTGAAGGTTTGGTCAGCAAAGCTCGCCTCGAGGGTAGCAGGGTTAATACTTACTGACGAAGACATCTCCAAGCTTGGTGAGCCCCTTGCGGAACTCCTCAACCTTGGCCTTGTCGGCCTTGACCTTGTTCCCGTCAGCATCAACACCCTTGCCCTCCTCCTCGATGTGGAAGCGCAAGTTCTCGAGCAGAATAACAGCTCCGTTATCGGCCTTGCTAACGATCTCCTCGACCTCTGGGCCGACAGAGTCGGGGGCGAAGGTTACGCTCTTGCCGAGAAGCTTCTCGAGCTCGGGAACGACGGGCTTCAGGGAGTACTTTGCGTTGACGTTGCCATTAGGGCGGCCGAGGTGGGACATGAGGATCACGGCCTTCGCACCGTTGTCGATGGCATACTTGATCGTTGGGATGGCACCGGCGATACGCTGCGGGTTGGTGACGTTCTTCTCGGCATCAAGGGGGACGTTGAAGTCGACCTGGATCGGACGAATGTCAGCTCTGGGATCTGGCTGATGCGTGTATGAATGCACGCATAATATCACGGCCATAAACCTACGCGGATCAGGACGCGCTTGCCCTTGAGGTCAACCTCCTTGATGGAGAGCTTGTTTGCCAGAGACATGTTGGCGGCTGGAGGAGCAATTGGAATGGGAGTGTCAATGTCAACCGGGAAACCGGGTGTAGGGATGCGAGATAGATTGATATCACAGAATATTTATGGATGAATTCAAGTGGCAGAGTAAAAGACGCAGCGATGATGAGATGATCTGATGGAACGGCCGAGATTTGGCATGGAGGGGTGGAGGGGTAGCCAACCTATGGTGGGGTCGCGCCTGTGAAGCTGTGACGTCGAATGGTGGTTGGCTAGCCAGGTTCTTCTGCGGCATTTGCTCCTCCCGCCTAAAAACATATGCAGACGAAGCTCCGATTGAGAAATGGAAAGCACCAGACATCGCAGAAATTTTCTCTCCTTGGCAGCAACATTCAGGACGTCCCTGCCCTCGCCACGGAAAACAAGGTGCGATATTTCCAAGCCTCGAAAGAATGTCCATATAGAGCTCAAAAGCTGGGCGTAAGGTGGTTGAGCAGGTACCTGATGCAAATGTTACACTTCCCAGCCAAATTCGAAAGCAAATATCTATCATCCAACGCCGTCTGCCATGTCAGAAGGAAATCCGAGATATGTATGTGTCCCTGTCCCTCGGGCTCGCGCCGTCCAAGCCGATGAGCATCACGGCTGCCTGGTGGCTGTAACCCATCCGTTCCGTTCAAATGCCCAACCTGATCCTTGCCTACGTCCTGTTATCCCGCTGCGGAGCGTCGTTTGTATCGTACAGTGCTCGGTATTCAAGCCAGCCGAACAGTCGCCGAATCCGGGGAAATGCGCTCCGTTTGAGCAACATCATCGGCGGCGTTGGTAAGGGACAAATACGCTGTCCACGCAATACCCACGGTCGAAACGAAGGGCTGCATATGACGTTAGTAAACTAGATACGATCATGGAACGCGGTCGGGGACGGGGAGAGTGCCTACCAGCTGGAATTGAACGGGCATCAAGCGGAAGTTGATGACCTGGACGGCAGGCCACACCATGTAGTTGGCCTTGAGCGTGGGCACATACATGTCCCTCATCTTCTGGTACACGGCCCGCCGCCCGCCACCCTCCGCAATCGTCATGGCAGTGAAGAAGGCAGCAATACCGAACGGCGCGAAGATGAGCTGGTCGAAGGCAACTCGCTTCATTGCGGGCACGAACGCGCTGCCGGTCTTGGTAATAGGGAATGTCTTTTCCAGGAACTTGAACCACCGGAACTGGATCGGAGCCATCAGAAAGCCGTAGGCCATGAACCGTGTTAATCTCTCGAAGTCGAACGGCGGGGGCAGCAGCCTGGAGTCCGGCACCAGGTCCCGTTCGTTGAGCGGGTTCTTGCGGTCGAGCTCGTGGATTTCGATAGCGGCAGCATCGTCTTGGGAGTTGAGGTTGTTGGGGTGTTTTCTGACGGCTCGCTGCCTGACGGATGTGATGGTCTGGGCGACTGTGTCGGCTATTCCTCCGAGGATGGCGTTGCTCACCATCATGGTGAGCACGGGTCGCTCATTGTAGTAGGCATTGAAGCGGCTCGTGAGCCGGGCGAAGAGGACCATTTCGATGAAGAAGATGATGGTATTGAGTAGGGGCTGGGGGAGGAAGGTGTCCTGTTAGCTTTATTGGGGAGTGTGCGATCCGACTCAAGGACGAGACCGAGGCGCTGGCACGAGGCAGGATGGTGGGAAACCTACGACACGTCCATAAATGTACTTGGTGTTGATGGTCCGAAGCCAGCGGGTGCGTGTGCGAGACAAGTCCCAAGACATATTGATAGCAGGTCGACGAGCAAGTCCTGTGCGAATTTGATGGCAGATCTGAGGACCTGGGATGGGAGCCGCGTTGCGCGTGGCTGATTGATGGGTTGGCAGGTTCGGGAACGTCTATGACGACAGGTGGCGCCCGGATTCAAGCAAGCCCCCTGGCACGGCGCAATGATGCGACGTGGGTACGGATCCGTAATTTGGTGGCCGTTGACGATAAGATAAGGTGCCGGTGTTCTAGTGGACGACGCTGTTACATTGACGTCCAACAGCTGCAGCGATGGATTGATGGAAATGACAAGACGGGTTGTTGAAAGTCGAGTGATTGATGATGCTCGAGGGAGCTGAGGCGCAGCCGTTTGCCGTCCAACTTTAGAGCGCGCTAGACCGTGGCCTCAAACGTCGGTTCCGGCGGGCGCATTACGCAACATCGGAGGAGGGCCACCTTACCCGCCGTCGCCAAGCGCCTATCCCGATGTCTCGACTGTGAGATTCATCGTTTGCTTGTCCTCTGCCGTCTCAATACCAGCCCAAGGACATCTCACCGAGGTTAAGTAAGATAAACTTTCGACAGTATCGCCCCAGCTGGGTTGAACCCCTTTTTGGGCTAGTGGCAGGTGTAGGGTTAGGGTTACACATGGCCCTTAGTTGGATTGCTGATAGGTTACAGGGTTGGTAGCTTGAAAGCTTCATGGTCTCACTCCCAACCCTGAAATATAGGGGTTTGACAAACTAATTACCCACCCAAGCTCTTGAGTTTTATTTGGCTGGCAGCCAGATCCCCCAGTTTCCATGGTTTGCAAAATTTGGATTTGCTTGCACTTTAGATGGTTTTAGCACCTATAGTTTGACCGCGCTGTTCAAGTTCTTCAATGGCGAAACATGCCCTAAGCCTAGCAAAGTGATAATATATATATAGGTGGAATAACCAGGGTATACGCATTATCCATTCGCATTACAGAGAGAAAGATGGAGGGTTAATAGCCATATATAAGTCATCATTCCCCCTTGGTCGAGGAGAGGAGGTCACCTCCTCGGCTCCAGTTTTCTTCTTCTTCTTCCTCCGCAGCATACGGATACGGAGGCGGATATAAGTATACGGCACGCATTTCTCGACCTAGGTGTCCGAGATGAAACGGATAAGGGCTCCATAAGATAGGAACATGACCCCAAGACTGACGGACAGGCCCTGTTCTACGGTGTCAGAAAGAAGGGGGTTCTGGCCTTTAGCAACCACAACAAGGCAAAGACTCTGAAAAGTACCAGACCAGAATCTGTGGATTTTCAATAGTGGCCAACAGCCGCGTAATGGCTTTGCTACTATTCATCACTACAAAGAGGGGCTACTTGCCAGATAGCCAGAAGGAAAATCAACTTTTCACAACCCCTTTTTACTTCCTCAGTTTCACTCTGCAACGCTTCTGACGTGAAGCCCTATCAACAAGGCTCATGTGCGCTGACATTTTACCCTCTGTATACGCTAGCCGATTGCAAGCTGTGCAGATCAGTGGCTTGCATGCGTCGCTTTGAGTGACTGCAATTTGCTGCTAAAACCTTCCAAGACCGCCACCAAGCAAGCCTTTTTCGCATCGAGATGCCAACTAAGGTATTTAACCATGCACCCACCACCTCTTAGCACCTCTTCCCGAGTCCCATGACATACGCCTCTTAGTTTCCCTAGGGAATCATAAATCATCGCGGGAACGAAACCTCAACAAACAATGACCTCAACCTCGTCTCATTACCTGCCATATGGTGTGGTTACTCGAACCACAGGCTTTCCGCCGATAACAACACCATTTATACCACCAGAGCAATGTCACAAGCGCTTGTTCACGAAATTTCCCGAAGATGAAATACGAGTCATACCAGAAAGATCGCTATGAAATGCTCTTTTTCCCTCAATCTGAACTCAACCCCTGCTACCCGGAGCATTTCCTCGCCTCTCTCTATTGGACCAGTATGACGGCACCTGCGGACGTTTACTGGGCTTACAGTCCAGGTGTTTGTCCGACGGGTGGTACACTAAGTATTCGTATCTGATAGGCAGCTCGCGCACTCAGGCTGAGTGCTGTCAGAGGTACGTGTGCACAACCGCTATTGTGCTATTGTTGGCGGGGTTACCTGCACCGCTCCGGGCTAATACAGGCTCTTCTACCGACAAGTGGGTTCTATGGGCATTTGTACTCAAATGATCGGAATATTGTTCCATGCGCAAGCCTCACCCCGTGACCCCTGCTGGCTTTGACTTGGCCGTCTTCGGTTACCCGCCTAGACTACTCCACCATCGTGCCGACTGTTACTGTGACGGCTTCACAAGGCCCAAGACAGACGTTGACGGTGTCTGGCAAATATCTCCATGTCATTTGGCAAGATTCTGACCTGCCATTGCTCAACACTGCCGAGACGAGCGGCACCTCTTCAGCATCAACGACAATGACACCAGGTGTGACTAGCAACTCAGCGGCATTCAATGGGCAGTCAAGCTCGCTCTGGAGTACCGGCACGATAGCAGCTGTGACTCTCGGCGTTGTAGTCTTCTGCGCGTTGCTGATGGGCAGCTTTGTGCTCATGAGGCGGAGAAGGAGGAAGCAAAGCTGGCATGAAGGATCATCGCAGCCAGGTCAATCAACAGGGAAGCCAGAACTGGAAGCTAATCCGCCTGTAGCTCGGGAAGGGCACGAGCTGGGTGCCAGGAGAGAAGTCGACCTGCCCTCAGGCTCTCTGGGAGCCAGCATTCCGTGTATGAGCTGTCATCATCAAGGTACTGACCGGGTATCATTGCCGTCATCACCCACGATAGAGCCACCGATTTTGTCACACATAGGTCGTACAGCATTATGGTCTTTGTCGGTGGGGTCCCCCTCCAGTCACTTCCTCTGCCATAGCAGTTACCTATATCGCTCATTTCATCACCACCCAACACCCTCATCTGCTCTCAGAGCTGGTGAAGAAATCATGACAACTAGTATCATCCCGGGTGCCACCAACCCGGCGTTCTTGGCGCACAACCCCGGCGGTGGCCGCTCTCACGAATGTGCCCCAATCGAAATCATCGACATCGGTTTTTCTCAGCCTTTGAAGTTGAGGATCTCACCAAAGATATCCTCGCCGGTCTCCAAAAGCCCCGTGGTAAAAAGTCGCTCCCCTCGCTGCTCCTATGGAACGGGAACGGCCAGAAGCTATTCCAGGACGTCCTATCGAGTCCCGCGTACTATCCCTGCCAGGCAGAGACACAACTACTTTGCGAGTCAATTGGAGCAGTCGCAGGAAGCATCGCAAACTCCGAACCAGACATCCTGATTGAGCTTGGATTGCCGACTATTGCCAAGACGGCCCCTCCTCGCTGAACTCAATCATTGGCTTCCGAAACCAGTCCGCTACTACGCCCTCGACGTAGACGCTCACGAGCTCGGGAAGTCCCTCCGCTCTGTCCAGGAGTGGCTTAATGGCATCGTTCTAGACCGCATTCAAATCAGTGGCGGCCTCAACGGAACATACGAGACGCCGCGACCTGGATTTCTCGTCGTCAGAATTTTCAGAGTAATGGAGTATCCTCCCGTGTGACCGTAATTTGGATGGGCTGCAATATTGCCCATTTCGAGACAAGATACGAAGCCGGTTCGGTTCTCAAATCTTTCGTCCGGGCGGCCGGCCCCGAAAACTTCGGCAGGATTCTCGTCGCCGTGGATGGATGCCAGGACGCGCAACATATTTGCGCCGCACATGACGTCCCCGGCGGACATTCCCAGCGGTGGATCAAATGCGCACTTGAGGAGGCACGTCGACGGCTCTGCAGAAACGACGTAGATCCGGCCAGGGTGGGGCGTTTTTTCGACCAGAGGTACTGGAAGCACGAGGGGATCTGGGACGCCCGGAAGAAATGCTACGCGAGCTACGTCGCTCCGGTGGGCAGTCTCACTTCCCTAATCCATGGCCAGATGATTATCTTGAGGCCAGGAGAACGCGTACGGGTTCTGAGCAGTGCGGAGTGGGACACGGATGATGTCAGAGTTATCGCCGCAGATGGAAGGTGTGAGGTCAAGTCGGTGTGGAAGAACAGCGCAGAGGACTATGGTCAGTTAGCCCTTGATCATTGATGATTCCGTGAACATTGGAGCGCCGAACCACTGACAGAAATATTTTCTTGCAGGACTTTATTGGCTGGAGCGCCACGCAAAATGTCTTTGCATCGACTGCCGCATCTGCAATCGCCATCGCCTTGGGGGCCTGGAACAACAAGGGGCGGTAAGCGACGACGATCGCCTCAGGGCGTTTGGTCATCTCTTGGAGCAGAAATTCGCGGTATTCGGCTTTGGGAACTTTCTTTAGCAGTGCTAGTAGGAAGCTTAGTCAGTGACGCCTGAACGACCGTGGCCGAGAAAGCCGGGATTATGGTATCGGGACCCATATAAGTCTCGTAGAGTTAGGGCGCCAATGATGAGAGCTAATACCTGTATTGTGATGCCTGCGGTCTTGATAGCAGCGAACATTCTTCCATAGAATGTGAGTAGGAGGAGAAAGGAGGAGAAAGGAGGAGAAAGGACTGAATGTCAGCTAGGAAAATCAAAGTAAGGTAATGGCCCTCCCAATATCTGCTCATGGGTGGTGGGACCGGGTATTGGAAAGTGCAACCCGACACTAGGCCCGAATAATTTCCTCCTAGTTTCTATCCATCAAGCATGAACTCACCATGGCCCCCTATCCACCGGTATCTGTTCTCGCATCGATTCTCGTCGGTCGCACAACTTCCGATCTAGCACACCCTGCACAACGTTGCTCGGGGCGACGGAGACCAATCAATTTCAGTGCTCGAGAACTCCGGGCCCTCGACCGCCCCGAAAAAGGAGGTAGCACACAGGCGTCCTGCAGAATATCCTCCCGCCGCAGCTGGTTCCGAAATCGTACTGACGCGCCTACATTATCTCGTTGCAGCACAGCGCCGTCTAAACATCACCCATCAATGCTTTGCCCTCCTCAAAGAGACAATATCGTTCCGCCTGCTAGTTTCGGCAAATCGACGGCGCATAAGTGGCCAGAGGTGGACGGAAAGTTTGCACGGTCTCCTCCCTTCGCCACAACCTGGCCTCGCCATGCTAAGTTTGACTCTGCGCAGGTCGGGGACGGCCCTGAGGCTGCACTCCTCGACTATGTCAACAGTCACCCGGAGATTGAGCGCTTCCGCGGGGACCCTGCTGCCATCCTCCGAATCATCGACGAGTTTTCCCGCTCTGTAACAGGCCTTCTCATCATTAGGCAGCCAAAAGGCGCGATCATAACAGACATAGTTTCACGCCGTCGACCTGTTGGAATACTGGAACTAGGAGGCTACGCCGGCTACTCCGCCACCATGTTCGCCGCCGCTCTACAAAAGTCCGGTGGGACGCAATATTACAGCGTCGAGATGAACCCCGAGTTTTCTGCTGTGGCATCTAGCCTCATCGAGCTGGCTGGTCTGAAAGACATGATCACTGTTGTGGTTGGTAAAGGAGCCGAGGGTATCCAGAGACCCCACGACAGCTGTGCGTTCGCGGGCTATGTTGACATGGTCTTCATCGACCACGGCAAAGCCGACTACACGTCTGATCTCAAGCTTTGCGAGAGTTTTGGTCTGATTGAGTTCTGCACAGTCATTGTAGCTGACAACATGATCTGGCCAGGGAACCCCGACTATGTGGAATGGGTTCGCTCAAGCGTTGCCGAGAAGGAGGATCTAGACAAAAGCTCGGAAATAAAGGGGAACCCGAAACTGGAATACTCAAGCCGATCGATAGAAAGCGTGTGTGCTAGCGGGCATGTCGATGCTATGGAAGTGACCATGTGCCTTGGCATGGAGTCTTAGTGGCCCAGAGAGAGAGAGACATAATGGTTTTCAGTCTTGCGCCACATATGCCTAGTTACGGGCCAAGATACACGCCTTCCAAGATGATAGCCGTAGCGAAGTAATGCTAGAAAACGAAGTCATCCCCACCGACATAACAAATTCGTCAAAGCCCCCATTAGAATACCAAAAAACAAAACCTTCCAACCGCTAAAGCTGACAGACCAGAGCGACTACCACAGCCTCTTTAGTGTGACCTTCAAATCGCGGTCCGGCGGCACAGAAGCTCCGCCAGACCATCTCGCATCATCCTTCGCTGGTCGATCCGACGGTGTGCCATCCATATTCACCCATCCAACTGGCACAATGTCGAACCTCGACACAAACATGGCAATCGTAAGCATAATCTCCTGCTTTGCAAAGAACCGACCCGGGCAGATCGCCAATCCACCGCCATAAGGAAAGAAGTCATTCGGCCCACCAGCCAACACAAACTGCCGCACCCTCTCCGTCTTCCCATTCGGCCCCGGCCCGCCGTCAACATACTTGACATGACGCTCCGGCCAGAACTCCGAAGCCGGGTGACCCTTCGATCCCCAAACCTCCTCATTGTAGTGCGAAATCTCCGTCGCCGCCTGCAGCGCCGCGCCGTGATCGAGCTTCACGCCGCCCATCTCCAGCGGGCCTATAATCTGCCTCGTCACATTCATCGACACATGTAGCCGCAGCCCCTCGGTATAAATCGACTGTAAAAGCGGCAGTCCCATCAGCTTCTGCGTATTCATCGCCGTCTTCTGCCCCGTCGCCTCATCCACTTCAAATACCGTCTTCACCTCTTCCCGCACCGCCTCCAGCAACGCCTGGTCCTTCGCAATCTCCATAATACACCACGCCGTCACCGGCACCGAATTCGCATTCGCCCCGTAGATCGTCAGAGTCGCCAGCGATCCCGTAATCGTCTGCAGTGAGAACTCACACGCCAGGCACCACTCGACATACTCCCTCGTAAAGCGCGACCCAAAGACAGGCTCCCAGTCGGGATTTGCCGCCCTGATGCCCGCCCAGTCGAAGTCGCGGATCGCACCCTCCATGTAGCGCGACACGGCGTCGTGGAAGCGCTCGCGCTTGCGCCAGGACTCGCGGTTCAGGAACCTGGGCAGGCCCCAGAGGAGGTCAGTCACGATCACGTCAAAGTCCCAGAGGAGGTCGAGCAGGTTGGGCGTCTCGTCGAGGATGCGCTGGCCGTTGACAGTCTTGACGGCGGCCATGGCCATGTCCTTGAGGAGCCACTTATACACGGAGAGGGTGGTGGCCTGGCCGATGGGGAACTGCTCGATGCGCTGGGCGAAGGACTTTTGGAAGAGCTGGCCGAGGATGGCGGCCTCGCTGGTGCGCGTGAGGTAGGTGGCCACGAGGTGGTGCATGCCGGCCCAGTAGCGCTTGTTCTCGGGGCGCGGGTGTTTCTCTGGGGTGGGGATCTTGGAGCGGCCGGACTTGTCGTTGCGCCACTTGGCGAGGTCGTCTTTGGTGGCGGCCCAGATGTTCTCATAGACCATGAGGAAGAGGATGTTACAGTCGACGGCCGAGGTGCGGAACATGGTCTGTACGTTGGTGGCGCCCGTGACGATGTAAGCCTTCATGGGCCCGAGGTGGTACTGCACGATGTTCATCTGCCGGAGGTTGCTGCGCGCTTTGGCGAGGAAGGCCTTCATGTCGGTCATGTACATCAGGGTGATAGAGAGCCGCGGGATGGTGCCGGAGAGGTACGGGATGGAGGGCTTGTTGCGGCGCGAGAGGTAGCTCCATGTAGTGGCTATCATGGATATGGCCACGATGGCCAAAGGCAGGGCCAGTTGGCTATTAAAGTCGCCAAAGGCAGTCGGCCATTGCGGGATTTGGAGCGCCATCGCCGGAGTTTCCGGGTGAGACTGTCTACGATTTTGGCTTGAAGTTTTCCTAGGAAGTTTAGGAACTAAGAAAGGAAGAATTTCTCTAGGGAGAAGGGGAAATTAGCAAAATGGGAAGATAGGAAAACGGGAAGTTCTCCAGGAAAAGGGGGAGTCCTGTGAATAAAAGGGGGAAATGACTGACTCTCAGCTTCCGGTGCGGGTAGAGACTCGTGGGGTTTGCGCAGCGAGATTATTTATTGTTGGTCTCTTCGGTCTCGGAGACCGCCACGTGCATTGGTAGACCGGCACTGCCAAGACCCCGGAGGGATCCCGGAGCGGGGTGCGTACTTCTGTAAAAGGCTCCGCTTTGTATTGGCTGACAGCCTGCCGGTCGATTGGAAACTGCCAGGGTTAACATGAGGGGAAGTACATGAATGCAGACGCGCTTAACGTTCTTAGGAAGACCCGACAGCTCGACCCCATATCCGACGTTCTCGATGATAAGCCGTACGTTCGTCACGCCTCCGGCCAATCGCTTCCCTGGAACCCATGTACTGATCAACCGCGCTCAGCCAGTCCTGATGGAACATGCATGAGGTATGCTCGTTCCGCGTCAACGTCCCCATCACGACGCTTCTCACAATCGAGAAGCTCCCGGAACTCCTCCAGTAATGAAAGCCGCGCACACGTCTCACCTCAGGCTAAAGATGCAGACTGACGACACAAGAACCTACTGGGCGTCACAGGTTTGAGTTCTGCGGAGCGTTTCCAGAATGGCTCTGGAGGAGCGGGAGAAACTGCAATACGGAAACCCGGGGAGATATTAAAGAGCACGTAGAGTTAGTTGGTAGAGCAATTCGAGAAGATTGGCTCTCAAGGTCCCAGAAAGAAGCAAGCGCTGAGAGTTTATACATCTTACACAATGTTTCCTTATATACAAATCGACAGAGTCCTGTATCTCTCACCATGGTCTGGAAGGAGTTCCGGGCCAAGTATGTCGGTACTGAGGCGGAGCTGATGGCGTGTCCAGAGCCATCGGGTTTCCCAACTCGGGTAGCGCTACCGAGCTGCAGATTATGCAATGCGCTTCAACACACGGACCATTCCAGCATCTTTGGTCTGCGGGTCCAATAATCAGATGTTGATTGTAATACTGCTTGGACTCGTAGATGGTTTCTGGAAGAGATCCTGTGCTCGCACAAGTTGGAAGATTGCGAGCTGGATACATGTGATGCTGCTCCGTTTGCCAGGGCAAAATTGGCCCGTAGCTTGGCGAGACTCGTTGGCTTTCAGTCTCCGTGAGATACGGATCGCTTGCCAGAGTGGAGGCGACGCCAGAATAGACCTTCCACTCCTCCGTTTGGTCACACGGAAACCCATTCGCGATGTTATGGAGGTTTTCATCATCTGAGCCGTGCCCTGTCGTCTCAGCTTCGAACTGATCCAGAAAGCTTTCAATAAGCTGGCCGAAAAGGTGGGTAGCACGGGTTGTATCGTCCGGCTGGGACAACAGGGCGCCGGCGCCACTCAACCGGATGGCCTTGCTGGTGATCACACTTCGCTTGCTCGACCAGAATGAGCGCAATTGCGACAGCGTCTCTTGAACTTGGTTGTCCAGATAGACGGACCGGGGTGGCTCCCTCCCCGGAAACAGGATGTACCAGAAATCCCTCCACTGATCTTCGACGGGTTTTCCTCGACTCTGGTACTTCTGATCAAGCTTCTCCCATTGTTCCTTCGAAATGCTGCTGGGCAAAGAACGGTCTCGAAGCTCGCATGGCCGATCGATTCGGAGATGGTCTTTCAACAATTCTGCGGTGCTGAAGACATCGTAACACCGGCTGCAGTAGATAGGTTGGAAATGCTTCCGTTGCAGATGCTGCTTCACGTCTTTTACCCGAGTGAGCTCGAATCGGCGGCAGTCCTGGTACATATCGGGGTCCAGTTTGTAGAAGGGGCACGCAAACCGGGCCCTCTTGGCCTCATCGATATGAGGTGTTTGGTGTAGCAAAGGCGAGTGTTGGGGTTTCGACAACAGGTGGGCCGTAGGCGTGATGCCCTGTCGTAATCGTCTTCGCAACCGCAGCGCGTCAATCCCAGAATCAACCACCAGCTTTTGTGTCTGCCTGCTGCTTGAGCCTCTTCTAAAAGGCCCGCTCTCGAGCTTTAGGTCGCTTTGTTGCAATCGATAAGCGGCTTCTGACCGGGACGACGACTCAGTGTCCCAATCGATTGGCCCATCGGCCGCGCTCTTGGCTGTATCTTTATTGTGTGCCGAGGGTCTGATGCTCTGAAGCAGCCGTTTACCCCACTGGGGCCCGGAGAGAGCCGGCGAGAGGACCATAGACGAGGCTGGGCTGATCTGGTCGGCTGCATGGAATTGCGGGCCGCACGGATCTGGAATCGGCGGACTTGAGGCAGTTTTTATGGATTTCGTTGATGGGATACTGCGTGTTGGCCCAGTCCCGTTTCTGTGACGCAGGCGAGAGAGCGACATCGCGGCGCGTGACGCAAAAGCGGAGGTGCGGGCTTGTTGGCCTCCTGCGACGATTCTCAGCTTCGGTCAAGGGTTTTGAGAGACAACCTGTAGGGTCCCTGAAGGAAATGAGCTCATGCGGGAACCGGTGAGAAAAGGGAAATCAGCGTTGAATACCTGTGGTGCGCGACCCATTGCCCAAAGTCATTTCTGGCACGGGATTTGCAACACTTCCACGGTCTCCAGCTTACACCAAAGTGAATTACACAGCTGTGTAAATTGCTGCCACGCGGTGTCAGGGGTTGGTGGGGCGAATCTGAAATGGGCAGGAGCTTCCAGGCTGAAGCTGCCTCTGCAAGGTACGCCCCGCCCCGCTAAACATGGCGGGACTCGCAATGACGGGAGTGACGAGGAAAAAAGCGGCCACGTCATCACCTCCTAATCCAAAAGAAATCTATTTTTCACGTATGGGGTTCCAAAGGCTCGGGAAATTATTTGCATCAACAAGATCCATTGGACTATGTGGTGGAAGGCAACCGAGCCTTCAATTTTGCACCCCCTTTCCAGCGCTCACCCTCGGACTCCAAATTCCAAGACTCGGACATGCCGCCAAGGCCACGCCCAGCGCGGCCACACCATCCTTCAACCCCGATTTCCCCCTTCCGTGCCAAACGGCGGCCTTGGACCTGGGTCCCGGAAAGCCTCATCGAAACGAGCTAGAGTTGCGATAGCATTCGTTGTCCTGTAGTGCGATTGCCGTTGAGGCTGTGTTTTCTCGACGCCAACAAGAAATATTGGGGGCGAGGGGTCGTGCCGCCAAAGACTCAAGCGGGTAGATTCCAGGTTGGCCGCATCTGGCGCAAGGCTGCGAAGTTGTCAGTATTTGCTGGGTCTAGGAGGCCGCCGTCGGGCTGCAGGGCCGCGGGCCAGAGCGGCACGCACCTCTGGCCTCCTGTCGTGGCCGATTCCCTATTCATTTCGATGACGAGACTGTTCACCGGCTGTCGCAACGAGAGAAATACGCCAGAGAAGAGCCAGCCTGGAGCTATCGCCACGGATCTGACGAGATCAAATACCCAGTTTACAATCGTCAATCTACGCCTGATATGTAGGTATTTCACACAGCGGCGTGGCTCGCTCTCCACGGACCGGATTCAATTGGAGACAATCACGAACACACATGGCGAGCACACATGGTGAGTACACATAATGGTGTTGATTTCGCAGCTGTGGGCCAAGCTGCGGGACGAATCTGCAGTTTGAAACGGCTCTGTCGAGATGGCCTCTTGGGCCACTGATTGGCCAGGATATGCAGGAACGCGGTGGGTTCGCCGAAGTCACGAACGCCCTCATGTGTTTCGAGATCACAAGCGAAAGAAGGCAGACGCTTGGCCGTTCCTGTACCTGAAAATCTCGGTCGCCTTCCCCACACACGCGAGCTGTTACACACTGTGTGCAGCGCACCCAACATTTTTATGGCGTGCCGACGTCCCTTCCCTCGTCCCCCGTTTGTTCTCTGAAGAAAGCCACTCGTGTGCTGCCTTTCTTTTTTCTCGAAGGGTTGCCGACTCTTTTTCTTTCTTCTTCAACATACCTTACCTACACACTGGTCCCCAAGCCCATCGGTAGTATCGCAGCATCGCTACTCAGCTCGCCGAGACCATCGACGTCGTTCAAAGAAGGTTGCGTTGTGGGGTCCTCACTCATTTACCGCGCCGAACACGAGCACGCGCACAACAGGAAATCCTAGAACGCGGCACGGGCCGACAAGGAACTCGACGGAGTACAATGGCATAATAACACCACCTCGTGCGACAGTCTTTACCGGGAAGCTCCATTGTCTGTATTTTGTGGTTTGAGTCGGTTTCCAGGCCACCAGCAGCTACCCGTACCCTGCTCGTACCTGGAAGGCGTTTGGCAGCCCAGAACCCGCAGCGGGCGGCCCGCGAGGGGCAGAGAGGGGACGCATCGACCAGTTGCACGACACCGATTCATTCCGCACTCCCGAGCCAGCGCGGGCAGCACTGAGATTGGACATCAAATCCCGTCAATCGCGTTGAGGAATCGCTGCCCACCAAGCCTTCACAAGGTTGGCCTGCCATCGCCAGTGTTGCCTCCGCAAGAATACGCCCTGCCAGGCGACGCCCTGGCCTCCCTGCCCAAACCACTGAAGCTTGGCACTCTTGAACAACCCCACATCGAGGCACAGCGCAGTCCCTGGAGCGCCTAATGGGGGAGGAGGATCAGCGGGGTTCCGTCACTTTCCCTGGATCTGCAAATCACAACACTAGGAAAAGGAAAGGGGCCCCGGAAGAGGACAAAGTGCACGAGGAGAAGTCTCGCCCAGGCAACCCGGTTGTCTGGGCTTGTCCCTTCTATAAAAATGATCCTGTGAAATACAAGGAATGCCGGGATCACAAACTTCTGCGGAATGCCGACATCACACAGCATATCAACCGTAGGCACCTGCAACCAATCCACTGTCCAACATGCGGTGAAATTTTCACAGGAGACGACAGTGACAGCAAGAAAAACGACCACATCGTGCAGCGGATCTGTGAGAAGAGGCCATTCCACCATGCAGGCGCAACTCCTGCTCAGGTGATTTTGCTGAAGGGAAAACTCGATGCCAACGTACCAAAGGCCACCACGCCAGACGCAAGGAAATGGTACGGGAGGTATGCAATCCTCTTTGGCGACACAGCGCCCCGCCCCCCGTCACCCTACCGTTCGGTACGCGAAGGCGACATTGGCAAGCAAACGTGCGAGTTGATAGGACGCTACATTAAGGAAGGTCGCCCAGGGCAGCTCGCACAACGAATGGCCACTTCAGACCTAGCGCTCCCCGCCCACTTCCACCAGCTTCTCGCCGATCTCCAGCTGTACGCCCTGGAGCCCCCACAACAACAGGATACAGGGGCGATCGCCTCGACCCCTGCGACAGTGCCCGACAGCCTGGAACAGCGCCAGCCCCCTGCACCTCTGGCGACAAATGCCAGTCAGCACTCACTCACATTTCCCCCCAACATCGGGCTGTTCCACTATGGAAATCCCGCACCCGGTCCTCCCGCAGCATTTCCTGACCTATGGCCCCTGGATAATCGAGTCAGCGCTGTCAATTCTGCTGGTCCATTTGGTGACGCACCCGTTGAGGAGCAACTTGACCCCTGGTTTTCAGGGATTGCGCCGCTCATCAATTCGGACCAGCCATAGCCAAGTCTTCAACGCCTTGGTTTGCTCACCCCATGACTGCGCCATATCCGAAACATGATTACATTTTCATGCCCCCTTTCTTTGTACCGGAATGGTTACGCCGCACATGTCTTCTTCTTCTTCTTCCGGACTCCTACTTTTTGGGTTTCTTACTTAGGGTTTAGAGCTGGTTCATGTTTTGTTTTCTTCTAGTCTTTGGGAATTCGGCTTCCTGCGCTCTGAGCGAATCTTAATGGGCCATCTTGGCCGCTCGCTACTGCTCCGTCATGATTCTGCTCCGTGTTCGGGTGGCTTTGCTTTCTGGCTTTGGACATGATACCCTGTTCCGGTAGCTGCTAGGAGCCCCAGGCGTATTTCTAGCACGGTACATCTTAATCTGTTTGGTCATTCTTGTTCACTTTGGCTTGTATTATATCATAGCGTTCTCCTTCGTCGTTGGAAAATCGGGCAACGAATTGGATGTTTCGATCATATCATCTTGGGAAATATTGGTCGGTTGGGATCTGTATACGATGTTATGTCAGACTCCTGCATTTTCATGTCTTAGATTCAGGTGGCGTAGTCCATGATGTCGGCTGCTCATTTCTAGTTTTGGCTTGCCATGACTGGCGTTCAAACCCTTGTCTTTTCATTACGTCTATATCTATAGACTTCTTATCTTGTATGCCGCATCACTCGGCCAGGTGTTGGCTGAAATCTGGATTAAAAAACTAAAGATAGAGTTATTGAATTTTCGTTCTTATTTCCTTCCAAATACGGTAGTAGTAACGATAATCAGACCGTGTGAAGAGGAAAGGAAGATGGCATGCTGTTATCACGAGATTTAAATGTTGTACAAATACACAACTACTTTTAGACATTTAGCAACGAAGAGACGGCGCTAGTCTTGGTTTGCAAATTTTGGGAGGCCATCAGCTTGCAGCTTGAAAATTGACAGGAGTAGTTTGCTGTGTCTTCGTGTACCACCCTGACCCTTCGCCTGTCAGCTTCACGGAAGGCGACTTCTTGGGGCGAGTAGACCAGTGTCAGGGCAAAGAACAGTGGTCGTCGACAGCCGCTGAACAGCAGCGCCATTTCGCCGATCTCCCAGATACCGCCCCGGACCAGTTTCATTCTCCACAGTAATGATTTCGACAGTCAGGAGAATGAGCAGAGCGGCGAAGAGCACGACCTCGAGCATTTTGACGAAGAATACCAGGAGAGCCTGCATGAGATCCACGGAGGCGTGGAGACCGATATCGTTCCCGACTTGGAATAAGTTCCAAACTATCTGGAAGCCCATCTGACAACCGTTTTTGGAGGCCAGCGTCGTTTGAAATCGATTTATCCGAGCCCCCTTCCGAGCCTCTCCGTCCGGGCAAGCGATCACACGCTTAGAGTCATTTCCAATCCGAGATGCGGTAGAAGTATTGTTTGCGAGTCCAATGCTAACAAAATCCTCGTACTATTGATGCGCATCTGCGTTCATGTAAGGGTGAGAGTTCAAAACATAAAGTCGGCAAGGAACACTGAATGTGGGGAGTTCCAAAGAGGCTGTGTCACAAGGTGTTCGTGTTAGGAAACCTATCATCACTCATCCTACCTCGAGGAATCCGACACGACCAATGAAAGTCTTGATCTGGGTTGAAAGCACGCCCGTCGCGTCTGCCAGTACAGGAACTTTGAAGAAATAAGGGGAAATTTTTCACACTTTCAAGCTCGGCATACCCAAGCTGGAAGGTGAGGCGCTTACAGGTCGTGCCCCGAGGCTGGATCCAAGAAAGAAGGAAATATGGGAACAAGAGTCCGAGGCTCCATCCAAGAAAGAGGAAAACATGGGAACGGTTAAGGCCTCGCGAGGACTTGAAGCTAACTTCCTCATCGTGCTCACCACCGCGGCGGCCGTTTGCAAGGTAATTCCCATGGCAGCGCCGGCTCTAGGTGAAATAGTCGCCGACGGCTTCTACCTCTTCTCGGTTGACGACGCAGGCAACACCGTGGCCGACTTCACGCCCCACACTGAGCTGGTCAATGCCACCGAAACGCTCGCGGTCCGCGCCACGGATGAGCAAGTGTCCCACCTCGGAAAGCGGGGCAGCGGGTGCCACCCGACGGCTAGGATCCCGGATGCACAGTCGGACCGAGCCAATACCGGCCTCCTCAACCAGTTCTCCGGGGGCAGCATTTCGCTCGGTAGCAGACAGAAGGCATTGGTATGTTCATACTTGATGACTTCGTTTGTTTGATTGTGCCTGGAGGACTGAAATAACGCTGGGTCATCACTATGTCCCCTTTATCTACCGCGCGCGCAATCTGTGCCAAACCGACTACAGCGCATTCCCGGCGTGGTAGTCTCGCAGTACAAAGAGCCCTCTAACAAATTAGCAACAGAGGGCGGGATAACCTGCCGAGTCCAAAGATGTGGCTAGTGGTGTGATTATAGGTAGGTACCTAGGTAGTGTGTGCCAAGTCGAGTTCTGTCGACCCAGTGGCGTTACTACCTAGTAGTTTCCTTGTCAGACCACAACGCCACGCTCGCTAGAATTGCCATTCGGCTTCCGCCGAGGTCGGTGTGGTAGGGCCCGGCAATTTTCTGTTTGGTCGCCTTGTGCGTTTAGGTCTGATCTTTTTGTGACACACAACGCATTGGTTGCATGAGAATGTTTGAACATGCAAGCCTCTATTGCTCTAGGTCAACTAGCAGAAGCTGAAAACAGCCGAGAGTGACCATGCACGGATGCAACCTTAGTCATATGATGAAATACGTGATACTAAACGTTGTTGATGTGGGTAATAAGGAAATAAAACAACCTGTCTGGATGAGAGAGAAAAAGAGTAATGCCACCCTGGTCTGAGACAGATGATACAACACCGTAGAGTTGACAGCCGACAAAATAAACAACATGGATGAGTCTTTTCATCCGACTTCATGGGGAGAGGCAATCGGGGCCAACCTCCCGGCCGACAATGACATGTACGCATCGTTTTGCTCCAACCTCAATGTCTCGGTCCCCGTCTTCTCTTTTGTTGTTTCGCTAACTTGTCTTTGCAGCGCCGAACATGACTACGAGTGGCTCGATGCGATTGATGAGAGCGATTGTTACATGGCCCTCGATGTGTCCGATTCCAAGTCGAGCAAGTCGCTAGACTTCGGATGCGGCGGCTACACTGGGTCTCTCTCGGCCTGGCACGAGCTGCTGCAGCTCACCTGTCCGGACGACGAATGCGGCGTCGTCTTCGTACGAGGCGACTTCCCCGATAATGCGGATTCTATCCTCGCGCGTGCGCAGCGCCGCAACCAAAAAGGCACATTCGGCCTCGGCCTCCATGTGCCTAGCGGTCAAGACTACGTCCTCGAAATGACGCCAGCCCAGGGCTACGTCAACCTGCGCCACCCCGTGACAAGACTCAACTGTGTGCGACAATCGAACCTGTTCGGGTCTGTTACGTTTGCCTCGTACACTTCGTGCTCCTTTGTCAAGGACGGCACCGTCTACCAAATCGCCCGTATCCTGCCTTCACACCTCACGTCTAGCACATCTTCGTCCGTGCACTCGCGTCCTCCCCGCGGAGACTGGAAGGATACGGCCATCAATGTCGACCTCGGTGGCGTGATCCGTTTTGGATGCGCCTGTTCGTCGGCCCATCGAAGCGGTGTCGACGGCCGGTCAATTGGGCCCGTCGTGCCGCTCTTCCACGACCGCTATCGAACCGTCCAGGACAAGTACATGCTTGGCTGCCATAGCACCACGCACCGGAAGCGGCTTGAGATGCGGCTCTGGATCGATCGAGAGGCTCAGCCACTGGAGCTGCATCACTGTTCGTCGGCGCGCCTGGATCACCATGCCTGTGGGCTGGAACACGGACACGAATCTCAGCCCGGGAGCCCCGAGAGCTACCCACACGAAGTATGGCGGATGCATGTCCGGAAGGAGCTTCTCTTTCGCGAGGACAGACCCACCGTGCTGGTTGCCGCATTCAATCTGGTCGACAGCAGTGAGCCTCTCGACAGGACACGGCGAGATGTCATCGACTACCGCGTCGTACAGGAATACCTCGGTGTGGCCGACGACTCCCTGTGCGCGACCTACCGGTTGTGGACAAACACACTCAATTGCCTCTCGGGAACCACCGAAAAGTTTGAGATTAACACAATTGGTCGCGCGGTTGAGTCCACCATGAGCATCGCGTCTGTTCCCTTGGTTCTGTCCACTGAGGGGGGAGGGGTCAAAAAGGATCTGGGTGTGGCGTTGATCAAGAATATCGTGGCATCGCCGACTGTGAGCTTGGAAAGCGTTTTGTGAGCACCGCTGTTTCCTCAAGTTTTTTCTTTTCTCTGCAATACTTGAAAGGTGCCTCCTACAATTTTGGTGCTGACTGCTCGTCTCTTTGCAGCTGGCAGGTGCGATTGCTGGTCAAAGCCGCCAGGCTTCTCGGCTCCCACCCTCTGGCAGAGCTCCTCCACACCTACGACTTCAAGAAGCAGACGTACCAGAACATGCGAAAGGCATATCGAGCGGCCATTGTGGACCGAATCCGCGGGGTTTGCCGATGGCTCCTCGGACTCTCAGACCGCATCGTGCAAAGAGGCGGATTCCGGAAGCTGCGAGACCCCGAAGTCGGCATCCTCGTCTCGGATGTGCTCCCCGTGCCTGCGGAAAAGCCAAGATGCCAGCCCCGTCCATTGTGGCAGGCCAACAACAATAACAACAACAGCAACAACAACACGGCGGGAGAAGACGACCAAGTGGAAGACGACAAGCCTGGCCATGGGAGTCTACGCAGCACCCGTCTGCGCGCCCAGAGGTTCTACCTCGCCATTACTGTCTGGTATGTTGTGAAGCAGCTGCCCGAGGCGTTTTTCCACGGAAGTGATAGCGAGGCAGAAGCCATGGGGGAATATCTATGGGACCACATTCAAGTCCTCTCTTCGATCCGCAACGAGGACAATCGCGCTCACGCCATCGCGTCTGACGACTCGCACGGGTGCTTTGCGCGGTGGTACCACAGCTTCTCGGTCCAACAGTTGTGCGCCGACTTGCGCCGGCGAGACGAGGGCCGTTTCGAGGGCACAGCGATCCAAATTAAACCGATTACAAAACAGGCCCTCCACTGGCAAGTCAAGGCCGAGAAGACGCTCCGCCTCTACAGCCAGGGCCGTCTCAGCGAGACCGACCTGGGCCACGAGCCTGCTAACCTCGCCATGCTGGGCCCGGAGCTGGGAATTACAGGGCCGCTTTTGATCTTGCGAGCCAAGTCGTGTCTTAACGTGGCCCGGGAGCTCGTTGACGCTCGGCAGCCAACTAAGCGACTCAACGCCGGGCGTGCAGTCGTCATCCGGTGGGACCCCAAGAACAAGACGAGATCCGCCAAGCCACGTCCGGCACCGTGGGAACTGAGCTGTCTTGCCCAACACTTGCCCGTCAGTCTCGGGGCTGCGGGCGCCCGAGGTAAAGGGCGTGACGACTGTCTCGGCAGGTGCAACAAGTTCTTGCTCGCAGACTACACCTATTCATCGTCGTGGGATACCAGCAAAACCACCACCATGGGCCAATGGTGGGATTTTGTCACGGCGAGCATCATTTGCGCCGAGCTTGTCGACAAGGTCGTGGCCGACAATGATGCGGTGAATAACAGCCTCCAGACTACCAAGGACATGAAGGCAACCGATGAAGGCGGCAGCAAACCAGACCCAAGGCTAGCCAAATTGGAAGTGACCGTGGAACAGATGCATCAACTTATGATACAGAACGCAACGGACAAGAGACGCAGTCAGGAAGCCGAGGCTCACTCGGGGCACCAGTTTAACTGGCTCTCTTTCCGGCCCAAGCCCCTTTTTCACGCCGACACGACGGTGCAGTCGCTCGAAGACACGCCCGACTACTACCATCTCAAGCAGACGCAGAATATCAAGTTGCAAACCAACATCAGCAAATATTTGTGCGACAACGTCATGCCGCCGAACGAATGGTCACTCGAGACCATCAAGGAGGCCATCCACGCGTCCAAGTTGCACCACCTCAGCTGTTTTGATCTCGCCCTCATGGTCGACCGCAACGACCTTCCTGAGATCAGCAAGCCCTTGGTTCGCGGCCGCGCTAACACGCTCTTCTGGCAAGTCGGGGGATGGAGTTCCCAGAGGCACCCTGCCGAATCGGCCCAGCTGTTGGCTCTATTATGCAAGAACTCCACCCTCATGGACATGTACTTAATCGGGAAGGCTGTCGAGTATCCGGGCTTTCAGTCGTGGAAGGAGGAGGACAAGAACTTGTTGCTGAACCAGGATCTCAAGAATGAGTTGTTGGATGCCTATCAGGATTCGCTGTTCATGGTCCTGAATGATAGCGTACGCTCTCCTTTTTCACGGCCAATTACACCACACCCAAGTGAGGATTCTAACATCACATCTATAGCTGACAGACCAGGCGACTAAATACCGAATTCTGTAGGATACTCCTGCCATTCAACTCCTCAAATTGTGGCACTGACAACGAACATATAGCTTCGCCAAACGACTCTCGCCAGCCACTCTCCAAGCCATGATCTTCATGTGGCATCCCGACGCCATCGACACGTACGACGCCCATCTAGGAGAGCTCTCACAGTTTAGCGACGTCTACAACCAGTCCATCACGGGTGGAGAGGATACGTGGATCACATCTATCACCATCTCCCACTGGCGGCTGCACGGCCCCGTTGAGAGCATGATCCGCCGTGCCGAGAACGAGGTCGACGACACCGAGTTGAGAGTCCGCGAGGAAAGGCGCAATGCCGCCCTGCGCCGCGCGAGCACAGACGCGAAAGAATCGCCATCACGCATCATGTCCTTGGCGTCTCTGTATCGGCGCCTGACGTGTTCACAGGCAGCAGCATCAGCAACACCGACAACAACCGGTGACCCTGACATGGAGCTCGCCACGCTACCCACACTGACTACGAACGGATCCCAATCAGGCCCAAACCAAGTCAAGGAGCCCCAACCCAAAAAGAAGGCAGCCCAGGCACACGCCGAAAAGGACGACTTCCCGCCGCAAAGCGTAGCCGAAGAGCGGAGTGGCAAAATCCACGATCTACGGCTCTCACTCGCCATCACGGGTGACAGTCGCGGCCGCAGCTGGACATGCTCCATGGTGTGCGAGCTATTTAGCGAGGCCCACGCTTCCGACTACGCCCTCGAGGCGGCTGAGACGATACAAATGTTTATCCATGACCAGGACACGGGTCGCGCGCTGGTTTTCATGCTGCTGCTGGGATATATGTGTGAGGCGTTGGCGGGAGAGTGTGATAAGTTCATCAAGGAGCTTGATCGGATTACGGGGAGGAGTGTAAGTTACCTTGAAATTTCTAATTTAGATTGTGATACTGATGATGCTACGTGCCTCAAATCAGGCAAAAGTCCTCCTCGAAGGCATGGAATGGCAAAAGTCGGGCATGGCCCTTAAGCAACTCAAGCGGATGCTCTGGGGCCTCGAAGCACTTCGTGTCTTCCGTGACAAGCTTGCCAAGGCTATCGACGCCCTCGACCTGGCGCACACCAAAGTGACGGGACGCGTCAGGATGCGAGAGCCTATCCAACACAAGGACATGCGCCGTACCGCCCAGCGCATTACTGACGAATTTGAGAAGCGCTACGGCCATGTCCAAAATACACTGAGCTCAATCCAACAGCGGATTGAGGAGGGGACGAAACTTGAAGAGGGTGTACGTAACCCCCCGGTTTTTTTCATGCCTTGTCTGGTTTCATGGTTCATTCTCACAAACTGACAACTTCAAGATTGCCTCTGTCCTATCGGTCGAGCAGAATGAGAACATCAGCATGCTCACCTGGCTTACCATTGTCTACCTTCCGCCTGCCTTCATAGTGGTAAGCACACTATCCCCCCCCTTTTTTTCTTTTCCCTTCCGCGCATCCCCCACAGTCAGCTAACATGGTGTTTGCAGGGCGTCTTCGGCATGGGCCACGGCATTGTTCCTACAGATGCCGGATGGGAGCCATTCATTTGGCTGCTCGCCATCTTCATCGTCGCCACTATTGCCTCGGCCTTAAGCCTTCAGTTCGTCATTGAGCGATTCCGAGCGTTGGGTCATTGGACGAGCCGCATTTGGACACTGCATCCGCATTTTGGGACTGATACTACGCCGACTGCATGGAGTTCTGGGCGTTTGAACGGTCTTTTCATAGGTGTGAGAGGGCGGCGTGGAGGGTTGTTTGTGAAGGGAAGGGGAGCGGTGGGGGGAGGAGGAGTTAGAGGCGGGACCTAAGCTCGTCGAACAACGATGAGGCTATTGGTAATGGCGAATCGGGCGAGGGTTCCAGAGTTGCAGGCATACCGGGGGTGCCGCTAGACCACAAGTTTACCTGTATAGACCCAGGAAAATGATGGGAATCACCGCTCCTGCGTAGGTTCTGAGTGGTCAATATCTCGATGATGTGTAGTGATCTCTCCCTCAATAGCTGGCCCTTTGATGACTGATGGCCTGGGGCTAGGAGACTCTCGGAGCTAAGAGACCAGCCCCGTGTCATAGAACCAATTCCGAGCCTCTCTCGGGGCTAGGCGACCTAACCCGACGGCGTCTGATGGCCCCAGCGCTGTCTGATAGTTTGAGGGGTTTGTGAGTCTCTTCATTACCCAAGGATGTGTCTCTCTTCAAACGGGATGCATCTCTCATTATCGCGGATCTCGTCGGAGCTGATTGGAGTCCTCGAGTTCTGGTTGTGTTGAGCAGTGGGCCCCCAAGGGCTAGAAATATTAGAACCAGCCCCGTACGACAACACGAATAGTCCCAATGCAGGAGGGAGCCATGGGGGAGCCGTGGTTGGCCTGAATTAGTCGATGCTCCAACAGTCTAGGAGTCTCCGCCGACGGACCACTAAAGACGAAGCAGGACGGGGCCGAGTATAGCCTTGGCGTCTGAAGCGTGGTCGGATAATGGAATTAACTATCTTTGAAACAGGGCAGGTCAGTCATGAAGTCCCTCACGCTAATTATCCCTGGACCCATCTCAACAGGGTCTTCCCACAGCTTTGGGTTCCATCTATCGGGAGTTCGATGAAAAACCAACCGAATTACATCTCCCCTTCCCGCCATTGCCGTGGCCTGCACTGCATCACTGAAATCCACCCCAGTTACCGATGTTTCAGCCCCGACCCCCAAGAGCCCATCCTCATCTCTTGCGCCGAAACAAGCTGTTGGATTGTCGCGGTAATTGGAGCTGGCCATATGCCCATGGAAGGGGCCTATAATGCGGTACCACATGTCGTTGATTGGGTGGATAATTTATTGTCACCCCTTCGCTGTCTGTTCGCTGCACATGGCCGATTTACACATCTCTGCTAGCCTAAGACAAATATATGGGTGAGGGGATACGGAAACCTGCGCAAGTTTGTTTGTGCAGCCGAAGCGAGTGGACCCGGACAGCACACAACATCCCAGCACACACAAGTGTTGAATAAGCCCATCGCGGCAAGTATAATGGAGGCAATACCCGTCATACCGGTGGCTCGTCAGAATGACACATGTAATTTGGGCATGAATGGAAATGCCGAAAACGACAATGCGTTGAGGCCCTACTATGGAGTACTCTGCTACTATTTCCGAACCGATCATATTCTAAGTCTGCGTCAGCCCCGCAGCTCGGAATCAGACGACTCATGCATCATCGGTGGCTTTGGCGTTGAGTTGGTCCTCACCGACGATGATACCCACCTTCCTGTTGGCGAACCTGGTTTGCACATGAAGGGAAGCGATATGCTGCCACGTGCAACGTGCGCCGTCCCGCGCCGCTGTGTTATGCCGCCAACACCCCTTGAAAGCCCAAACTCTGCACACATTCCAAAGCAACACAGCCGTGTAAGATACGGTTTCATCTCCCGTATCTCAGCCTTAATAACCGCTTGTGGAATTCTTTGGCTCGGGAGGCGGCGCTTCGGGCTTTCTTGACCGAGATAGGCGCGCACCGTTGGGCCGTGCTCCCTGCAGGAGCGGGCTTGGGGGCTGCAACCAGCCTCGCCATTGGCCGAAGGCAGATGACTTCCGACAGATCACCAATCAGCATTGGACCTTCGTGCGCGACTGTGCTCATGCGCGCGCCCTGTGCAAATACCTCAAACCCTTTCGGCCTCAAAATTCTTGGGGGCGTCGTACCTGAACGATGATGCCGAGACCGCCGGTCGTCGACACATAGGTGCACGCATTGGGTGGGTACCTATTTATCTTATCTGTCTCCGACGCTCTCACGAATCTTGACTTTTCTCCCGATTCCGGAGTTTGGCACCTGCAGAAAGAAATCACGACGCCGATGAACCCCAGCGGAACATGAATCCAGCAGTCCAGCTTCACTTTGCATTTCAAGGCCCAGACGCCCAGAGGAGGAGAAGACTGGATATCACGCAGGGATCGGGCTCATACACTCTGGGCTCTTTGCAGACACATCCGCAAATGGTCTTTACGTTCGTTGGACAGCCGCGAGAGCGGTCGATGCGTATCCGCCAGAGTACCACCCCCGGGTCATACCACATTCGTGTGGATGACCTCTCCTACGGCACGCAGAGGGGATATCAACCGTGCTCGGCGGCGAAACAGCCTCCCCTGAGATCCCAGACGGTTCCGGGAATAGCGTCAGCGAAGCACCACTCGGACAGTATTCAGACACTCCCAAATGACAGCGACTTCATGGTCAACTGGGCTGTCCGATCATCCCCCATTACAACAACCCCTGAATGTTGTTCTCCATCGGATAGCTCGGAGGCCGCCTTCAGTGCCACAGCCGACGATCTTCACCACCTCCAGCCAAGCCCAGCCGCACCAGCAAGAAGCCAAAATCAAAGATCTGGCTCGGACGGCCTTGTTGATCTCCAGCTGGCCCGGTCCGCCGAAAAAGCTCTCAACTTTCCAGTCTCCTGCAAGAGAGGAAGGCAGGAGCCGGATTCCGAACGCCTGTCCAAACGCCACCACTCACCAAGTTCCGAGTCTTCTCGGGTGGGCGAGGTAGTAACGCCCAGTGACGCGGAGGTTAGCTCCGAAGGCGACTCGGGGGACGACGCATCTGAAGGCGACGCATCAGAAGACGAAGACGATGGCGACTGTGACGACGAGGACGAGACATCCGTATTCGACCCAGCTGCCGCAATGAAAGCCTCGGATTTCTCTGCCGCAAAACCAAGCCAGCTACCCTTCCCCTGCCCTTACTCGCTTCGCAACCCGCGAGGCACTCTCTGTGATCACCCGCACATGAAGAGTCCTCGTTACGTCGAAAACCATCTCTTCTTCTTCCACCGGCGTCCTCCATTCTGCCCCGTTTGCGGGGTTACCTTTACCACATACGCTGCGTGTGACACACACATCGTCTCTCGGGCGTGCCAAAAGACTGAGCCTCTGCCCTTCGTCGAAGGCCTCACTGAGGTGCAGACGAAAGAGCTGACCCAGTGTCTGGACTCACGGCTATCTAAAGCGGAACAGTATCGCGCAATTTGGGAGGTGGTCCACCCTGGGATCGAGCCGCCCAGCTAGACTAAGCGAAGACCATAGCATGTTACTGTTACGACCGCTGGGGTAACACTCGGGGAGGGGACAGATGGGAATTTTTCGGGGCTCGTTTGGAGCGTAACAGCCTAGAGAAGTTACGGAAGGCGAGTTCTGAGGTGCTGCAGACTTCCGTGATCAACCGTATGGCTGATTTGTCGTGTTTAGCAGCATAGAAGTGTATCGCGAGAAATTTGTACATTTGTCTGTGTTCTTTCATTGGTCTGCTGTTTTGGAAGATACCCAGAGATGGCTCAGTCTGAATGGTGTACATAGGATATTAGTTAGGTACCTTAGTTAGTATGATTGCTGAAAGTCATTGGAATCTGTAGTTTTAGCTTCTTGTACTCAATTTTGCGAATTCGAACCCTGTGCCCCCAGACCGCACCAATAATGAAAATTTCCGAGATAGCATAGAGATAGGTACTCAATTATTCATTCGGATATCGAGTCATTCTCCATCATCATAAGATGAGGCTGATTCGGACATAGCGAAACCGTATCTTTACACTGCTGTGTGGCCTTTCCCTGTGTGTTGATTTAAACCTGGAAGACCGGGTCCGTGCTGGACATTAAGGTCGTCGGTGAAGGACCAACCGGGTCGTCCAATCCGAGCCACAATGAGAGTCGTCTGATCCCAAACTCCGACATCTGCCTCGTTTAGGCTGAGAAGACCGCATCATTCCATAGGCTGGGAAATAATGCAGAAGCAGGCCTTGAGGTATTGTAGGTCTTGGTACTTCCGTATTCATACCTAAAATTCTACATCTATCGTTCCCGACGAGTCATTGGTTTGGGGAGCATTGCCCTCATTGCATTTTCGGTCGCGGGATTGTTCAACACTTGTGTGTGCTGGAGTGCTGTGTACACTGCACAAGCCCTTCTTCCTGTCCGCTCACTCGGGCGCGGTTCGAGATCTCACCCCGTCGATTCATCCCCACAGTTCAAGCTGCAATTATCCATGCTGATCTTTATGTATGTGCCAATGCTCAAATCTTTATCAAGTACCTACAGTAGAGGAGTTATATCCAACTAGTACCCTATCCAAAACGAGCGAGGAATTCCAGCCTCGAACAACCTCTAACTCGAACCTTGATCAGCCCCTGATACTTTCCAATATCCTCCTCCAGCGTGACCAGCTTCCTCCCGGTATGGTAACTCTCCACAACCTCCAAAAATCTCGGGGGCCGTCGCACAAGGATGACATCTGACACAATGGCACTGTGCTCCCACTTCCCCCTTTTAGCTCCTACTCTTCCGCAGGCTCCTCGATATCATCGCCCAGAGCCCTCAGCTCATCTGTCCTCCTCTCCAGAGCGACCATGATCCGCTCCAAGTACTCCACCACCTTTTGGATCTTCTCAGGCTCCTCTCCACGCGCCAGCATCTCTTCCATCTCGCTCTTACCCTTCATCAACCGATCCCGCAGCTCCTCAATCTCGACGTCGATGGCCACCCGCTTCATCTCGCCCTCTAGCGGCGTCCCCTCCTTCCGCATCTGCCGGACCACCACCCTAAGTTGCATCAGCCGCAGCTGCCGAATGGGCTGTTCCAGCTCCTTCAGGCGCTCCGCTACCTCTTGTTCCGAAGGGCTCTGGCGCATGAATGCCTGGAACTGCATGCTATATGCCTCCAGCGCCAGCTCTGCTTGTTGAATCTCGAGTTTCCGCTGGCGCATTGCGGGCTCCATCTCGACATCGTCCCGTTCCTCTCCCGCCGGTCTCGTTTCCCAGTTCTGGCGCCTCGATTCCTCGATCTCGTCCGACTCCCTCTGCATGCCCTCCCACAAGCGCTTGATGTCCTCCTCGCTGAGGACCGGCCGCGCTGCCTCAATCCAGGTAGTCATCGTTCGCCTCTGGCCACGGGTGATAAAAGCGCTGCCGAGATTCCTGACAAAGTTGCTGACGCTGCGGTCAACGTCCCGGACGATGTCACGAGCCACGCCCTTGGCCTGGTTGTGGATGGAGTCCAAATCTCGAGAAATATTCACCGCGGTGCGGTCTAGCGCCTCGTCAACACGCTTGATGACGTCGACGGCGCCGCGCGCGATGGTCTCGGCCGCTTTTATGAATGGCTGCAGGACTTTCCTATCGATATCGTCCAGGAAGCCCTCGACCTGGTCCTGGACGCGCGCCAAGTCCTTCAGGAACTCGTCGGCCGTGCGGCGCGCGTCGTCGGCGATCTTGCGCACCTCGGTGCCGATCTCTTTGCAGAACTCCTTGACAGCCTGGACGCCCTTCTTGGCCACGTCAAGGAGCTTGTCTGCCACGCTCGCGATGACCGACTTGATCTTCTTCACAACCTGTTGAAAAAGCTCACAAAGTCGCCCAGGTCAATCTCCAGGGACCAGTCCCAATCGTAGCCCCCAACGGTGCAGCTGACGGCGGCCTTTACCCTTCCGCTCGTATCGCTCAATGACCCGTTGAGCACGATGCTCTTGACGTTCAGCAGCTCGTTCAGGCCCTTGCCCATCACGTTGACGGCGAACCGCAGCGGCGTCAGTAGCGCCGCGTCCGCCCCTGAGATGCAGTCCTTGAGGTGACGATACGCACGCAACTTCACGTCGGCCGAGCATGCGTCTGGACCGCCGTCTCGTAGGCCTCCCCAGCGCCGGTCTTGAGGGGGTCGTTCTTGGCGCGCGCGGCCGCGAGCTGTTCGGCACGCTCACGCTCAAAGGCCGTCTCCTGCGCGCGTAGGCCCTCAATGGTTTTTTGGGCGTGCGCCCGGAGCGCAACGCGGCGCTTCTGTAGGTTCTCGCGCGTCTTTCTAGGCGCCGCTTTGCCGGCCTCGATGTTGTCAGCCACCTCGGCGAGGCGGTCCGCTGCCGTGTCGTCTACAGCCTTGTGCTTGTCCGAGATTGACACCCTTCCAGCGAATTTGACTTTGAAGCCGCTGCCTGCCGCGTGCCCGGATGTGTGGATGGCGATGGCCAGACTGGGTTCCTCGATCGTAATATGGCCAACTGAGAGGTTCCCGGTGAGACTGCCTTCAAACTCGATGGCGCCGGCGCCTATGTGTATGAAGGCTTTCGCAGCCTCGTGTTTGTCGACCGAGAGAGAGCCGTAGAGCGTGACGCCGGAGCTCTTGGAAACAATCAGCACCATGGAGGATATTACATTCTCATGTTCGGTGTTGACATCGATGTCGGCGTTGAATATCTGATTGTACAGCTGCTTGAGTGTTGTGAGGCTGCATTCAGCCAGATATCCGGCCACCTCGAAGTCGTCTACTTATGTTCGTTGGTCAGCGGAGGTTGGAATATCTCGCAAGCTAAAGAGTCCCATAGTGGAATAATAGAAATAAAAACGAATGGATAGACACCAGGATTTAATGCAACCGCCGGTACCAGAGACTGAACTTTTGCAAACTGGCCTTGGAGCATCAACGTCGCCTGGTCCTTGATGGAAAAGGTCGCGCTGAGCCCGAGCCGGGCCGTGGCTATCTTGGTGCCCATCCACGATGCTTCCAAAAGACATTCTCCAGCTACTCATAAACACGACAATCCATCGTCAGTAGGAAATCCTTATAACTCCCATCGTGGGGGTGTCTTTGGGGCGCGCAAGTCGAGACAGAACGAGCAACTTACGTCAACCCCATCAATACCCGCCATGTTCTTCCAGCTCGTTAACTCGGTGTAGATCGAGATGGACCACATTTGTCCCAGTTTTTTGATCCGCCATCCCACTGTCGTCGTCGCGCTAATTCTGCCCGTTCCGAAGAATCCATATCCTACATCGTAGTCTCCCGCTGAGCTCTTCCGCGTCCCGCTCACCTCAATACCAATGTGCGTCACTGTCAGCAGGCCAAACAGGTTAACACTCACATCGGGCAGCTCCCCTGTCAGGGTAAACCCAAGTGGCTGAGGCACGCGCACGAGACACTCGGGCAGCAGCACGGTGCTGAGCCGGCCGCTGACATCGATGCGCGGGCGCTGCTGGCCTAGCACGTCGCGCAGAAGCGCGTTGACGGGCTGGAGGAAGCCCAAGATGGTGACGGTCGTGTGGAGGGAGAGGCCGGCATGGCGGCCGTGGCTCGCATAGGTGAAGGTGGTGTTGTTGAGAGCGATGGCATCGAGCTGTAAGTTGGCTAGCGGTACTTGTTCGTCGGACCAGGAATCGGGACGCTAAAATCTTCAAATCGCCGTCGTGGGGAGCGCGGCCTTGAGCTCGGTGGCTCGACATTGTCAAGATGGTCAAGATTAGTAACCGCTGGCCACTGGCTCTTCTGCTTCCCAATAATCCCATACTGATATGCCTACGTGCTGAGTCCGTGGCCTCATGAATCGCCGAGTCGTTTCGTTGATCATGGCGCTAAAGCGATACTCATGATGATGGGCTCCCTACGTAGCCTACATCTCCATGAACCAGCGCGGGATTGGGCTGTCCGTCGGCGAACCGGTCGCAAGCCTAGGCTATTCGCCGCCGACCAGAAGTCTTCACCATGGCCTAGCTGCTCCAGCGCGCCTATGACTCGCCCGTGGGGACTCAGCTCCCCGGCTTCTACCGCACTCGACGCCTAGCTGTCGAATGCCATAGGCATTTCCCCGTAGGATCACCCTGCCACCCCCAGGCAGCACAACCTACGCCCAAAACACTTGAGAAGACATTGTGCTCCTGGTTTCCGTTCCTGAGTGCAGTACCGCCGATAAACCGCCACCACAGCAAACATCTCTTTACGTGGTTCCTTACCAACCACTGGAACGCAATATCTTCACTTGTTCCAAAGGTGGAAGGGCGGCTCAGGATACGACGGAGAAAGGGAGACGGCTCTCGGCGCTGTTGGCTCACTCTGCCCGATGCAATGTGTAATGGACAGAGAGAGATGCAGCACGGTATCCGTGAATCGCTGTCTGTAATAGGGAGCAACGTTGACGTCGTCGATACACTAGAGCGTGTTCGACAGTCGTCCTTGAGCGTCCAGTTGATGCCGGCCAGGATCATGATGATGATGAAGATTATGACGGGAGCGCTGCGGGTTACACTCCAGCTGCTTCGATGAAGATGCGCAGCAAGAGGAGAGGGGGGAGCGGAGGCGGTCAAGGTTGTAGTGGGCCTTGACGTTGGGGAGGACGCGGGCTTGGAGGGCAGAGAGGAAGGTCGACGGGTGGAAGAAAGGGATGACGAGGGGGCTTTTGCCGATTGGGGGGTCGGCGTCGGCGTCGACGTCGGAGGTGGGTTGGAGAGGGGTGATGTGGTAGGCGGTCCCTTTTTGGGAGAGGAGTGGGTCGCGTGCAGGCATTGCAGGTCGGCCAGGGCGAATTAGTAGAGGGTTAGGCCGTGGCGCCAGTGGCCTTTGAGGAGGCAGTCGGCAGCATGATCCAGAAGCAGCCTGACAATATCAGTTCTGTTGGAATGGGCGGCCAAGTACAGCGGCTCGTGGGCAGAGGCAATTGAGGAGGCGATTGCAGAGGTGATGGCAAAAGACGGCCATGGCCCAGCCCGTTGGCGGCGTGCCGAGTGACTGGCGGAAACCGACTGGGACGATGACAACGGGCTTGCCCAGGCGTGCGCATGGGGACGCCGCGGGGGTGTGTGGTAGGCAGCCGTCGCCGTATTAGAACGGAACCCCGTGGGAGGAGAAAAGTGTTCTTGTTTTGTTGAGATTCGAGATGGGTCTCGGCGACGGGACCACGTGGTGACACCAAAAAGTGTTGAACTCAGCTCTTCGACTACGTGGGGACCGCGGGGACCAACTTTGGCTGCCGGCGCGTGTGGAGAAGGGAATGTGGGCGTAGCTTGGTTCATAACATTCCGCCTAAAGAGGGGCAGAAAACTGCACTAGCTACTCCAAGTTAATAGGCGGATAAGCGCTAACATTCAGCTCGGGGCCACACACACAAAGACATAGGTAGAAATCGATGCGCCATCTGAGCTCTCGTATAGTCTTGTTGAGAAAAGTCGCCATGGATTTTTTCACTTGGCAGCGAACGAAAGCGCATTGATGGTTGATTGGGATCGGAAAGCTCATTCGGGGCGCGAAGCTGTTCCACTTGAATCGGAACAAGTTTGACCGTATGACGACACTGAGCTCGACAATCAGCCCCCTGCCTTTCCTCTGTTTCTGAACTTCGAGAGTGAAAGAGGTGTATGTGGGCTCAGCACCAATCACGAAGTCGCGCATTGAGAAACTGGACTTGGTCAGGTTGTGAGGGGATGTTGCTGCCTAAGCTTGTGTGACCCGACATCACGTTTGCCATAACCACCTAACCTCAAGTAGTCCATCGGGAGGCCTCCATAAAATTCTTCCACCCTAAATCTGGAATACTTCCATCACGATTCAACACAGCAAAATCGACAATTAAAGGTAAAAACAACAGCAAAATGGGTGGCACGCAGTTGCCAATAGTTGCGGAAAACTTGGAGACGCGCGCGCTTATTAATGAGCTCATTCAGGAGCTCAAGCGGCAGCAGCCACCGCCGCCACCCGAGCCAAAGCCCGAGCCGACCGCGTTGAAGTGGCTCAAAGGGCTGATGCCGACCTTCATCGCTATCTTCGGCTTCGGTGGCCAGATCACATTCACCGTCATCCCGACCATCACCAAGGACGACGACGTCCCTTCGGATTGGGGCGCCGCCAAGGTTCGCACCTTCCTCTCCCTCGCATGGATGTTCTTCACGCTCGGTTTCGGATTGTCATGCGTCATGGCGCTGGCTCCCGTCTACGGGGGAGACACTTTTGCCAAGAGACTCGAATCGGAATGCTATGCGCGCGTTGTTGGCTTACTCGGCGCCGTGTTACAGCTCTTCGCAGCTTTGGCGTTCATATTTCTGTCCCTTGTCGTGGTTGCGTACACACCCGCTGTTGGGTGGGTCGTTGTCGGGACGGGCTGCTTCGCTGTGCTGGTTGCTGTTATAACTTATATCATTGATGTCTACCCGAGCCGGTAAGTGACGTATCCATGCAGCACATCTAGCATGATACCTAGCTCGCCGACGCTGACCATCTTTTATTCCAATCACCATAGCCCCTCTCTCTGGCAGAAATTATTGGGAGATTTGTCCTCTGAGAGCAGCAGCGGCCCTTGAACTGGTTGGTAGGTTTTTACTACACTAGGCTTAGTTTCACCAACTACAATTGTTCTTTATTAACATTACCAAATAGGATAATAGACCCAGGGAAGCCTATGAGGAAGGAGTTGAAACAGCAAGTTCACCACCCTAAAATCGACACCATGAATTTCCCTTTCCTTCTTCGGAACTGAGCGGTTGTTGCCTTGGCCTGAGCCAGACTGAGCCAGACTGAGCAAGGGGGTCATAGTTCTGGGTTGCCTCGGCTATAGTTGCTACGGGTCTAAAATGGCGGTGGAGTTACGAGGACCCAGTTTTGGGACTTCTACCACCACCACCTAGCCGCGTTTTCCTTCACTCCAACTAAAGGAGAAAAGAAAACCTGCAATTTTAACATGTCGATAAATCATGTACATTACATTTGGATTCCAAAATTTTGCTCTCCACCTTTTCCAGTGTCTCTAAAGCGCACCCAGGTCGAGTTGTCTATTTTTCTGAACAACTTATCATTATAGATATTTCTTTCACGAAGCGTAATGATGACCAGATAGTGCGGCATAGTATCATCAAGGTTTAGCGCTACGGCTCGGGATTTCCAAAGGAGGAAAACGTCTGTCACGGAAGTTCCTACCATGCAAGCTTGCAAGCACCATAAGGATACCAAGCAGTGTAAAATGAGATCGCCTGGCCGCGGACTTACCGACGTGCGCGGATGCTGCCTAGACAGAGATATATAGATAGAATTAGCAGGGCCGAGTCAAAGTAGGCTCCGCAGCTTTAACACGCATAACTAATTTAGCTAACTGTTACGCTGTACAGGATCGCGGCAGGTTCTTCGTCAAGTCAATCTCACTCATCGCTTCCGCGTTGTCCGGCCAAGAACCTCCGATCCGGCTTCTGCCCAGCCCGCTTGGATGCTTGGTTCGCGTCCCTTGTTCCGAGTTTGGGTCCTTAAGAGCCACGGGACGGGTGACGTTCCATGGTCGTCGGCCTTGTCTAGCAGCATCCGAAAAAACAACCACGCAGTCTACCTCATCAACAAAAGGTTGTCTTCAATCACGAGCAGCAAGGGCTTTCGGGCGAGTCATCATCTAATATGGTCACGTCCTCCGGGTTCCCACGCCGGCTTCGACTGCCACAACGAAGGCTAGGAATTGGTGTTGCGCCGTAGAGCAGAAGAACGATGATGTCCCGCGCCAACGCCGTCTTCTGGATGATCTGTACGCCTAGCTTCTCGCCTTCATCTCTCTAGATCTGCCATCATCTTCGTGACCCGGCACTGCTTCGTCGCCATTTGTGTGCATGACCTGTAAGCCAAAGGCCAGGAATGTCGTACTAGGCCCGCGATCGCTGGTCCACTCGGGCTGACTTTAAGTCTAGAGTGTAGCTATTCGCTAAACATACTGGATTCGTCGAGTCGCGGTGTACTGGGATGACCTATCGCCCTCGCGCTCCTTGTGCGAACGCTTGCATTGCAAGTGTTGTTGGATGGTACTCTAGATGTTTGAACAGTTCTATATTTAGTCCAAAGGATAAAATTCTACCGCACTATTACTGGAAGCCCTCCTGCCGCGCCTTGATCTTGAGAGTAGGAGGAGAGGGGAGTACTACACTAAAAGGGTAGTCACTTGCGGGACCAGCTGGCCTATATACTTAGGGTCGTCGACGACACACGCATCTGGGTTACTATCGGTTATGTTGGATCTTCACTACGTTTGTCCCTTAGTCGGGAAGGGTCCCCTAACCACCCCAACGTAGGTGTCTTTAGGGGGCTAATCCTTGGCACACGAAGCTGTAGTGGGCCTTAGTTGCGCCACTATGTACCCGGATTAGCTGATAGCGGTAGATTAAAGCTTGGCTAAAGTGACGAGAACTGGGCTACGATTGATCGAGGCCAGGAACATGGTCACACTTGGTAGAGCAGGAACCGACTCGGGCTTATTTTGGCTTGAATTAAGTCGGCTGTCCTGTTACGTAACTGTTTGTCAGTATAGTGGATTTGACGAATTGGTCAGAGAGTGTCTGTTTGTTAACCGGATGGACCGCTCGAAGTTGTAAGGCGGCCGTTTCCTTCGCCGCTGAAGGTGACCAGCTTCCCTAGTGGCGATTGAAGCTCTGCTTGCGATATCCGGGATAAGGCTGCCGAGAGCAGCTTGCTGGTAACAAATGACAACCTCCTGTTCGAAACTTCCCCCGGCTTTCATCGACCTAATCCCACCCATTACCCGCCTAAGTTCTTAACTTCGCTTTCCGGCCTCCTTTTAATGGCCTTGACATTGTACCTGTCACCGTTACGGGCTTATCCGTCTCGAGCATCATTCTGCGGCGGCAGCAGGTTAAGGACGACAATACCGAAGATAGCGGGCGCGATGATGAGGTGCTTTGGTGTTGTTTATGGGCCTGACTATATGTGTACCCCCCATCTGCAAAGGGTTAGGGTTTTCTATGGCCAGTAATTTCTTTGACGGCCCCATACGCAAAACATCGTCATCCACTGCAGAGCCTGCCATTTCTTGACATCTTCCAGGAGATCTCGGCCCCTGTGACGTCACCTGCACCACTAGCCAGCAATACGGTATCCCTTGCAGGTATAAAATCTACGACATTATTAAGGAGACTACCGTTAGCATCTCAAGAACAGACTTGTAAGTACCTCTGATCACAACCAGGAGCTATTCTAACTATCACAGGATAAGGGAGATCTATACCTTCTTATTCGTAACCCTAAGGTTATAACTCGCCGGAGGGGAAGGCCTAGAAACGATCTAGCTCCGTACCCCTGAAACACACAATAGCTCTAATCAGCGCTAGGGCTACGGCTTCTTCCACGCCCACTGAAAGCGTGGTATCCTCTACGCTTAAAGTAACGCCTACAGCCTTGATAGCTTTAGATCCTCCCACTCCTACATAACCTCGGCAATGGTAATGGACTGCTTCTGGGCCTCTTGGAGGTAATATTCCGCCTCTAAAACCCAGTATACGTCGGAATCTGTCACAGTGGGAGATAGCGAAGTCCCCTAAGCTTAGAGGGAAGCTTGTGAATAGGGGTCGCCTATCCTTGCTGATAGTTAGAGCTAAGGAGACAGTTTAGTCGAAGAAAAAGGCTGCAAAGGGTAGAAACACGAAAAAACGTACTGCCCAAAACGATTTAGACCCAAATAAGCCTACTAAGGTGACTCGGAGCGGCCGAACAATCAAACCGATGGCCAAAGCAAAGGGGCGGCGTTGTAAGGGGTAAGGGGTTAAGAAAAAGGGCTAAGAAAAGGGGTAGTTCTGTAGGGTGGATTGGGCACGCAGAGTGATTTTGAGCGGTAGGATAAGATCTGTTTTATAGCATATTTTAGTCCCGGGGTGCACATCTAGTCAGGTCCTTGTGTATTCGTCGAATGGGCGACCATCGTATACGTTTCAACGACGGTGGGGTCTAAGGAGTGGAACATTCCCCTCGAACGTGCGACGATGAGCTGAAGAGTCGGCGAAAACGGACACCCTTTGAAGGTTTTGCGTGAGCGACGGACGACCCAGCCAGTCAAAAGCAGAGCAAGAGCTTCTCTCGTCTACCTCCCCAGATGTCTGTGAACTCTGGAGCGGCAAGGGGATAGTGCGTATGATTGGAAGCCCTGCCGGCATGAAGACTCTCATCGTTACCAAGTCGTCTGATGGCGCTTTGGCCGTGCTCGACCTCGCAGCTGCATTCCAGGGCGACCTCCTGAGCTCTCATGGTCTTCAGGCCGAGGACGCCGGCACGGCAAAGCTACTCAGCGAGCTCAGTGAAGCGGCGCCCAACTTGGCTCTCAACGTCAAGAATGCAACTGCGCCGGCTTGGGAACTGTGGCTCTGGGCGTCTGTGGGGGTTGTCTTGCAAGCAACTGCCATTGCTGCCCCAGGCGTCTCGACATACTTCTGGCAGTGGGAAAAGGCGGGAGTGCCAGTGCCTCAATACGGATACCCATGCTTCTTGGTCGGAATACTAGGCGTCATCTCCTGTGGCCATGTCATTGAGGGTATCACAACAGAGCATTACTTCTCCGTGAAGGCTAGTGATGGTCTGGCTGTTGACAAAATTGTCCGGCTGCAGAGCTCCTGCACTATCAGCGACCGGCATTTTTCGTCCTTTGCGATATACAACAGTGAAGATGATTCGGAAATACGATTCTCCCGCCTCAACAAGCCAGAAGAACGGAACTACAGGTGAGAGGCAAACTCCTGATTTTACGACTGCCTTAACCCATTCGATGCTGATGATGTTCTGCTCCCAGCACCCTCGCAGCTACCGCTACGTTCATCGCCGTTGTTGGATTCATTGTACAGTTTATCGGACTCCGAGCACTGCATTGGTCCGCAACCGTCATCCAGCTCGGCGTCACGCTCATCATGACACACACATAGCAGCTGAAGCATCTCATCCGTTTGTTTGGGTTGCGCAACCATGTATTTTCTATTTGATTGACTACCTACTTGGTCACTTGATAACATACTTCTCGTGCTAGGCACGCACATACTTTCAAAAACGAGCGTAATGGGGAAATCAGAAGCTACGAAAGCTAAAGAAAAGAAAAGAAGAAAAAGGACAAATCGGACTATAACGCATCCTCGCCTAGGCTGGTCCGCTACGAAACAGACAGCCACAATCCATAACATCGTCAAATTCCGGGTTTCTAGCAAAACCCAAGACTCGACTGGGTAAAACCATACGACTTTTTCCAACCAGGGATGTTGAAGTAGCCAGTCTGATCGCGTCCATTCGACCCGTCCGCACAAGCGTTGCGGACGTTGCCAATAGCCTGCTCCCACTCGGCCGTGTTGCAAGGGTTCCCCTTGGACGAGTAGTTGCACATGAAGGCGGTAGCCGTGCCGGCCTTGAAGAAGAGGGCCTGCTTGTTCTTGAGGAAAGCGCCGCCGAGGTTGCTGCAGGCGTTGAACATCTGGTCCCAGGCCTGGCCGGCGCCGAACATGTCGTTGTCGTTGACCAGCGGCTGGTTGCAGACGGCGCCGGATCCGGAGGGGAAGCTGACCTGGCGCCGTTGCACTTCCGCGTCCCCGCGCCGTGCAACCGCCGTGGTGTTGTGTTCTAGCTGCGTGAATACGCTGGCGCTGTTGTGGTCCAGGCTGACGATGTAGGCTCCGTCGGCGAGATCCCGAGGGATTTGGAACGTCTGCGCTGTGGCCGCGGCGGCGAGGCCGAGGGAAGCGATGAGGATGAGCTTGGAATGCATTTTGGTAGGTTGAAAGGAAGAGTGCAATCGATGCTTGCTGATGTGGAAGATGCGGATGAACTGTCGAGGAGAATAGGAATAAGCCTTCTGAACCAGCCCCTTTATATAGGTAGGGACGTTGACACGTTCAACCCTGCTGGCCTCTTGCGGACACCCTTGAGACCGCCACCAGTTGTGTGCATCATTCTACGCTTCTGAGTGGATTATTCTATTATTCTAATCATCTTGAATAGGTCTTCAGCCCACATCTCGTATTCACGGTATCTTCAGCAACCCATCCAAGTGAGATGGGAATGGACAATTTGCCTTACTCACTCCTCCCCAAAGCCGCCTTATTTCCAGTCTCAAGAAACAGCACTGCATAGTTAAGGGTAGGAAAGTGTAGCCATGTTTCGGTCCGAGACACGAGTTGTTGTCGTCGTGTTTTCCTATGAGCTTGGTGCAGCTTTCGCAACGTGACGTTATAAATCACGAAATAGACCGCTCCCATTGTGACGATAGATTGGCCATATAAGCTTAGCGTTGTATTTCAGAGTCGTGTTCGCGTGTTTTGCTATTCCGGCGGTATGACGTGAGCTCAATATTGGTAGTCGGTAAGACTTTGATTACTACTAATCTCATACCCAATAAAATCACAGCCCTTAGACTACGATCATCCGCCCTGAGCGTCCTCATGCGGAAGGAACTGATGCAACGACCAAGGAAGCGCCATAGATAAGAATACATATTCAAGTGAGCTAGGTTCAACCAGCCAGTCAGGTGATAGAGGCCATGTCACGAGAACGTGAAGCAACCTCCCCCCTGACCTCCTAAACCTCCTCCCTCTCCACAACCCTCCACTCCTCCCCTCTCACCCTAACCACATCCCCCTCGACCGCCTCATGCCCCAAATGCGTCGCCCAATCCGTCGGCACCTCCGCCCCTCCCACCCTCACCGTCCTAACCCACCCTTCCCCTTCCCCCTTCCACTGCACCCTCTCAATCGTAACATCCCCCTCCCCCTCTCCCGTCCTCACCACAACCTGGCAATACTGCCCCAGCCTCACCAACATCCCCCTCCTCTCCCTCCCCCCCTCATCCT
>Ga0247780_1000203_pt1 | contig 60042 bp, 60 predicted proteins | sample UWRJL079202R5_FD_179927 | JGI IMG/M metagenome (GOLD analysis project Ga0247780, IMG submission 179927) | Plant litter microbial communities from Arlington Agricultural Research Station in Wisconsin, United States - UWRJ-L079-202R-5 | ecosystem: Environmental > Terrestrial > Plant litter >...
GAGGTGGGCGTAGTATTTTGCTTGGGAGGGGAGGTCGAGGGCGTCGGTGAGGGGGTTGAAGAGGGTTATGGCGGGGCACCAGATGCCGGGCGGGGGAGGGGGGATGGGAGGCATGTTTGTTTATATATAGGAGGGAGGCATGAGAGGTGGAAGGGGACAGAGGTTGTGAGGTTGAGGGATGAGGGGAAGGCGTGGAGTTGATCTCAAGGGAAAGACAACTGACGGGACGGGGTTGGTTATCCATAGGTTTCTAGAAGGTGTAAGCCGTTGTTGCTGGGTCGGGCCGTGTCAAGCCGACACCGGCTGCGCGTCGGATCCGGGCCTGGCTTCATCGATGCGGCCTGGCGGAGGAGGTAAGCCGGAAGCTGCTGATTCGCCCTTATCATGTCACATCCATTTGGATACCCGCTAAACACTAGCTCTGCCGACATCAACACTCCTATTCTCAACTAGCTGCTCAGCTCAGCACCCGCCTCTCGCTATATCTCCAGAGATGAACAATTAAGAAAAAAACAAAACAAGACAATGAGCTGGCTATTAACAGATTCTTTTGTTCATCAATGCCCTAACAAACCAAGCCAAGTCAAACCGAACCAAACCCAAGCAAACACCACCAACCCCTTTTATGGAAGGAAGGAGGAGTGACGAATGAGCGAGAAACAGCAATCCGGCAAGATGAAAAAAGAAAAAAAAACCAACTCTCGAGTGTTGCCCGATGCAGAAAACCAAAACCAACAACAAATGGACGAAGAGACAAGAGACCACGAGACAGGGAAGGCTCAAGAGCCAAAGGGAAGACAAACAATGTGGCTCTGTTTCTTATCCCCTGCCCTACTTCCCCCTATTCAGCTCTTCCACAGCAAAGACACTCTATACCGTTCACATCAGCTCCTGATGCCACCGGACACGGTTGACCTCCTCTAATCACACATTCGCCCTCGGATCCACCCAAAGTGCCGCACTCCTAGCTCAGCGTAGCCCTATCACGCTCATCTCGAGTGTCCACACCCGACGGATCCAGACCTTGAGTTTTTGCCCCTCGAGGCCCTCAACATTGTCCAGCTCAACGCCCTCCCACCAGCAGCGCCGCGCCGGCTTCCTCCAGAACAGGAGCAGCTTCTGCGCCATACCCACCGCGCTATTACCCATCTCGTTGCCACGGATATCGGATCGCAGTCTCGCGAGAGCCAAGCTGCAAATGACTGCCTTGTTGGGCTCACCAGCCCGGTGGCCCCACTTATCGTCGTGGTTGAAGCCGCTGGTTTAAATGTAAGCATGCCAGTTGTAAAATCTCGGACCCGGAAGAACACTCACCCCGCCGTCAGCATCTCGATGAGGTGCGCCTCTGTCGTCCCGGGCTCGTCGCTCCGCTTAAGTCCGCTAAAGATGCCGTCCTGTCTCAGTAGCGCTTTGGCCGCGGCTCGCTTGACCTCGATCATCTCAGCTTGATTAATGTCCTTTCGGTGCGGGATGACATAGAAGTCAAGGTCCTCACGCAGCACGATGATGCCGGCGCGCCGGCTGCTGTCGTCTCGCGCTCCGGGATCCAGCGGCACTATGCTATCGCCATCGTGGCTGGCACTTGGATCTGCCGGGATGCTTTGTGCTACCTTTCGGAAGAAGTCCAGCATGTACTGCAGCGACGCAGGATCGTACTGCGGATCGGCATATGTGTCAGCGATATGGATATCTAAATTGTGCAGTACATTGCGAATATGACAAGTGGTGGGATTGGGGGCCGGTGACCGGTTATTGGCCATGCCGCCAGCGTCCGAGGAGGTTGTGTGCTGTTCATGGGGCGCGGGGAGATTGTAGATGCTCGAGCCGGTATTATGAGTTTTGGTGTTACCTACATCGACTTGTACTGCGTCTCCTTCGGCGAAGCCGCCCATGTGACCCTCGGGGAAAAGTCCATTCGGGAATAGTGAGAGGAGAACGAATTCGGGCAGAGTTAGCAGCTCATCTCTTGATAGAGTGAAGCGCGTGCCACTATTGAGGAGACACGAGTTAGTTCCGTGGCTCTCTCTCAAGTCAGGACAGGTCATCAAGGTGCTCCTACCGCAAGTCCATCGTGATTGTTTCATCAGCGCCGACATCTGCGAATCAACGTCAGCAATGTTGTCTTATGCCGTATAGACATCCCAAGCTCACCTCCAAGCGTGTTGATCGGTGGCCCGCCCTGTTGGACCTGAGTAATAATACTCGATGCGCCTCCTGCGGCAGCCATTAGGTATGTGAATGATTGGAGGGGACTTGATCCCTCCGAATATGCCGGTGGCGGTTCTGCTTCGTCGTCTTTTGCACTCCGCGACGACTCGCCCTTGGTGTCCTGGGGGAGAGCGCGCTTGGTCTCGTCCTGGAACTGAGAGGCAGCGAGGGCGCGGCTCGACGACTCGGGGACTGGTTGGTCGCGTGGCGCGTATGCTGGCGCGGCTGCTGCTGCTGCTGCGGTAGCTTCACTATCGGCGTCGGCAACGGATGACTTGTAGGGCTCGAACGGCTCGAGGACAGATGCTGCAGCCTCAGGATTGGGGCCGGGATTGGTAAAGAGCGAGGAGAAGGGAGGAGGCGGTCGGAAGGCCGAGCTGTCAGTGGAACCTTCTTCAGAAGCCGGGTATTGCGGCGGCGGAGATCGCGGACTGGAGATTATGGCGTCGTTCGTAGCAGGGTTGTCGTTGCTTAGGATTTCGGCGTCGACCTCGGCGGTGAAGCGAAGGAGGCGGTGCTCAGGTATGCCCTCGGGGAGCTCCGTGATGGCTGATGCTGCGGTTTCTTCGACACTGCGTCGGGCGAGGGAAGTGGGCCCGGGGGACGAGCGGCCGGAATCTTGCAAATCAGACACGGTGACGGTGGTTGATGGCGCACTGGCGACCGTTGATCTTCTCTACGAGGTTGGAGGAAACAGATGAAGCGCGGTGGCTGCGGGCGCCGCTGTCGCTTGGTTGCGGATCGTGGATAGATTGCCTGGCGTGCTGGATTGCCCACCTGGGGTGGGTTATTAGACGCTGCGGGAGAAGACTCGGTTGATTGATGGCATATGAACTGCGAAAGGCCCAGCGATGCACAGTCGGGTCCAGAATGGCATGCGTCGTTTCGACACTTTCGACTGCGTCCACTCAGATACGAGTGTTGCTGCTGCAATACTGCGTAACCCACTGGTAATGTCCCGAGTTCAGGACGAGACAGGGCCAGGTAAAAGCGGGAGCATTTAAACAATGTGATCTGTAGCCGTCGGTCAATCACGAAGGTCCAGTGCTGTGAAGTTCGAGATGTCCAGGAAGCCCGGATTGGCGAGGTGGGCCGTCGCCTGGGTCGGAAGGGGGACCCTAACAAATTGGCCAGGGCTGACGGGTCTCTGGCGCAACACCCAACAGCTCGCATGCACATCGCCGAGGGGACCCGCCCCTGAGAAACCCACAACGATCGGTGACTGGCCTGGTAGCCGCCCGGGCTTGCAACCAATCGACAAACAACATGCAGCCAGCACCATGGAATGCCCATGCACGCACTCCCAAATGTTGACCATAGTTTCTGCAGAGTCGAACACCGCGGTACGGATATATTTAACACAACATAAGTGCGACTTGCTTTTCAGTCTTCAACTTCATCGTCACTATCTCCGAAAATCGCCTTGAACACCTCATCCCTGGCCCGAGTACCTTCTAAGGCCTCATTTTTCGTAGCGTCGATCACCTCCGCCGGCGCTACAGCCAACGGCAATGCCTCACCTTCCTCTCCTCGTGCAGATTCTGTCCCCGTTGGAATACCGCCTCCAGGAGTACCCAAGATAGAGCTAGGCTCCAATCCAGATTGGCCGTGGCGCATTGGTCCGCCGTCCCCAAAGACACCGAACCGAGACGAGATGTCTGGCTTCTTGTGGATGCCAGAGCCTGCGTCCTCGTCAGGCTGCACATGCTCTGGGGGTTTGACGTTGAGTCTTTTGCACAGTAGTCTTGTGGGGTAAAATTCTGCAACGGACCGGGTCAGGGGACCGAACATGCCTAGCTTTGCAGCTTCTTCCGCTGGGTCTTGAGGCTTCGGCGGCGGTCTCGAGACCAAGTCTTTATCGTTAGCATCACCGCTTGAGCCACTATTCGTTGCAGTCGCAGATGATGATGTTGTAAACCGGCTGGCCATAAACCCTGTCATGGGTTTGAAGATCCTCGCGCAGTTGAAGAACTCTCCAAACTCCCTCAACCACTCCTCGTAGGTCAACTTGGGCGGCTTCGCAGGAAAGTCTTGTCTGAATCCAGCTTGAAACTCGAGGTATGCCCTATACCTTGACCGTTTTACGTCGTTGTCCGCATATGGGGCGCCACCGCCGGTACCTCTTGAGAGAGCTGCCACGGCAGATTCCTTGTCTAGCTTCGGGACCCGGCTGATGAGATCTTGTAAACGCTCGGCTTCACTGAGCGCGTAGCCGGCAGGGACCTGTCCTAGCGCTGGCGGCAGGTCAGTCTTGCCAGTGACGGCAGCTAAACGTTCCCGAGAGGCGGCCGACATGAAGTCGAACACCGATTTCCCAGGCAATTGCTTTTCCCCAAGTAATGCCGCTCGAGCCTTCGGGTCAAGCGTTGAGGCTTTGGCTGCATCAGCAGTCGAGATAAAGCCTTGCATGTCTGCCTGAGCTTTGGGCCTCCTTGATGATACCCAGTCTGGTGGAATCTTCGGGGGAGCGTATTTTCCCTCTGAGTTGATAGCAGAGGTTAGGGGGTCATTGACCTTGCCCCAAACAAAGCCTTCTAGAGGCAGCCTGCCATCGTGGCATTTTCGCAAGCCGAGCGCTACGTTCGCCAATGCTCCCTTTTTGGGCATGAATGTTGGCTTCGATTTGAGTGATGGATTGATGGAAATTGTCGTTTTCTTCTTTTTTCGTTCACCCCCTATTACTCGGTTGTACGATATCCGAGGCCCAATCTCGTATGGGTCTTCATCGTCAGAGCCAGTGTCGTTCAAGATGCCCATGCCAATGCCGCCCCGGGTCTTCTCCTTTTCTCTTTTTCGGCCCACAGCCAGGGAGAACTTAGGCCGCCCAAGCTCGCCCGAGCCATCGTCGTCATCGTCTTCGTCGGAATTCGCAGCGACGCCGCCCTTGGCTGATAGGCCAATGGGCGCTAGCCTAGACTCGCCTGCATAACCCAGCCCCCTGTGATCGGTCTTTCGGGTGAACCTGATCATAGGCACATTTTCTGGCGCGAAGAGAAAGGGACCGGTTTTTTCGTTCATATCCTTCCGCAGCTCGAGGCGGGCTTGCCTCCGAACCTTGGGCCCGATTCCCTGGCCCTCTTTCCAACCCATCTTCCTCAACAGCTTTGCGCCCATTGTTTCTCCATCGGGGCGGAAAAGCCCCATGAGGTCGGTCGCCCGCGAGATGTCATCCTGGGTCGAACCAAGGCCAGCGAAGGCAGCCGTCGTCTGTATTCTCCTGGATTCTTCGGCATCGGCGAGGTCCTCCTCGTCCATGAAATCCTCCGCACGTAACCGAGCGGTATTGGTGTCATCCTTCCGTCGGTTGGAGCGCGACGACACGAAGGTCGAGGGTGTCCATCCTTCCTTGGACCCAACAGAGTTGAAATAACTACCAGAGCAGTCGTCAGTTCACGCCATCCTTGCTTACATGGCACCTTTCACATACCCTGCGCTAAACCCCCCCGTGAAAGCTCCGTGGAATCTCTTCCTGCCCCTATCGTCCCTCACCTCCTGCTTCCACACAGGCACGTACGAGCCATCGTCTCGAACTTCGGGGTCGAGCGGAGGCAGGGGGGTTCCAAACAGGACGTAGGGCGATTGCTGGGCGGTGAGATCAGCCTCGTAGTTCGCGCGCGACCTCTTGTATGACATGGGGAAGCCTATGCGCAGAAACGTCGACACTGGTATTCAGGAGAGGCTTTGGTCGTCTGGGTCTTGGTGTTGCGCCGCGTTCGCCAAATATTCGGACCTTGGGGAAGCTGCAGAGCGCTGACGCTGCAGACAAGGGTCAATCAAACCCGATAGGGAAGGCGGTGTCCCCGCTTCAATGGAAGTGGGGCCATTCTGCCATTAAGAATGCGGGGAATTTCTGTCAGACTCAGGCCTGAAATATCTCCTGCTGGGGCGCCTTGGCGATAGTTATCACCGACGAGCTGGTAGCCTCCGATGGCAGCTTTTCATTCCCCAGCAGCATCTCCGGGAGCTATTTCCGATACTAGGCCTTCCAGCTGGGATATCTTCCCGTCCCGAAATCGAGGGACACCCCGACATAAGCTGTCAACGTCCTGGAAGGTGACGGCGGTGTAGGCTCGATTCCAGCCCGCCCACGACTGACGACTTGGCTTTTCCAAAATGCTTCGAAGGCTGGGCAAAGAAGATCTAGACCACCGCCGAGCCCAGCAACATCACAGCAGGTGGTCTTTCGCACACCATTTCTCACCCGTCTTGACGGTGGAGATGTCACGTTGAAAAACGCCCGCTTTACCCCTTTTCATTGCTTCTTCAAATTAAGGTACCTCTTCTGGATCCAGGGGAAATGGGACGGATAACTCCCTTCACACATCATTATTAGCGTGTACCCCGCCATACCTTGTCCCGCCCAGCCCCCACAGTCGACAGATGAACCACAATTCCCTGACCCGTCGGATCAGCGCAATGATATCATTTGAGGCGGCATCTGCGGTGTTTCGTGATCGCCCATTCGCATGCAACCTTGAAGCTGGATTGTTAGTGGCATCCGCAAATAGTTTGTTTCCTGGCACGCTTGTATTTGCGGATGCCACTAACATTGTTCATCGGGCCTGAAGTTTAGCCAGTCCTACACTATTCCACGCAAGGAGTAATCCGCGGACTATGAAGATGGGGAGTCCCGACCGCGAAGCCGGGTTCACGATGCTGACAGTGGGTGGGCTGAGACGCAACCAGCTGAACCTGAGGTGAAGTCAGAGATTAGAAACGACATACTTCCTCCTCACATCCTGCAATACAAATGGGCAACGGCCTATTGGAAGACACCCGATGATAACGAAGAAGATGAAGGGCCAGCCAATGGGGGTAGTACGGAGCATCTCTCCCCTCACTGGTTGCGCCCGTTTCCCTAGTTAGCCAAGACTCTTTCACCATTTGCCGAAGGTGACGCAGGTCGTCGGCGCTCAAGCCCAGAACTGTTCACGTTCTCCAGTCTCCCGGTCAGATGAAGTTTACCCACCATCAAGCTCTCAGGCCCGGCCCGGCCAGTACCTGCGATCCATCAGATGGATAAGTCAGAGGACGACGCTGTTCCGTTCTTTGAGTCCTCCGAATCAATATCAGCGGTGCCAGACTGATAACGGACGTCTGGAGGCGGCAATTTGTCTTCTTTCCTCCGATATGGGGGCCGGGTGCTAACCCCACCACCTCATCCCACTGTCTGGATTAACACACACGTACCTAGAGTTAGCTTGAGAGCAGGAGAAGTGGGCTACCTTCATTACTCCACGGGGCAACGAAGCACATGACCTTTCGAACTGCGAGGTGCGTGAGGCCTGTCAAACGCCAACTCTGCTGGCCGCCTGCGGAAGCGGGAGGTCTCGACCTGGGGCAGCCATGTCTGGCTTGACGGGTGCCTCCTTGATTTGCAGATGACGGGAATGCGGCGTGCAGATGGTGCCAATACCAGGACCGCCAGTTCCAGCCGCAAAGTCCAATCGAGGGTGGGGAGCTCGAGGCAGAAGCCCACTTCGCCTCTCAGCTGGTCGGCGTGGGCCTCGAGCTTTCGCCTCCCTCTCTTTTCCCCACCGTGGAACATCCAGGGCCTGCGAATCTGCCTGGGTCCTGAGAGCGGCTGGCAACCTGCCTTCCAAGGCATCTGGTGCACATCTGGCACCGCGGCCAAACGCAGGAAAACGCAAAGTCGTACAGCAGCAGACGAATGATGAACAGCCACAAACAAAACGCATCCAATGCAAAATGCCAACCCGCCAAAGGACGCGACTAGTAATTAAAGGTTGGACTAAGAAACAAGTTGAAATCCAACGGGGAGCCGGCAATCTTTGATTCTGCGTTTTCTGCGTTTTCTACAGGCAACACATGTTTTGAGCCCTGGACTGCCCTGCGGTCCAACCCCAGCCTATCCACGAGCCAGGACCCTGGCGCCCCCCCAATTACCAGCCCAAACACCGACTTTCTCGATCCTCCCACTCACTAAAACGCTCCGCCGCTGCCCAACCTCGGAGTGACACGCTGCAAACCTGGAAGTGCAGACGAGTGAGTGCAAAGCGCACACCGCGCCCAGCTCTCCGCCCAAGCAACTCTCCGCCCGGACAGCTCTAGCTCCCCAACACCAAACCAGGTCAAACCCCCCAATTCTTTGTCCCTGGGCACCAAAGATCCTCCCTCAGCTTCCGTCACGATCCTGTTTGGAAAACCAGGCGACCGATTTCCTCGTCCCCATTTCTACCGCCTTTTCGCCGGACACAACCGTTGACTAGCCACTAGCGACTGGTGACAGGCGTGATTTCGTCATCTTGGTACAGACTACAGCCGCGCTGCAGTGTATTGCATCACCGGCTTCCTATCGGGACGTGTGTCTCATTCCCAGCCTCAACCACTCCTGACCGCCGTGGAGACGTCGCCGACACCCGAAGGCCGCTTTGGCTCCAGCGCGTCTCGCCATGGCGACGACGCTCTCTGCCGGCGCTGAGGTACCTATCCGATCGCAGTCGGTCCGCACGCCTCGGCGCCCTCCCACGTCTGCACGACCCGACCCGCTACCACGCTCCGAGTCGACTTCGAAAGCCGAGTCCTCGCGCACTCATCGCCGAAGCAATAGCCAACGGTCGACGTCGTCGCCTCGACACCAGAACCCGCCTGAGGCCCCGGCCCCTCCCCCCGCTGCGAGCAATGGTCCCGATGACCATCATCGCGAGTCGGGCGATGCGTCCAAGCCCTCTCGACCCTCCAAGCACAGATACCGCACTGTCATCCCGGCTCCCTCAGGGAATTACTCGTTCATAAAGACAATTGGCCAGGGCAGCATGGGCAAGGTCAAGCTTGCGAAGAAGGAGGGCACGGGCGAATTGGCAAGTTCTAGCATCGTGACATGGTCGCGCGCATGTCCCATCCCACTTGACTGTCTAATCTAACACAACCTTCTCCCACAGGTCGCATGCAAAATCATCGAACGGGTGTCGCCCGATGATGGTCGCCAGAGCAGAGAGGAGCGGGACAAGGCTGACGCTGCGCGAGAGGACCGAAACGCGCGCGAGGCTGCCATAGTGAGCCTCCTGAACCACCAATACATATGCGGGCTCCGCGACAACCTGCGGACGAGATGGCACTGGTATATGCTGTTCGAATACGTCAATGGCGGCCAAATGCTGGATTACATCATTTCCCACGGCAAACTTAAGGAGAAGCAGGCCCGCAAGTTCGCACGGCAGATAGCCAGTGCCGTCGACTACTGCCATCGCAACAGTATTGTGCATCGGGACTTGAAGATAGAAAATATCCTGATCAGTAAGACTGGCGACATCAAGATCATCGATTTTGGTCTTAGCAACCTCTTCTCCCCTGATGAAGACCGGAGACTCAAGACCTACTGCGGCAGTCTCTACTTCGCCGCCCCGGAGTTGCTGCAAGCGAAGCCTTACACAGGCCCCGAAGTCGACGTCTGGAGCTTCGGAGTTGTCCTTTTCGTCTTGGTGTGCGGAAAGGTTCCATTTGACGATCAGTATATGCCCGCCCTTCACCTGAAGATCAAGAAGGGCGCTGTTGACTATCCCAATTGGCTTTCTCCTGGTCAGTGTCCCTTGTACCGCGCATTTCCTATATCACTATTAGTTTGAGATGGCGTTGCTAACCCTAAACCAGAGTGCAAGCATCTGATCTCGCGGATGCTGGTAACCGATCCTAGGCAACGTGCCACAATGCACGAGGTCATGAACCATCCATGGATGGTCAAGGGGTTCAGCGGGCCGCCCGACAACTACCTGCCTCATCGCGAGCCCCTATCACTACCGCTCGACCCCGAGGTCATCAAACACATGACTGGCTTCAAGTTTGGTCCACCAGACCAAATTCTCAATGAGTTGACCAAGAAACTTAAATCGCCCAGGTACCAGGCAGCCGCCCGACGCATAGAGAAGGAGAAAGAAGCACCGCCGCCCCCTCCCAAAGACGTCGAAAAGAGGCGTGCCTTTGGCTTTGACTTTTACAGGAGGAGAAACTCTATGACCAGCCGGGAAACACTAACAAATGCGAGCTCTGAGGGCCTCGCGATAGGCGATGATCCCCTCAACGCCTATGATCCGTTGATTTCTATCTACTACCTTGTGCGGGAGAAGCTTGACCGTGAGAGGAAAGAGCCGCAAACGCCCGCCAAAGCGGCACAGCCGCCCCCCTCCCCGCCACAACAAGCACAGCCGCCCCCAGCTCCCCGCTCACCGGTCATTCGGCCGAGAGAGAAGCACTCCCTCGCCGAGATTGTTCCGCCACCGCAAGCACACACCGAGGGTCGGGCTCGGCAGAGGGCACGATCACATAGTGAGGATCAAGCCAGGGAGCCGGTCAAGAACGGATTTCTCTCGCCGGATATGATTCCGGCCAAGAAAGAGAGCACCGCCGCTGGCATTCTTCGGAGGCTTAGTACACGTGACAGGCGGAAGGAGCCGCCAGCCAGTGACAAGCCCAGCACGCTGATACGGGGATCTGTCTCCATGCGGGCCAAGTCGCTGGGTCACGCTCGCCGAGAAAGCATTCAGGCGCGACGTGCAAGACGAGAGGCTGAGTCGCGTGATCAGCAGGCGGTGAGGGAGGAGACGGATGCTGAACTCGGCGACAACGACCCTGAGCCGGGCGAGACCAGCGGCGGATCACAGGACAGACTCGAGCCAGAAGACCCGGATCTGATGAAGCCAGTTTACCTCAAGGGCATTTTCAGCGTGTCGACGACATCAACCCGACCTTTACCAGAGATTCGGGGTGACATCAAGCGCGTGCTCAAGTTGCTCGGAGTGGACTACACTGAGATCAGGGGTGGCTTCAGCTGCTCGCACTCACCAAGCATAGCAGAGCCCGAAGGCAAGGGTCAGTTTGAGCCGACGGTCGCGGACGCGGAGATTCGGTTCGAGATCTTGATTGTCAAAGTGCCCATCGTGAGTCTGCACGGTGTGCAGTTCAAGAGGGTCGGGGGCAATACGTGGCAGTACAAGGCGATGGCGGAGCAGATTGTGAAGGAGTTGAGGTTGTGAGGGAAGTTGACGAACCTGCCGGGGACTGTGGCAGTAATATAAAGGGGCAGGTTGGTTGTGGTTGTTCTTTGGAATAAGCGATGGGCGAAGTACGATATTTTATTTAATACAGGATGTTCTCTTTTCTTCATGAGCGGATCGAGGCGAAGCAAGGGTCTGGGCTTGTTTGCCGTCGTATCTTCGTTCACTGATGTAGCAGGCAAGAGAAGGTAGTTTTTGGCGAATTCGAAACTTCAAACAGTATTGTGGCGGCGGGCGTCCCGATGCTGATTACAGGTAAAAGGGGGTTCACGACAGATCTGGAAGGGGTGTTTTTAAGGTCTTTGATTTGAGGCATATCTACTTTCACGGCCGGTACAGTATCTCTACCCGCCCCTTTCTAGCAGGTTAGGGATGGCTTTGCAATAGTAGATGGAAATGCAGAAACCATACACCCCATTCTACTCTCAGCAGCCCATGCCAAGATTGTGGGCTCACCGAAGAGTATCCAACATATTGTCCAAGTGATAACCTCCACTTTCCCACCACACACAACCATCACCATCTCACCTTCACGCGTACTCGCAGTTCCAACCAAAAACAGCCCCCACGTAGTGCCACTTATACCATGACAAACTAATTAGCACCAACAGCAATGCTAACGCGAGATTCATTCCTTAACAATAGCCCTTACAGAAAGATTAAGAACAAGGTTTATAGAAACGAATTACTCACCACTGAGAAAACACAAAGTTACTCCCGCCGATACGGATTTACCCGCATTGACTCGTGGAGAGCTCTCCTAATACACCCAGCCCACGAAACCTCCTCGCCATTTCCCGCGTACTCCGAAGCTGCAAATCTAGCAAGCGTCCTACACATGTCCTGCGGCCAATCATACGCCGTGATCCTACAGAACTCACATAGGCAGTTAGTCAGTCTCCCTCCCCCCCTCTCACTCTAAATGAGACCACAGGTTACCAAACGCGGAAGCATAACTCGCCCCATGTAAATCTCGTCAAACAGGTACGTCGCCGCGATGACCTTGTCAAAGAGGGCCAATTTTGGGTATTCCTCCCGGAACTCTTCAAACGTGGAGGGTCCCTCCTTCGGCCGGCCCGGGCCAGTGCTACGCGGTATCCTCGTTGTTGAGAAGGGCGAGGAGGATTGCGCTGGTCGGGGGGGGCTTGGTTATTACCAGCTGTGGCCTGGGGATATGGAGAGTGCGGCTGGGGAAAAGGAACATGTTTCTGGAGATGGTGGACATGATTGGGGTGGGGGGTTGCACTGGTTGGTGACGCGCATTTGGATTGTAGATGCTGCACTTCAGGTAGAAAGGGATGTGGGATGTTTATGTTGATGCTGGACTGGAGGTTCCGTCGCGGCTCATGAGTGGAAGTTACATCTTCTTGTCAAGTTCGTAGTCAAGCTATTAGCAGGGGTTGAAAGCCACTAATAGTTCGTGATACACGTTTGCTGGGTACATGTTGGTCATTTTAGCTGAGCATCGTACCTCGATCTTCACGAAGTTGTTGAGATAAAGACCTCTCAGGCATGGGAAAAACGACCCCAAAGCCGGTGCTAGAGCCCCTCTTTAATTTCAAGACAAGCCGCGAGTTTTGATGTTATAGGCGTACCGCAATATCTATATGAGAGAGCACAGAGATACGCGGTCATGGTTAGATTATCCTGTTGATATGGTGGCACGGTAAAGAGGCAGAGTAGGTAGGTAGCTTTGTGCCTACTTTCGTCGAGCTCGAGAGCTATCTCGGCATAACACCTTCTCCTGGGGATTTCGACAGCAGAAGACTAAATTTGAGGAGTGGTCCGACAGTCTTGATTTGAGCAGAGTAGTCTTTATACCGTGTGGGCGCTTTACATCAAGGGGATCAGACCGTGGGAATGGTTTTTGTATCCACTGTGAAAGCACAGGGGAGAAAGTGTTCTGGATGACTGCCTTGTTAATACCTGAAAAGATGACCCCCTCTAACTGTTCAATACCAAACAAGACAACATGAACATCCAACAAGCCTGGAAATCATTGACCTGGCTATCTACCTTATCCGAGGGCAATAGTCAAATTCGCAAACTTCATCGTTGATGAGCGACGACCTCGATCGTAGAACGACAAAACCCCCTAGGAATACCAAAGATAATACAAGACGATCCTTGCTCCACACGTACACACGTACGCAAAATACTAAGAGGAGTGTCCCATCCCATACCAGCCCACCTTTTCGTTTTGACATCTTCCACCAGCACCCTGCATGTCCCAAACCATGTTAACAAATAAGCCGTCCGAGGCATCCGCAACTAAACTCAAGGTATAATGCCCCATAAACTCCCAGTACCGCCAAAATCTCCATGGACAGTTTCCCGCTGTGGCATGATGTACAGATCGTAAGGAAAAGCAACATGAGACAAAACAACGCAGCACAATAAGAGAGGACGCCTGATCAGCACCCCTCACCATCCTCATCACAATCATCCATGCTCACATATCCAGGGTCGCTCTCCATCCCAACAATATTCCTAGTGATGTTGAGGCATCTATCCACCATCTTCTGTCTTAAAGACGCGTCAACGCCTACTTTCTGGCCTGCTGAGCTCCCAATCCAAATCCGAAGGGTACCCGCGAGCCTCTCCAGCGATCTAGAGCACACCTCTCTACCAACCGGGTGCCGGTACAGTTGCTCCATTAAGTGAAAGGCTGCCGTGTAGCCGAGGAATGCCATGTCGTTGATGTTGGCATTCGGGAGTATCGAATTGATGACTATGAAAGCTCGATCGGACGGCGCTGTATATTTTTGCAACTGTGCAATGGCCATGGCGCACCGAAGAGCCATCTGAGCGTCCGGATCAGGCTCAATGATGCTGAGCGGGGAGTCAATGAGGGGCGGCACTCCTTGGCTGTACTGCGGGTACTTGTCCGGGCTCTGGGACGGGCCAAGGGCTTGTAGAGCGGCTGCGATATTGTTGCCACGCTTCTCGTCAACAAGCAAAGCCCGGGCGACGAGCCCACGAATTTGGGAGTTAGAACCAATCGGGGCGACTGCTACAGCCAACGAGATTTCCGCAGCAACGGCACTCGAGTTCTTGACTAGCTCCTCTGGCTTCTTGGAAAAACTGTTCGACAAGACACGGTGAAGAATGAGACTGGAATACCATGCGGCAACTGCATCCATGGGTGATCGTACCGCAGCATCATCCACTACAGCGTCCATGCCATCAATATTATCGTCAACCTTGTAAGTCGTAGGCTTGTTCCAGGCGAGATTGTGAGCTCGCTGAATGATGTCGCCGCTTAGAACTTCGTCGCAGTCCTGCTCCAGAAGCAAAGAAAGATGATCTGGGAGGTCCTCATCCGGAGACGACTTTCCGTCTCGAAGTGAGCTAAGAATATGGTTGAGCTGTCTCGCCTCATTCCACCTTGATCTGGCAAGCTTCGCTGCGATCATCTCGGTTCCCGAGAACGAGCCGGTCATTTGCCAGAGTAGAAGGCGAATATGTAATGCCTTCAGCATCAGTCGGAGCGGTGTCTCGGGGAGCGTTCCCGAAGCAATTAGAGTGAGTGTGAGACGGCTCTTATTGATCTCGACATCACCACCCGCAAGCTGGGCATCCAGAGCGATCGACCAGGCCTTAACCCGAGCAGCTTCTTGCTCTTCGTTTAATCCAAACAGCGTGAGGTAGACATGAGGGCCAAACACATTGCGAAGTGTGTACTTCATTGCCTTGAGCGAGAGCGCAGCAGCCTCAAGGAAGAAGTTGTGCCTGGGAACCCAAACAGTCTGGATGGCGGTAAGCCAAGCTTGCCTCCTAACGTGAATCGGTGAAGCGAGCGATGGCGCCGGGCGCATAATAGGGGAAGATTGTTTTGGCTTCTGGGGGGGCCTGAGAAAGGAGAAGTCGGTCAGATACGAAAAGATTATCCATCCGAAGAAGCCGAGAAGAGAGAGCAGCCTCAGTTTGGCGATCATGCTAACCGCGGAGATGTAGTGGCCTCCAATGCTGAGATGGGTTGAGCGAACAAACGAGCTCAATAAAGCGAGGGGAGGTGCAAACAAGCCTCGCCCGTCTGGCGTTTCGTTGCTCGTCTCGTTCTCCACCAGCGCCTCGACAAGCATAAGCCCAGCCAACGAGCCCACCATGAGCTTTCCGAGATAGGGGTTCCATCGGCCTGCTTGCTGCTGCTGCTGCTGCTGCTGCTGCTGTTGAATTTGCTGCTGTCGCAAAATCGCGGGGTTTTGTTGAAACGTTTGTTGTGGAACGGGATAAGGCCGCCCTGCGTTCATTTGCTGTGCTGCCAGGATGCGCTTCATATCGTCTGAGACAGGTATCATGCCTTCAGTTGAGCCACGGGGTGTGGACATTGGCGTGTTTATGAATGCCGCTGAGTCCTGAGGATACTGCATCGGCGTGGGCGGTTGCTGGAGGGCAGGTTGCATGGCGCCGGCCATGAAGAGCTTCTCAAACGCCGAGATCCTAGCCTGCATGCTAGTATTCTCTTCGATGAGGCGGTTGTTGCGCTTTTCAAGATGTCTAATGTATTCAGTGGCCTTGCTCAGGACCTAAACTTTGTGGTTAGCCGGACCCGGAAAAGGGGGGAGATTTTTGGCGGTTCTTACCGTCGCCTTGTTGAGCTTGTGGGCTGGCGTCAATCCGTGTAGCTCCTCCCTATCTTCTGTGGTATCTTCGCCTCTAGCGCTTTTACTCATGATTCGCAGAGCCGGGACCGAATCTCGCAGAGCTGCTATTTTATCGTTGAGATTAGTCCTATACCTCTTCTCGATCATGTTGTGGGCGGTTTTCTTGACGGGATGTTGCCCATCAAGATCGTCGTCGTCGTCATCGTCGTCGTCGACCTCGGTAGAGGACTTGCGTTTTCTGCTGCCGCCCTTGGCCGCTCCAGCAGCATCGGGTGACGAGCCAGCGCCTTTATTATGGCTACTAGAGCTAGAGTCAGGGCTACCGGCGCTCTTTGGCGAGTGGTATTGAAGGTGAGGTGGCATGGCGATAGTCTTGAGTCTCTCTTGCTGGGCGGGGGTCAAGGTGTTCCGAATGTCGGGCGTGATGTCTGGCCGGATTAGGTTCTCGGTTGGCGAGAGGGATTGGGACATGGGGAACTGGGCAGCAGCGCCCGCGACAGAATGAAGGCCCGGGTTAATGTCGGCTACGGAAGACGGATGAAAATAGAGCTGCGACTGCTGTAGGAGCGGGTTTCCCAGGCTCAAGTGGACGGGGAGGTCCCAAGACTGCTGTGGTACAGAGTCAAATGGGGTTCCGTTGCTGGTCGAGTCATATGGGGGCGTGTCCTGAAAGCCCCAATGGGATGTGTCCGGTGTGAAGTGGAAGGAGGACTGGCCGCCGTTGACAACAGTAGGCGATGTGGAGGAGGAATGGCTATCGTGGATGGTAGGAGAGGTGCCGCTGGCAGCGGTAGCGCTGTCGCCTGCTGAGGAGACAGTGGTAGCGGTGGGGTCCGATGCGCCGGCGCTGCCCTCGATCACATCTACCAGGCTGGTGTCCGCAAGGGAGCCTCCATCGAGGTCGAATGCGTCCAGGCCAGCGAACATGCTGGGCGAGTCAGCTTGAGAGTCGACCATCTCGGGTGCGGGTTTTGCGCCTGATTGCCCGGTTTGCCCTGGAGCGAGTGCCTTGATTCTACAGAATGGCCTGTTGCATGCAGGCGGGCTGCCGATGACCTGGTTCCCTGCCTCTCACCTGCGGAGGCAGCGGTCTGAATGCTCCGGCTGGTCTGGCCGATGTGCCTCTCCAAGGGGAGTGTCGTTGGAGCTTGGAAGCCGGCCCGGATCCTGGGCGGGGCGTGGAGGGTCGGCCAATTGGCAATTGGCACAGAGAGCGCTGCTGGCGTTCTAGAAGCCTGGACCTTGGATGAGAATATCGCCTTGCCGTGGCTGCTGACCGTAATGCCAATACGTTTTTTGGGAGAGCGGTGTTGGATTGAGGTTGTGTGGCATTCGATCTGGTTATGTGTGGGACGATTCCCTCCAGAATCGTATGATGGGCTACGGGTGGTGCCGGCGCACGGGTCGCAGTGGGGACAAACACTGAACAGCTGCGGAACACGTGAGGCGGCGTCGCAAGGGGTCCCACCTAAGACAGCCAGCTCCAGACCCGAAACTTCCAAGACATGGAGAGCTGGTGAGCAACTACTGCGAGGTCAGTTAAGCCTCCAAACACCCACTTCTCCATGCCGTTCCTCGATGCTGTCAGGCCAGAAGAATTCTTGAATTTAGGATTGATGCAGATTCCAGAGGCATTCTGCAGTGTCCTTTGGCATTGCCGCCAGTCACCGAGCCTGATTCATCGCGGTTGGCGGTCAACTGAAGATGGCGATACATAATCTCACAGCTCAACTCCAGCAAGGTTAGACCTGGAAATGTCAACGGCTTCAAGACGGAATATCAAAGGCGGGGGTTACCGCAAAGGATAAAAATTAGGTACTTCTCCGCAATGACTATCAGTGACGTCGGTTTGAGAGCTTGTCATCGAGAATTCTGGCTACCGTGCGCGGCAGGTACGAAGGGTCCAACAACAAAAGCCCAGGGAGCGGGGAAGTTGGTATTTCTGTCAAGACAGGTTGTGGTTTTTGATCCTCAAGAGGAAGCCTACTGCATTCTGCGAAGCCCTATCCTGACGCAATTAAGACCTACCTACCCGAAGACGAACGAGGCCCTCCTAATGTGCGGTGTAGGAGTTTCTCCAACACCTTTTACACAGAGTCTGGCGCATTCCTCGACTCCGATCCACCAGTCTAAGCTCCCTAGTACTGCATCACCACATCAAGACCCGCACCGAAACCCTCTAAAATCGGTGTCCACTGACCAGTCTATCTTATCAAGAAACACAGCACAAGTGAGATTCCCATACTTGCCGCTTCCAATCCCGATCTCTCACATCACATCAATGCTTTCTCCATCATCAGTGACAGCTGCGCAGCAACAGTTTCACGTCCTCGTTCTGAAACATGAAGCCTTACCCCTACCATTTTTTAACCCCAAACGAGAAAATGGTGCCCCGTTCCCCTTCTTTCATCCCAACTTATAAGGGACCCACCGGCCATATTTCAGGGCCACCCAGACCCAGAGCGGTGGCCATTCTTGCTCCAAGAACTCGCGCAGCACCGGCGACAGTCACGAAGTCCCAAGTCACGATTTTGAGCAAAGAGATATTCGGAGTTTGTTAAATGTTTTCATCATTCATCCATTTGCCGGGATATCATCTTGAAAGAAAAAGAAAAAAAGAAGATCTTGCCCCCCGTTCCCTCTCAGCTACAGAATCTCACTCTTCTTCGTCACACTCCCCACCCCAATTAAAAACCCCTCCCAGTGGAGGAGGAAAAAAGAGACAATATCCGAGAGGGAAACTAATCGACACAGAAAGATGAACGAAGGGGCGTTGTAATGGGTAATATCTACTTTAAAATCCCCGTTTGCAAACCCATGACGCAACAGAAGAAAGAAGATAAGGCTCGACGAGCTTTATATGATTTTTTCTTTTTTTGCCCTTTTCCTTTCCTCACACTCTTACCACACATCATCCTCGCCTCTCACCATCTCCACAGTGGGTGTCTTGGGCTCAAACCTGCGCATGCGCTTGCGGTCCGCTCGTGTTACCAAGCTGGGTGTGATGGGCACCACGGGCGAGAAAGGCTGGTACGGAGTATAGGGGACGGGAGCACCGGTCCAAGGGGTGCGCATCCCCGACATGATGCCTGGAGACAGTGGCCCAGCGGGACGCGTGAAGACGGTCTGCTTGGTTCCCTCGCGAGGGATCGACGGGCTAGCAAGGCTAGGCTCGTACGCACGCAACGGCAGGGCACCGCCAGCGCGAATGGCTGATGGCTTGCTGGCGCGCGAGAAGGTGGAGCCGGGACGGGGTGATGCCGGTAGGGAGTCCATGCTGGGGAATCGGTTCACGCTGGGTTTTGGCGACGAAGGGAGGCCGACAAGACCGGAGGTTGACTTCTCCGACACGGCAGACACGGGCTCCGCGTCGCTGTTGGAGCCGCTGCCCGACTCGGCTGAGACCTCACGCCCATGCGATGAGGACTTAGACGAGCGGGTCTCACGGGTTTCCACTCCAAATGACTTCTTCCTGTCTCGCGTGGGCGGGCGGCCGAGAGCAGCGTCGATACGCTCGTCGATGCCCCCGGCGCTCACGGGTGACATCTCAGGCGTCGGCAGGCTGTTGGCTCCGGCGGCGGCGCGGCGAAAAGGTAAGTCAGATTGGGAAGGGGGCGGTACGGCGCCGTAACTCCGGGGTGTCATTGGGCCCATTTCCTGATCGTGGTTGCTGGGGAATGTTGCTGACATGGGGGTGATGATGGGCGAGGAAATGTTCATGCCCTGATGCTTGCTCTTGCGCGGGGACCGCAGAAAAGAGAGCAGTGAAGAGCTGCGCGACTGAGTCTTGTCCTCGCGGGCCAGGTTTAAGCCCGCCGGCTTGTTCTTCTTAAATCCTGGCGTTACTGGAGTCCCGGGGGCCGTTGTTCCGCCAGTTGTTGACCTTGCGGTTGGCGACACAAGCGGGGGCTGGTAGTCCTTACCCGCCTGCTTGGCCTCATCGTGCTCCATCACGTACTTGTACATGTCTTCGAGCTGTGCTTGCGCCATGGCTTTGTCTTGCTGCACCACAGCCTGGTTAACCGAGAAGTCAGCGCCGGCGGCGAGGATTGTCGAAGTCGGTGATCCTGGAATTGTCCAACCGGAGTGGTGCGACTTGGTTGGGCTGAGCGGGCCGGACCGGGTTGGGCTCAGGGGATGAGAGAAGTTCTTGTATGGGCTTGTAGGGCTCTTGAGGCCTTGTTCGTGGACGGCTTGCTGGTACTCTTCCTCGGATTGGAGGAGGAAGGGCTGGGGGAAGGGGTTGAATGTAAGGAGGTCGGCTTTGTCCTCCTCGGGGAGCTCGGCAGCCTCAAGATGTTGGCGGCGTGTCTTAGCAAGGGCGAGCAGAAGAAGGGCGACCAGCACCAGCGACAGGGCGTATGACCCAACGATACCACCGATCTGGGCTGGTAGAAAGGCGGGATCGCGGATGGCGCCGGCAGAGAGAGGAGCACCTTTATCGGGCGGCGGAGCTGGATCCCAATCGATGTTCAACGGGTTCGATCTCCTGGATGGTAAACCGGTCGACGGCACGGCGGCGCAAAGAAGGACAAGACAAGAGGCGGACAAGAATTGAAGCAACGCCGCTTGGTTATAAGACAGCGAGCCGTTGCGCATGATTGGGAAGGCCGGTGTTTTGGGTCCGGGTAGTCCTGAGGAGTCGTCCGTTCTTCAAATAAACCTCATGGTATCCGCTGAGCCGAAACGCGCTGTGATTGAGATGCAGAGTGAGAAGACCGAGACAGACGTCGGGAGGCGGACGGCATCGAGTGAGAGCGAGCCAGGTGAGGCAGGTTACTGGGTATATAGCGGCTGTTGAGACGCAGCGGGGAGCCAAGCGAGCAGCTGCTGTGTCGGGGGGGCCAGCACGGCGGCGCTGGCGCGGCGCACATTGGCCGCCCGATGTGAAATTGACTGTGACTTGCTGGGTTCTGCCCAGGCACGCGGTGGGCATGCATGACGGCCACAGAATAGCGCCAGAGAGAGCGGCCTCTGTCGACGCTGAGCTTGGTGGTGTGCTGCGGGAACGGGAGTTGCGCGCCCCCTCTGCGTCCGCTGGTTGGACAGGCCCGCCTGCGAGCACAGGTGGTTGAGCGGCAAAGGCAGTCATGCGATTGGCTGGCACCCAGCCCGCTCTGTGAAGCTCGTCAATCCCATTGATCCCCCGCCATCCACCCGCATCCTCCCCTGTCGGTTGTCGCTGCCCCTCCTCGGTAATCCTTGCACTCGATCCCGACCCCCTGCCGGCTAGCGATTCCCCCTCTGGTCGCCACATTTTGGGCTGACGCCTGACGACTTGCGAGGAATTCCGACAGCAGCAACTGTGCATGCGAGGAGACCCATCACGGCGATTAGGATCACCTAAGCCGCATGAAGGTCATCTCGTGCAGCTTAGGGCACATAACGCAAAAGGCCCCCAATGAGGCTCCAGTCGGCATGAGAATCACAGCTTCCGGGGCCAAAGTGTGATGGCCCCAAACCGCATTCAGCACATCGCCGGCGGCAACGATAGCGGCCTGTGGATACACTCAGATCCTGCCAGCCAATGCGTATGGGCTATCGGGTGCTTCTGTGTTGATGAGAAGAAGGCAAGCATAATCACTCGTGACGACCCTAACATGAGCTGTCACAGCAACGCAGAATCCGGGTTATCCTGCAAAGGGGCCAGGCAATTTCATGCTGGCAATCGTATGGCAGCCATCTCAGCGAACGTTTTGATCAGCATTGTTTCTAGCAAATGAGCGATAATCAAGCCAGGAATCCGAGCGCATTGGCTCTGGGAGAAGTGGGACGGATTTGACCCCATTGCGAGCACCGGACCGAATCATAACGGACGTGATATAATTAGGTTGGTACCCTGTAGCAGCAGCAGCAGATCTGCCAAGCCTGCGCGACTCAATCGGAGCCTGCGATGCTACCAAGGCTCGGGTCAAGAAGGAAGGGTTATTTTGCTCCGTGCGGCGAGGCATCAGATACTCTAAACACACGTCTGCCTCTTTGCTTACACCTTGACTGCGGGCCCTTCAGAAGGAAAGTAAGATCCCTCAAGACTGCAGTGAAGCCTGACGCATCAAAGTTGATGCTGGTTTCGACCACACTAAGGCGAACGTTGCTTGCGAAACGGATGTCCAATTGTCAACGCCGTCCCCCATTCTCCAGCTGCCTATTCCAATGTAACCAAATGGAAACTCTCACGATGCGATCAAGCCCGCTATGGAATCCGATACCCTAGGACTTGAAGTTGCCGTTTCGACACATGTTTGTGTGGGGGTCTCTCCATCGCATTTTCACACGGAGCATAGACGTTTCTTTTGGCCAGAGCTTCGAATGTTAGCTACCTACATATACTTGCAGGATCCCGCCATTATATTTGGGGCCTGAAATGAGGCTTGGAAACTGGCGGAGGAAGAATATGTGAGAGTAAATGCCACAGGAGGCGATCCTGGGCTCGAATCGAGTCCCTTTCTTGACTGCCTGACCGCATTGAGCGTCACCCAAGAGAGTGACGCCTTGTCTGACTGGGCTAAGCAGGCAGCCAAAGGAGCAGCAAGACAGCACAGCAAGGAGGAGAATGTCGGAGAAGGCAAGAAAAAAAGCCAAAAAGAGCAGAAAATCAGGCGTGCTCATAGGCAAAAGCGAAGTGGAGGGGACAGGAAATTCAAGCCGATTACCGGCATGATACTTGGTATTCATGGTCGTGCTACTTCGCTGGAATGGTTGTGAGATTCTGTGACCTATCAAGGCGGTGGCCTCGACGGCATTATTGTCCGTGCCTTGATCACATGACTTCGCGTGCTTGTGGGCATTCCCCATGTGGGGGCGCGCCGTTCAACTGAAGGCCCAACAGGACGCGACGAATTTTGCTTGTGTCGTCTCTGGCATCCAGCGTAGCTTTGTCCTCCAATGGTCTCGAGATCACGTCGTCCGAGGCGTTTCTGCAGCTTTCATGGCTCTACCACCGCCAACACATTCGATCCTTGAGAGCTTAAACGATGCGCAACGACGCGCCGTGACGTCGGAAGCTGCCACTGTCGCCATCCTCGCTGGCCCCGGGAGTGGCAAGACCCACACCCTCACCTCGCGCGTCGTATGGCTTGTCGACCATGTTGGGCACCGGCCTGAAGATGTCGTTGTCGCGACCTTCACCGTCAAGGCCGCCCGGGAGATGAAGGAGCGCATCGGGCGTGCGCTAGGCGGTGGCCGTGAGAAAAAGATCATTTTGGGCACTTTCCACAGCATCGCTCGCCGTTATCTCGCCGCATATGGCCGCCAGATCGGCTTGGGCCAAAAGTTTGGCATCGCCGATGACAACGACTCGCGCAACATCATCAATCGCATCTGCAAGCGGTTGCAACTCACACTCGACCCGCCCGCAGCGCGGGCCTGGATCAGCAAGAAAAAGGCCGGTGGGGCCGAAGCCGAGTCTAAGACGGCAAAAAAACAGAGTGCAGGTCTTCAGGAACTGCAAACGTGCTTTGATGAATATCAGAAGCAACTAGAACTGTCTAATCTACTGGACTACGACGACCTTCTCGTCCAGTGCGTCGAGCTGCTACGCAAGTTCCCGTCCTGCGTGTCGAACATCCAGACCGTCCTCATCGACGAGTATCAGGACACCAACGGGGTTCAGTACGAGCTCATGAAACTATTCGCTCAGCAGCACAGGAGGATCACTGTCGTCGGCGACCCGGATCAGAGCATTTACGGGTGGCGGTCCGCCGAGATCAAAAATCTGTGGCGTCTTCTCCGCGAATTTCCTGGCACGGATGAAATATCTCTTGAAGAGAACTACCGCTCGTCTCAGTCAATCCTCAATCTTTCGCTAGCGGTCATTCAACAGGACAAAAAAAGGTACCAGAAGGTCTTGAAGCCGGTGCACAGCAAGGGATCCCGCCCGGTCTTGCGAAGGTTGAAGAGCGGTATCGCCGAAGCGGAATGGATAGTGTCCGAGATCAGACGGACTATGTTATTGACCGGCAACATGTTGGTACACAGTGATGTGGCTATCCTGTTGCGCTCGGCAGCATTGTCGAGGCATATTGAGAGCGCCCTTGGAAAGGCCGGGATCCCCTACAAGATGGTTGGCGGCTTCAAGTTCTACGACCGTGCGGAGATCAAGACGCTGCTTGATTATCTGAGGGTGATTAACCAGCCAGACAACAATGACGCACTCGGGAGAATAATGAACGTCCCCCGGCGCGGAATCGGTGATGGTACCATCAAAAATCTCATTGAAGAAGCAGAGCAATCCAAAATGAGCCTCTGGTGTTTGTTAGGAAAGCATTGCAGGGGCGACCGGGCCGCGAAAACGAAGATCACAAAACAAGCGGAACAGAAGATCAGTGGTAACCTCCTTCGAATCCTTGACGGGATACGAAAACGGATGGCGGACGCCGCCACTGACGACACGGGCACCGCCTTCGGCCTCGTGGATTTAATTCAACAGCTTCTCAAAGTGCTTGACTTTGAGAAATACCTCCAGGATACGCATCCTGATGACCACGAACAAAGATGGGCAAACGTCCAGGAGTTCGTCAACCTCGCCGCGGATTTTGCGAGGGAGTTGAACCAAGCAGATAATGATGCCCTTCCTGAGATCGAAGGCGTCAACCAGGTAACTGAAGCTGAGGTCTTGCCACGCTTCCTAGCCAACGTGTCTCTCGCGTCAGACGCGCAGACCGGGGAGAACCAGGAGGACAAGCCGCTTGTGACGATATCAACCATCCATGCCGCCAAGGGGCTGGAATGGCCCATTGTTTTTGTTCCGGCCGTATTCAACGGATCGATTCCACATATGCGATCTGAAGATAGCGACGAGGAACGAAGATTGCTCTACGTTGCCATGACGAGAGCCAAGTCTCTCCTTTACCTTAGCTGTCCAAACTACAGCTCTAACAGCAATGGCGAACGCAACGACTTATCGACGTTCATTGCTCCCATCAGCAGCGCTTTCGCAAAGAAGGGGCCCTGTCTTGATAGACCGGTTGTGGAGCAAATCGCCCAGATCGTCAGACGCACGCTCCCGTCTCAGAAAGCCATATTCGGGTCGTTACCCCCGATGTATTGTCCCGAGGATAACTTATTTCCCGTTGATCCGGATGAGGCCCGACAAGACTCGAAGAGCAGAAGCGCTGGCGGTCTGGGAACACATGTGATGGGTGCGCCTCGTCCCAAAAGGCCAAGGTTCTCCGGGCCTGGTACGAGCCACGAGGACGGCCAAGAGCCGGAATTCCACAGGGAATACACAACGACAATGGAACAGTCCTCTAGTTTCACTCTCGCTGCCCTTCCCGGTTTCGTCAGCGTAGGGGCTCACCAGGCTGCTATCACCGCTGCGACTGCCGCAAACGCTGCAGCGGATGCAAAGTTCAAGGCCGATAAGGCAATGAAGAAGCCAACCAACCGACGGCCAGCAGATCAGAAGAGCATCCTCGGGTTCGTGCAGTCGGGTCTGGCTCCCGCGGTCCCTAGTCCCGCAGCCACTCCCTGGATTAAGGCGGGCCCGGGTCGGCCAACCCCAACGGGGGCCAACCCCGTCACCAGCCGTCCCCTGGTCAACCAGTTCGGCGCTCAGCGCATGACCTCGAAGCCTGCCATTGACCCTGAGCTGGCAGAGCACAAACTTGGGGCCGGAAGGATCACTACACAGCCGGCACCGCGTATTCACCCAACGACAGAACAACGGAAGCACTACACCGTCTTCTCCAGCTCTCCCCAGAGACCCAGAAGTAGAGATGCGGCCGGCGCTGCTGACGAAACAGGCGAGAATGAGCCCCCTCTGGAACCGACTCAGCCAATTTCCTGCTTGCATGTCACAACCTGCAATCTACCTCAAGGACTCGGCGGACTCGGAGGTTTTAAGAGACCTCAGGGGCTGGGTATTGGGAGGATAGCACCAATGGCTCAACTGAGGAAGCCATTCAAGCCTCTGACAATGAATCGGCCAAAGTGAGGTCAATTGCAATGACGCGCATCGCTTCAAGAGAACTGAGCTCAAGGCATCGGGTTGTTATGGGCTGTGCCGAGCCTAGAGAACCCCATCCAGCCCAATACAAATATAAACATGGTACAATTTGAGTTATTCCCGCTGTGCTTTCTATGTTTTACCCGGCCTGTTCAAAAGCGATTCTTTTGCTGGTGGAAGATCACAGTGTCCTTGAATCTGTATCGCTTTGATGTTGTCTTGCCCCCCCGGTCCAGGAATGCGGGGGAAATCGGAGACCCGAGACCTTTCATCCCTTTTGAGCAATACGAAGTACGGGCCGCCCAATCGCAGTGTCCTACATGCCTACCATCTACATAACGCCTTACCATAACGATATCTCTGGCTAATGCTAACCTGAGAATCAGCGTTGTAAGTCCGCAAACGATCATTGACTCATTTATTCTTAGGTGGGAGAGTTGCTATATAATACAACCCCAATTCTCTGCACCAACTAACTCCTGACACGCGCATCCTATCCCTCCCCTGAAGCCCAGCATCCACAAACCAACTTGCAAGTCATCAACCATCACAGCACCTGCCACCAACAATGTCCATCCCCAGAAACATACTCCTCTCCAACGCCCGCACTCTCCTCAGACCACGGATGGTAGCAACCAAGCCCCCCCGGTCATCACCCTTCTCAACAACGAGTATACCTCGCAGCAGCAGTAGCCCGGGAAATCCCGGCGGCCCGAACCAGAACCCTTCGTATCCGGCCTTCAGTCTCAAGAGCATCGTCCCGAACCCAAAGGTACGCGCCGCGCTCTGGGTTGTATTTGTGGTGATGGCGTGCGGTGAGGCGTCTATGTGGTGAGTTGTGTGTGCTTTTGGGTCTGGTGGTTTCGGGGGTCATTTCCGTTGACCCTGAATGGGTGATGGGGTTGTGTTTGCTTTCTGGGGTGTTTGCTTTACGGGGAGGGAGTAGTTGATGAATGGGTAATGTGAGAGAGGACTGACCTGGCTGTGCAGGATCAAATATTACCCGAAGATCATGGGTAAGGATAAGGATGAGGGTGAAGGTAGCTTAAAATCCGAATGAAGGTCTGGCCTGGTGGTTGTTGATGTAAGAGTATTTGGCTGTAACTCGAGTCTTGATCCAAGTACGTTGCCTTATTTGGGGGACTTTGTGAAAACAGAAATTGTAGGTACAGATCGTGATATAAGGTGTAATTTACCTCAGGTCTTGGTACAAGCACCTTGGCTTATATGGGGGAGCTTCCGAAGAGAAACAATACGGATCGCGATCGACCCACGTGTGCTACATCGCCGCAGAATATCAATTTATCATAGATATAAATAAGGGCCCCATGAGATTACATTGTGGATTACGGGCAGGGCATGGCATGGCTGCAATGGGTTGGGTATTCCAAGAGCACGTTGCGAGTCTTGGGATTACATGATGAGGCTGTAAGCGTTCCAGGTATCTCTTTGGTAGGTAGGTAGTCTCGATAGGCAAGCAACAAAGATGGAAACTAGGGCTTAATTAATGGTGAGCCTGTTGACAACACAGGAAGAAGGTACCAGGTGGGTTTTGCGCTGGGAAAGTCAAATTTCTTATTCTGACCTGTTCCCCTTGGTAGGTAATCATTTCTGCTGAATGTACACATGTATCGCAACCGTCTGTCACCTATTAGCGCGTAGTAGCGTCTGCGATATGGGTCTGCGCTTTACAATCAGGGAAGTAGATCTCCGGGGAGGTCCAAAACACGGCCTCAAACGACGCCATATTACTACACGCAAAAGAGAGAAGCAGCTTTGAAGGCCCAGGCCCGCTCAAGCACTGGGAAGTTTATGGATCTCGAAACAAACTTTGGCGTTGTGGGGGTGGTTGTGGGGGCGACCGGGGACGACCCGCCATCCCCTTTCTCCGCGCACTTCCGCGGGAGCCTCACAAGGATAGGGCTGGACGCTGTGATTGGCCAGCTCGACTTATCAGTGAGAAGCCCCTTATCTCGATCGCCCTTGCCCCAGAATGCGTGCCATGGCAGTGCCGTTTCTCCTACTTTCTAGCTTGACGAAGTGCATACCGGCAAGTTTGAAGTGCGGTCCAGCCGTGGAAATGCAGACGCTTGGAAGGGTGCAGAGGCATTATCTCCCGCTTTGCCACTCGGGAGCGCGCAACGGAGATGCAGCTTTCCCACCATGAACTTGCGAACCCCCACTGATAGGCAAATGCCATGCCAGAAATCGAAGCTGATATGGAGGCCGAGGTGGCTTTCTTACGGTGATGGATGGACAGCCGTTAGATAGATCTTCGGTGCTCTCGCGGATTGGCTTGTCTTTGCTATCTCTTCATGTTCTCGCTCCCCTTTTCTCTTTCTTCAACCATGCTCTCAACTGATTTCAGTTGAGCGTTCTTGGGCGGATTACCCGTCTATTCCACCGAAAGCCACGCTTCTGTCCCGCATTGAGTTTTATTTCACGACGTCATCATGGCGGTCGGGAACCGCAAGAAGGTCGTGGTGGTTGGGCTGGGCATGGTTGGTATCAGTTTCATGTGAGCAGACATCCTCAGGTAGATGTATTGTTACCGCTACCAGGAGACTGACTTGCTCTTCTCAGTGAGAAGCTCCTGAAGCTCGACGCCAGAGCGCGCGAGTACGATATCATTGTTATCGGCGACGAACCACACTTAGCGTACAACCGCGTCGGTCTAACCAGCTTCTTCGAGCATCGTAAAGTCGAGAACTTGTATTTAAACCCCCAAGAATGGGTACGTTCTGCTCGCCTATCAGTTGTCTCCGTGTCAGCGTTACCCGAAGCCGTGAATCTAACCATATCCAGTATGAGGGTATCACCGATAGCGCATTGGGCTACCACGTCAATACCAAAGTCACAGAGATTCACCCCGCAACAAAGACCGTCTCATGCGCAGATGGCAGGGAAATTACCTACGATACCCTTGTTCTAGCAACCGGCTCTGATGCTGTCCTGCCACGCCACACACCCGGCCACGATGCCAATGGCGTCTTTGTTTATAGGACTGTGGAGGATCTCATTAACCTCATCGCATTCTCGGCAGACCAAAAGGACACAGTTGGCGCTGTCGTGGGCGGCGGGCTTCTAGGCCTCGAAGCGGCCAAGGCGATGATGGACCTCGAGTGCTTCAACAAGGTGGCTGTCATCGAACGCAACCGGTGGGTGCTTAGCCGGCAGCTGGATGCCGATGCGGGAGGGATGGTGGTCGAGCAAGTCCGCAGTCTGGGTGTGGACGTCCTTCTCGGTAAACGGGTTGGAAAGATCGATGTCAATGAGAAGAATGGCGTGAAGGGTGTTCGCTTTGAGGATGGCGAGTACATGGCGTGCTCGACAATCTGCTTCGCCATTGGGGTTCGACCTCGGGATGAGCTGGCGCGGCGTGCTGGGATCAAGTGTGCTGATCGAGGCGGTGGCATCGTTGTTGATGACAGCCTGAGGACGAGCGAGCCAGATATCTACGCCATCGGCGAGTGTGCAAGCTGGCAGGGGCAGACGTTCGGGCTTATTGCCCCTGGCGTGGAAATGGCCGACGTGCTGTCGTTCAACCTGACGCAAGCCAGCCTCCACCAACCGCGGCTGTATAAACGACCTGATCTCAGCACCAAGTTAAAGCTACTCGGCGTTGAGGTTGCCAGCTTCGGGGATTTCTTCGCCGATCGCGATGGCCCCAAGTATCTTCCCGCACGAGCCAAAAGGATAGCAAACGGACAGGGGAAACCAGACGCACTGAAGACACTCACAAACGGACTACCTCCAGCGCCGGTGAAAGCCCTGACTTACAAAGATCCTTTCACAAACGTCTATAAGAAGTACATCTTTACCATGGACGGCAAATATCTCCTCGGCGGAATGATGATTGGCGACACAAGAGATTACGTCAAGCTGGTGCCCCTCGTCAAGAACCAAAAGGAGCTCGACACACCACCATCGGAGCTCATACTAGGCGCTAAGAAAGAGGGCGAAGACGAAGGTGACGATCTTGATGACGACACGCAAATATGCAGCTGCCACAACGTCACCAAACAGGATGTCACTTCAGTTGTCAAGGACGGGACCTGTAAGTCCCTCGGCGAAGTCAAGTCATGCACCAAAGCCGGCACAGGCTGCGGCGGGTGCATGCCGCTGGTGACATCCATTTTCAACAAGACCATGAAGGATATGGGCAACGAGGTCAAGAACAACATCTGCCCACACTTCACTTACAGCCGTGCCGACCTTTACAACATCATCATGGTAAAGCGGCTGAAAACGCTGCCTGAAGTGATGAAAGAGGCCGGTGTCGACCCCGAAAGTCTTGGGTGTGAGGTGTGCAAGCCGACAGTGGGTAGCATTTTTGCCAGCCTGTGGAACAAACATGTCATGGACAAAACCACACACGGCCTCCAGGACACCAACGACCGCTTCCTGGGAAACATCCAACGCAACGGCACATACAGCGTCATCCCACGCGTTGCAGCTGGCGAGATCACCCCTGACAAGCTCGTTGTGATTGGCCAGGTGGCGAAGCAGTACAACCTCTACACCAAGATCACTGGCGGTCAGCGCATCGACATGTTTGGTGCCAAGAAGCAGGACCTCCTGGATATCTGGAAGACGCTTGTCAACGCGGGCATGGAGAGTGGCCATGCCTATGCTAAGTCTCTGCGGACGGTCAAGAGCTGCGTCGGGACCACCTGGTGTCGTTATGGAATCGGCGACAGTGTAGGCATGGCGGTGAGGCTAGAGGAAAGATACAAGAGTATCCGAAGCCCGCACAAGATCAAGGGAGGCGTGAGCGGATGCGTACGCGAGTGTGCCGAGGCGCAAAACAAAGAGTAAGTCAACTCACCCCTTCCCCCTTACAAAAACAAACCCAAATAGGGGCTAACAAACAAACCCCACAGCTTCGGTCTCATCGCCTCAGAAAAGGGGTTCAACATATTTGTCGGCGGCAACGGCGGCGCCAAGCCCAGACACTCTGAAGTGCTCGCCAAAGACGTCCCCCCAACCGAAGTCATCCCCATCCTCGACCGCTACCTCATGTTCTACATCCGCACCGCCGACAAGCTCCAGCGCACTGCGCGATGGCTCGAGGCTCTCCCCGGCGGCATCGCCTACCTCCGCGACGTAATCCTCCGCGACAGCCTAGGCATCAACGCCTCGCTCGAAGCCCAAATGCAAGAGCTCGTCGACAGCTACTTCGACGAATGGGCCGAAGCCATCTCCACCCCCTCCATCGCCGCCAAGTTCCGCCAATTCGCCAACACCCCCGAGACCCTCGAGACAATGGAACTCGAAGTCGACCGCGGCCAGACCCGTCCCGTCATGTGGACTTCCTCCGCGGCCACCAACGACTTCAAATCCCTCCGGTCCCGCTGGTCCACCACAACATGGCAGCCCGTGCTCGAGGCCTCTTACTTCTCCGGCGCCGACGCCCTGCCCAACGGAATCAGCGCTGCCATCAAGCGCGGCGACACCCAGCTCGCCGTCTGGCGCATCCGCGGCCGCTACTTCGCCACGCAGCAAATGTGCCCACACAAGCGGGCCTTCGTCCTCTCAGATGGTCTCGTCGGCCAAGACACCCCCGCCGACCCCCCCTCGCCGCCTCTGACACCGACCGAGTCCCCAGAAGGCACCGATACCAACAACAGCGGCTCATGCAGTTCGAACCCCGCCGGGAAATCAACCCCTTGGATCTCCTGCCCCAACCACAAGCGCAACTTCGACCTCTCCTCAGGCGCCTGCAAAACTGACAGCGACCTCTCCATCGCAACCTTCGAGGTAGAAGAGCGCGCCGACGGTCTAGTCTACGCGAAGCTGCCGCCGGTAGAAGAGCTCGATGCCGAGCTGGGCACGGGTCGGTGGATTGTCAAGAAGGGCGAGGCAGGGCCTGGTGCGTTTGATGAGCTGGACAAGAAGATTTCGTTCAAGGGGCAGCGGGCTAAGAAACCAGGTGTGAGGCCGCATACGGAGCTGGCGATGCGGAAGCCGGTGCAGTTGATGGCGAGTGGAGGGGGGTGTGGGTCTGTGCCGGAGTGGTGAGGTTTTGGGCAGATAAATATGCGTGGGTTATTATATTAACATGAAATGTGAGCACACGGAGTAAGGGCCATCTGTTATAGTAAAATTCCGGGTAGCAATGTAAAGCATTCGTTTGGGTCATTTGAGCACATATCTATTCTCGCGTGGTATCGTGCACCCTATAGCTCACCCTGTCTCGGAACTGTGAAACTATCTCCGTATAATGACCCCGAAAACCCCATGAACTCCGAAACAGATAAGAAGCACGCTGGTTGGTGGTCGACAAAAGCCACCACAGCCCCCCCCCTCGCTACGCAACTTCGTTAATATTATGCTGCTGTGTAGCAGGGAGATAGCGACCATATATCATCTGATATGCACCTATGCGGCGACCAGTCATCAAGATTAAGGAAACAGCAAATCCTCAAGACTCACCGGCTCGACCGCCAGCTTGGATGATCAAGATACTAGCCTTGGTGCCTGAGGTGATGAGCTGCTCCGCGATTGAGCCCACTGTGGTCTTCAGATCCGGGCCACCCGATGGAATGTCGGGAGTTGAATCACCAAGTCTGGCGTGTCGGCGGCCCAAGACTATCACATCGCCAGCGTTCTTCGGAGTCTGTCCAATCGATTTCTTTGCCAGAAACACGGTTTCCTCCACAGCTGCGCCAGGGGCGACGTTGATCTCGCTGACTGTGACACGACAGACGAGCTCCTCAGGCAGGGAGCTTTGCAGAACTGAAAGCAACGAGAGGTCTTTGGGTGTAATGTCCCGTTCCAGCTCCCTTTTGCTGTCGCTTCTTTCACCGTTCGTCCCCTCGCCAGCAATGTCCACATGGCCGCTTCCATCTGGGGGCCAGTTCATGTGCACGATGGATAGTGTGACATGCGGGTTTCTGGCCAACTGCAACACCATCCTGAGGGCGGCACGATCATCGGCGCCCCCGATAAAGGGGAAGAAGATGTGATGGTTTTTGTTGCTGACGGGAAGTGCAGCCGTATCACGGTGGCTACGGATTGAACCGCTGCTCGTAACCCTAGAGAGCTCGGCTCGGTCTCCAGGCTTGGTGATGCCTCCGAAGCCGTTGTCGATAAAGATGCCGGCGTTGCAAATTGGCCGAGCCTTGCGGAGAGTGTTGTAGACGAATTCAAGGTGGGCAGATCCCCGAAAGCGCTCGCTCGCGTTGACAGCAAACGGCACGGACTGATCTTCCGTGATACTGCCATACTCGCCCCATGGAATGAGCGCAAAGTCTGATGACGTTTCGGACGCCTGGTTCACGAGAGTTTCGGCATATGAATCCTCTGGGGAAACTGCAACGCGGCCAGCCACGGCGAGGTCGTGGAGCTGAGAGAAGGCTCGGAATGCGTTAACCACGGGATCGCGTTGAGAATAGAATTCCTCGCCCTCAGTAACATGCATGACGGAGGAGGTACGGTCAGTGAGCTCGATGATGCGGAGGCCATGGACCTCCAGGGGCCTCTTTGGAGGAGACGGCTCAGCCCCTTTCCTAACGCCGGGATTGCCTTGAGGCCCGAACAAGGCGAGAAATGTGAAGAGTCCTGGGAGACTGTCGAGGCGAAGGTAAACCAGCAGTCGGCGGATTTGGATGTTGTCCAGCTTGTCAATAGACCCTCCTCGATTGGAAGGTGCGCCCTGGGTCTCGTTACCATCCCAATCAATCTCGCCTCTCCTCCACCTCTCTACTTTTTTCTGGTACCATGGCGGGTATAGTGCCTTGGTGAGAGGAGTTGTAGCCACAGTTGTGACCAGCGCCATCACTACGAACATTGTAAATGTCCGCTCGCCCAGGATCCCCGCTTGGCGGCCGATGTTCTAACTTCTGTTAGCTTGACCTCGACTTGATTCCTCGCCTGTGGACTCACCAGGACAATCAACTCGACAAGGCCTTTGCAGCTCATCAGACAACCAATTGCAAAGCTTTCCCGCCACAGAAGCTTATTTAAACGTGCGGCGAGTGTCCCGCCAATGATCTTCCCAGCGAAGGCGCAAAGAATCACAGCAATAACATACCCCCAGGTTATTCCATCATTCAGAGCACCGAGGTTCGTCTTTAGGCCGGAGAGCGCAAAGTATAGCGGTAAGAATAAGACTGATATCAAATCTTCAATCTTCTCTGTCAGCTTGATAGCGAAGCCACCATCGTGAGGGCAAATCAGTCCAACCAGGAAGGCCCCAAAGATAGGGTGGATGCCAATGATACCTTTGTGAAGTGTTAGCAATACCACACCGAGGAAGTGGGCATACTCACCAGTGAAAAATGCCGATGCAAGAACCATCAACAAAGTCAATGCAACCATGCCTTGAGTCGGGCCATTCTGAAGGCTCCCTGTCCGTCTCAGGACCCACATGAAAGGGGGCCGAACCGCAAATATGAGAAACAGCGTCCAGCCAATGCAGCTTAGCAGGGCCCAGAGAGCGGCAAGACCGGAATCGTTGTTCACGAGGGCGACGCAAAGGGCAAGGAGAATCCATCCAGTGACATCATTCCCAATGCCGGCGGCCAAGACGGTGACACCGACGTTGGAGCGGAGCAAGTTAAGCTCGGTCAATATCCGGCAGAGTACGGGGAAGGCTGTGATAGCCAAGGCAGTGCCGATGAATAGGCCAAAGACACCGAATGAAATGTCGTTACCGGGGGGGAACTGCCTGAAGATTCCGTAGGCAATGGCGAAGCCCAGACCGAAAGGTAGAATCATACCAGCCAAACCCACGCTGACTGCTGCCTTCCAGTTATTGGTGAACATGCGAATGTCGACTTCTAGAGCCACGAGGAAGAGGAAGATGATGAGGCCTAGATTTGCAACATTGCTGAAAACAGCCATAGACTGCTCGGGGAAAATCGCTGCAAATTGTTTTCGTCAGCACTGATGCCTTAGAGGATGCCTCGGGATGGACAGTACAGTACCTTGCTGGAAGCCCGGTATCCTCATCATGACTGATGGGCCTAGGATGATGCCGCCGATAACCTCAGCAATGACCCGGGGCTGATTAACCAGCCGGAGGGGATAGTGCAGCAGCTGGCAGAAAATGATGACGATGCTAGCCTACGCACGTGTATTAGTTAGCCAGGTCATTGCGGTGTAACGAGACGACGAGATGTCCAAGTAGGGGACAAGAGCCTACCTGAATGATGAAGAGAGTAATGGGATTCTTCTCGTCGTAATGGGTTGGATTTCCGCCCTCGATGACGCCGGTTTGAGGAGGGGCGCCATTGCTGCTCCCATTGCCGCCGTCGCTGGCCCTGGCAACCAATTCCACGATGTATGCGGACATATTGGCCGTGACCTATGGAAGGTAATGTCTTGTGTGTGGGATGGGCCCCAGAGGAGTCCGGCGAGCCGGAGGAGGTGGAAACGAAACGTGGACTGTGGAATAAGTGTAAGAAGCTTTTGGCCCGGCTGCTCCCAAATATGGGAGCTAGGTAGGAGATTATGGCTAGAACGACGAGGATGGGATGATATGAGGAGTTTCCGCATGGAGACCGCGCGTGGAAGAGGGAACGCAAGCTTATCAAGTATTAAGTTTGCGGATGGCCCGGTTGGACAGAGCCAAGCCGGCGAAGAGGGATTCCTTCTCAGTTCGATATCAAGGTGCCCACCCAGCCGATGGCCAGAGCCTACCGCACGTGAAGGGGTCCTAGCCTCCAACATTGGACGAGATCCTCACCAAAGCGCGCTTGGGGCGATCTTGGATGTGAGGCTGAGTGCTTGCTCTAGCTTTTTGATAGCAGCTTGCAGGATTGCGGTGGCTTCCGTGTGCTGTCGGGGTGGCTAGCTACCGTGTAGGGGGCGTGATAAAAGCCATTGGCTTTGTTCCGATCCCCTTGGCATCTTTCGGGCAGTGGCGCCTCGTCTCCGCTGCTGCAAGAACGCCGCGTCTCTCGGCGGGCCGCGCCTTCCTTTGTTCTGCTGACCTGCGTAATCGGAAAGCCAGAACGTCTGTTTTCAGACGTGTCTTTCCATCCGGCGTAACCCTCCTTCATGCATTACGGGAATGAAAACTAGGGTTTGTCTTGGTGTCAGTCTCATCTGATACCGTTCTTTGCCTTCGCTCATTGGTATGGAGGGCAAGATATGTCGTGTCACCTTGCCGTCTAACGCTCTGGTATGTTGACGTTTCGAACCCCCGAGCCGGCGAGAGGAGGGCGAATCCTATTTCCCCATGCTCCGAGTTTTCACTGTTGGATAAGCACCTTCCGACTTGGCAACGGGTTGGAGTGCGGACTGCATCATCAACCCAATATCCACATGCTTAAATGCGGCTCCCTGCGCCAATCGAGCCCTCCTGTCGGCGTCGTTGGTATAAAATTCAGAAGCTACCAAGCTGACAGATGGCGCCTCTCGATGCGGCCGGGAATCGTGCAACCTGTCTTCGCCTAGAATTAGAGACTTTCATCATGAATAAGCTTCTCGTCCCCCGCTGGGCAAATGACCTGTGGTGAAACCTGCATCCCTGCCACGAGCAAACCTTCTGCCTTGTCATTGCCTGGGGCCGGCGCTAAGCTGCATTAACTTTACACATACACACACAGCGTTCTAGACTCATCGACGCCTGTTGGGCTGCGCAACAACTATCGTCGACATGAACCGCTCTTCGCCCGTTCCGGGAAGTTGACATGCCGGGGACAATCCGAGATCAACGTCCTGTAACCAAACCTTTTGTGCTTATTGTGAATGTTGACGAATCAACTGCCACTCTCTCGGGGAGGAGTTCTCTCCCAACACCACCACGGCCTGCTCATCTTTGCCTTTCATCCAAACAAACCCCTGCCCTTTTTTCTGTTGAGTAACATGACGCTCCCAGTTCTGAGCTCTTGAAGCAGTACTTCCATCCGTCGTGACCGGCGCCGACTAGGACATCGCCTTCGACCCACGAGCGCATCTGGTTAGATATCCTAGATGATGGTTTTGTCGAACACGAATTCTTGAGGAGCCCGTAGCCAATAGTATCGCGAAGTGACCAACCTTCACCCGAACAAATACCCACCAACAAGAGAGACCTTCGGAAGAAGCGCACGGGTGTATGAAGAGAGACTGTTCACACCAAGACGGAGGTGTGCCTCAGCGCTCTGCGCGGCAAGACACTGTGCGAAAAGAAAAGAAAAGAAAAGAAAAGAAAAGAAAAGAAAAAGAACATCCAAGGGACGTAACCGGGTCGTCATCCTCGCGATCACCTCCTCTTTCTCTCGATGTCGGTAGGTCCTCAGGAAACTAGCAACTGGTTATACTCCTGAGCCGCGATAAGTCCCCCAGGATGGTTGCGTCCCGCATTCCTAAGCATCAGGACCAACCGAGACACAGAGTCTAGCTCACGGCATCACCGGCAAGCAGGTAGCCGCTGAAGCAGGCACAGGTACTCTGGGCCTTTGGGACTTCCAGGAAAGGTCCACGGTTTCCACGGTTTTTTAAAAGGTATCGTCAAGCGATATTCACCATCATCTGAAGAGTCGCCCTTCATCGAGAGTCTTCGAGTGTGGTGGCCTGTACGTGATTGGAGAGAAACGAAGCTAAGTCCGATTAACTTTCTTTGGAGGACCGTGGACAAAACTGGGGTTGTGACACATAGCTGGACATGTGAACGTGCGGGACTCTATTTTGTCCTATCCATCGGGTCGGGTCGCCTCTGCCGGGTGCTTTAGCTGCCTCGTTCTTGTTCTTGGGAGTCGGAACATGGGATGGAGGATACCGTGGAGGATGCGTCATCCAACAACTGTTCTGACCCCGGCTGGAGTGACGCCAGAAACAGGGCGTTTCTGGGGTTCGACCTCAGGCATCGCGAGTTGCAATCTTTGCTCTTTCGTAGCTGCAAAGCGTTCCCTCCTGATTTGCAGTTTCTCGAATTCTGGCCGATGTGAAGTTCCTGGTTGGGCGCGCTGGACTTCGAAGGCTTGGGCCAAAGAAAGGATCCCCTGAGCCAGTGCGAAAAATGCCTTCTTACTGTAAAAACCGCGCATAGCTTTTGCTATTCCAGGCCATCTCTCATTCTGATAACACCTATACAAATACTGAAAAGGCCGCCTTCCTGTAATTTAGAAAGACCTTCCTGTATTCCGAAAAGGCCTCCCTATGTTTTAATAAACCCAGGCCTTACCGTTCCGGAACGGTACTGCGTGAGGATTCCAAGAGCGTATTTTCGAGACACTCCGTAGTCTTTTGGCGAGCCTTCGTACACCCAGTGCACACAGTCCTTCGCTATCGCATGCATCCAGCGACGTCGTGCCTGTGTGCGGGGGCTCCAAGGATATGCCGATGCCCAAGTTGCGGGTAGGCCCGTTCTTTGCTTTTTGGCAAGGTTGCCCAATCAGACTGGTCATGCCCAGTGCCTGAGCTTGGTGAGGCTCGAGCCCACGATCCGAGAGACCCCCCACAAGGCGGTCCGTGCGGGGCTTGCTCGAAAACCGCCATCCAGTTGACTGCGGCTCTGTCTTCCATCGTTTCGCCCAACAAGTTATCAGCAACAGCGCCCAGCCGTTCTCAAAGAATTCGCTGAACCAGCGCCCGATTCCTCTCGACACGCCGACTGGGCTTGGCCTCTCGATTTCGCGCCGAATTTTATCACGTCCATGACGCTCCGTCTGGCGTCCGCCCTTCGTCTCGTTCCTGGCGATCGATAACCACCAACCGCCCAACCACCAATCAGCCCAACGACCGCGCCCGCCTGCCGGACCAGCGCCCGGCCTCCGTCACGAAAATGATGCCAAACCCGCATGTCTACGGACACCACCAGTATCCACAGGCCGACTCGGCCTGGATGCATCAGCAGACTTCGCATCAACACCATGCCCAGGCCGCCGCCGCCGCCGCCAACGTGGCCCAGCAGCAGCACTACAATCGCATCGCCGGCGCCCACAACAATGTGAACGCCCTCGCAGCGAACCACTCTCAGGACAATTCACTGGAGGCGTCTGTCTCTGAGGATAACCGCCGCACGTTGCAGTACATTGCCGACCTGTTGAACGAGAATACCCGAGAGGCCGCGCTGCTGGAGCTGAGCAAGAAGAGAGAGCAGGTTCCGGAGCTGGCCCTGATTCTTTGGCACTCATTTGGTAAGAGCACAGCGCGAACCTAGATGGGCCACGAGCCATCCAACCCAAATCACAATATCCCCTCTTCTTGTGCCGTTTCTCGCTATGCGTCGTTTTCGTTTCTAGCTTGTCCTGACTGGCGCGACTCAATGCTGACCATGTATTCTAGGTGTCATGACATCTCTGCTCCAGGAAATTATCAGCGTCTATACTCTACTGAGCCCTTCCCAACTGACTGCGGCGGCCTCGAACCGCGTTTGCAATGCCCTTGCGCTCCTCCAATGTGTTGCGTCGCATAACGAGACACGCACGCTGTTCCTCAGTGGTTAGTATCCCCAACCCCTTGGGACAAAAATATGGACTATTTCTAACCTTTTCACAGCCCATATTCCGCTTTTCCTCTACCCCTTCCTCAACACTACATCGAAGTCCCGCCCGTTCGAGTACCTCCGCTTGACGTCCCTCGGTGTCATCGGCGCGCTTGTTAAAAATGATTCGACTGAGGTGATTAACTTTCTCCTCACGACCGAGATCATCCCTCTCTGCCTCCGAATCATGGAGACGGGATCGGAGCTTAGCAAGACGGTGGCAATTTTCATCGTTCAAAAGATCCTGCTCGATGACAACGGGTTGAACTACATTTGCGCCACATACGAGCGATTCTATGCTGTCGGTACTGTCCTCAGCAACATGGTCGCTCAGCTTGTGGAGCAGCAAACTGCAAGGCTGCTGAAGCATGTTGTGCGATGCTTCCTCAGGTATGTGATTCTTACCTGACCCCACACAGCAATGGCTACTAACGATGCCACCAAGATTGAGCGACAACGCCCGAGCGCGTGAGGCGCTCCGACAGTGTCTTCCCGAACCCCTCCGCGATCACACCTTCTCATCAGTTCTCCGAGACGATGCGGCAACAAAGCGCTGCCTGGCCCAGCTCCTGATAAACCTGTCGGATAATGTAGTCGAACCCACCACCAGCGGCCAACTTGGAATTTGAGCAACCAGCAATGGGCAGGGCTAACAACGGAAATCAGCAGGGAAAGGAATGGATTGATCGACTTCATTACAAATAGTGGGTGCTGGGGGATTCCTTCAGCGGACACGGTTGGTAGATGGCAAGGCTTGCGCAACATGCTCAACATGCGCATTCGTGCAACCGTGCATCCGACAGCCATCGTTAGCTCTCAGAGCACCGCGCAAGCAACCTCTGCCTGGAGCCCCACGGACGGCAGCTGGGACAACGAGCTGCCGACAACCGTATGCTTACGAACCCCATGGACAACAAGTTTGGGAAGCGACGTATGAACAACAGTGATATGGAAGCGGGTTTCGATGTTCATTTTGAGATACCATTCATTCTGTGTATAGTCAACGATTTTCTGGGATGGGATTGCAAGGGAAAAGTTTCTCTTCCTTTCCAGCGCGGGAGCAAAAAAGGAGAAACCGGGCAGGAAAGGTGAGGTCACCCGCAGGTTTAAATATTCTATTAGGGGGGGCGTTGCTGGGCGTTTGGCTTTAGTGGGAGGTCATTCTGGGCTCTTTATGCTTTCAAAAGCGGAGGGTCGGAAGGGGGCGGGTGAGGTTTCCGGAAGCATGGGATTAGCATAGCAAAGGCTGGGATGGTTTCTTGGTTCTTGTCTGTCACTTCATCTTTACACAACCCGTCCCAGACATTAGAAGCGAGAGAACCTGTTTTTGTTGTACGATGTATGGATAGTTGTATGGTAGACATGGGAAAACAAAACCTGATACCCACGCACAAACTGAGACTTGCACACTAAACTGGAGCTGAATACTTCATACGAAAGCTTATTATTCCCCTGTTTCCTCTTGGATAACAGTAGACTGAGTGTAAGACTGCTTGTCACAAGGGATTTCTATGTCGACGAGATAAGAGGTAAGCCCTTAAAAGAAAGAACCTGGAACCCATTCTGCTGATAGATCTATTTGAAATCCCATTCGCTAAACTCCGATGATCTCCAAATTACAAGTCAAGGTCGACGAAATGATGTGCTGACATGTAAGTCTGGGGCGAAGGGAAAATCTAAGGGGTAATACAACGCAGACCTCCATCTTCCAATCTTGTCAAAACATCTTCTTAGGCCGGCGATCGACCATCTAGGTAGTTGACCAAGTGGTCTGATCTGTCCCCCCAAAGCCATTTGGCCATACCAACCCACATAGTATCAAGCATCCCCCTTCTCAAACACCCTAACCCCAAACTTCCAAACCTCCTCCACCACCACCCCACCCCCATCCTCCCCACCCCCTTCCGACAGCACCACCAAATCCGCATCCGCCCCAGCCTCCAGCGTCCCCTTCGTCCCCCCCAAATCCAGCATCGCCGCCGGCGTCGCCGTCACGGTCCTCAGCACCTGCGGGATGGTCCCGCCCGACCACCGCAGGAAGTTATTCACGCAGTCGATCAGCACCGTCGAACTCCCCGCGATGGTCTGCGAGTGCTGCAGGTGCAGCGTCGCGCCGCGCTTGACGATGAAGTGCTTCCCCTCGCCGTTGGTCCAGGGGTACGTCCCGTCGGGCAAGCCGGCCATGTGCATTGCGTCTGTGACGAGGATGAGGCCGAGGGGGTGCGCCGTCCAGGCGATTTTGGTGGTGGCGGGGTGCAGGTGGATGCCGTCGGCGATGATGCCGAAGTAGGGGCGCGGGTGGGAGGAGGGCACGCCGAGGCACCCGAAGATTCCCGGGTTGCGGTGGTGCAGCGGGGCCATGGCGTTGAAGAGGTGGGTGATCATGGTGGCGCCGAGGGCGACCGCCTCAGAGGCTTCTTCGTAGGTTGCGTCTGAGTGGCCGAGGGAGCACACGATGCCGCGCGAGCGGAGGGTGGGGATGAGGGAGGTCATGCGGGCGAGTTCGGGCGCGAGGGTGATCATCTTGATGGGGAGGGGGGTGGAGGCGGCGGAGGGGTTGATGTTGGAGGCGCCGTACATGTCGTCGATGTCTTTGATGCCGGAGGCTTGGCGGAGGACGCTGATGTTGTGCACGCCGTTGCGGTTCGGGTTGAGGAACGGCCCTTCAACGTGGACTCCGAGGGACTCAGCGCCAGAGGAGGCATCGCGGGGCTGGCCTGATGGCCCGAGGTGCGGGAGGACCTAGAGAGAGTCTTGAGCAAGTGTGGTATTTGAATCTGGAGGATGGGCCTACGGCTTTGTAGAGCTCGGTTGTTTGGCTTGTCACGGTGGGGAGATATGATGTGACCCCTGTTTTTACCAGCTTTCTGTTCAGGTCTCTTAACTCTGTGTCATATTGAGACATATCCTCCAGAATGGTGGAGAAGTTGAAGCCAAATGCGCCGTTCAGTTGGCAGTCTATGAAGCCTGGTGACACGATGCGGCCGCCGAGGTCTATGGTCCTGTCTGGCAGGACGAGCTCGTCGTAGAAAGCCGCCTGGCTGTGGAGAATTTTACCCGTGCTTGAGCTGATCCATAGATCATCGAAAACGAGGTCATCGCCACGGACCAGCTGGCAGTTGGTCAACTTTGTGATGCCGTTACGGGGTTGTCCGGAGGACTCCATGTTTGTTTCTGTAGTGCAAAGAGCGGGCGGAAAGCGGACGCTTTCTGGTATTTAGGGGCTAAACAGAGGATTCTGGTGCCTTGTACATTATGTGTGTGTTGAACAACACAAAGAAGAGAAACTTGGGGCGATTATATGGAGCGAGGAAGGACGGAGTCAGAGTCTGGCCTCAGTCTTCCCTTTCTCAGGGGATGGCGTCGACACTCGCCGACCATCTCTGTGTCAGACAGGAAAACACAACCGCTTTGGTCTTTTTCTCCACTTGCTTGAGTGTGGTGTGCTGGACAAACCAAGAAGGAAAGCATCGGGTTTGCCTCCCTGGATCCTCGTCACATCAGGGCAACTTGCACCGGGGGCGATGTCGGCCATGTTGAGGCACGAATCACACCGGATGTCTGAACAGCTCCAAAGATCCAGTGCGACGAAAGGGCCCCCGTCTGGTGATGATTTTTACTCGATGTTGTTCCTCACCGTTGACCTGCCCGCTTGGGCGAGGGGGATGATTGCTGATCGCAGATAGCATCCTTTCGGTGCCCATATCCAGATGTTGATCGTGGAAACAAGCGGCAGGGGTCTGCTGGACTTCGCAGATACAACATTCGTGGCCTGGTTGTCCCTGTCGAGAAAGTCACCAGGTGGTCACGAAGATGGTGGGGATGTAACGTTGCCGGATCGCAGTTGCTCTGCAGGCCTGGACGAGAGGAGCAACGCGGCCAAAAGAGGTTTAGCGCCCTTTGGCCTCATGCGTAGTTTGCCCTGCGATATGAGAAGCAGCCAATGATTGCGCCGCAAGCTTACGGTAAAACTCCCCCAGCTTCTACGGCTCCCGCAGTACCACCGGCCAGGCTCGAGGCAAAACGGGCAAATGCGGCGGTACGTGGATCACAAGTTGGGACAGTCAGCAACCACCGACCCTAGGTCGTCAAGGTTACACCCACGGCTGGGGAGATGCCAGCGGTGCTCCTTGCCCGATAGCCGCAGTGTCAGAGCAGTGCATCCAACACTCACCTCACACGACGTCCCACAGCCCATGGCCGACAGCTGCTGGCAATGTCTCCATCTTAACGTGACAGCCGAACACACACACCCGTCCGCGCCGTTCGTTGCATAGCGCACACGCCCCATTCACACGCTCTCGACCATGGCCAAGTTGGACGGCGATCTGGACCCACTATGGCACGATCTGGACTGGTACGTACCCGGCCGCTGGCGGGCGTCGCTGTCTGCTGTGTCTCGTTCGGTCTCGCTGACGGGCATTGATCGAACCCAGGGCCATTGGTCAGATGCTGATTATGGGATGGGATGGCACCGAGGTCACCCCCCAGATCCGCAGCCTCATCGAGGACCACCACCTCGGCTCCATCCTGCTCACAGCCAAGAATCTTAAATGTTGTTGCTGTTGCCCTTCTCCTTTATCTCTGCCTCTGCCTCTTACTCTCGCTCTTCCCTAGCCCCTGCGCCGTGGCTGACTCCCTGCCGCAGCTGCCCACCAGACGGCCCGGCTTGTCCAGGAGCTGCAGACCATCGCCCACCAGGCGGGCCATCCGCAGCCCTTGTTGATCGCGCTCGACCAGGAGAATGGCGGCGTTAACAGCCTGTTTGATGAGGACTACATCTGCCAGTTTCCTAGTTCCATGGGCCAGGCCGCCGCCGGTAGTGCCGACCTGGCCTATAAGGTAGCCAAGGCCACTGCCACCGAGGTTTCGGCCGTCGGCGTGAACTTGATTCTGGGCCCGGTGCTGGACGTCCTGACCAATGCCCGTTACCAGCCGCTCGGTGTACGTGCCATCGGAGACGACCCCCAGGAGGTGTCACAGTATGGTATCGCTGCCATGAACGGCTACAAGGATGCCGGCATTGCAACCTGCGGGAAGCATTTTCCATCTTACGGGAACTTAGACTTTCTGGGATCCAGTCTGGACATTCCAATCATCACTCAGACCCTAGAGGAGCTCTCGTTGAGTGCCCTCGTACCCTTTCGAAATGCCATTGCTACGGGGAATCTAGATGCTATGTTTGTTGGCGGGTGTGGCATCACAAACCCTTCCATGAACGTAAACCATGCTTGCTTAGCCGAGCAGGTGGTTGATGATCTCCTACGGAACGACCTAGGCTTCAACGGCGTAGCCATCTCAGAGTGCCTCGAGATGGAGGCCCTCAGGACAGAGATGGGCGTCAAGACGGGCACTGTCATGGCTGTGGAGGCCGGCTGCGACCTGGTACTTTTATGCCGCGCATACGATGTGCAGCTTGAGGCCATCGACGGGCTAAAGCTAGGGGTGGAGAACGAACTGCTAACCAAGGAACGCATTTACACGTCTTTGAGGCGTGTTCTTCGCATGAAGCTGTCATGCACCAGCTGGGCGAAGGCCCTGAATCCCCCTGGAATATCGCTACTCTCAAAGATCCACCCTAGCCACCTTGCTCTGTCGCTCAAGGCGTACGACGATTCCATCACTGTCATAAGAGATACGGAGAAGTTGCTTCCGCTCAATGAGTCGATGCATCAGGAAGAGGAATTGCTCCTGCTGACGCCGCTCGTGAAGCCGCTTCCGGCCTCGTCTATGACAAAAACAATTCTTGAGTCGAAGGGCAAGACAGAATCTACCCCGACGATGCATGACAAATGGGCACATCGAGATCGGGGGGCAATCATGAGCGGTGAGGGCGTGTTCAGGGAGTTTGGCAGGTCGCTCGCTCGCGCGAGGCATGGAAAACTCTTGCACACATCCTACACAGCCAACGGCGTGAGACCAGGTTGGACTTTCTGATTCCTTTTCCGTTGCTGCGCATACTGACTCCGTACCCAGTACACGAGAACCTGATTCATCGAGCTTCGTGCATCATAATTGTCACAGCAGATGCAAATCGGAACTTATACCAGGCCGGATTCACCAAGCATGTCTCCATGATGTGCTCGATGTTGAAAGCTACCGGCCAGAAAAAGTCTTTAGTGGTGGTTGCTGTCAGCTCGCCCTACGACTTTGCCATGGACAAAACGGTTGGAACTTATATCTGCACATTCGACTTCACCGAGACCGCGATGGCTGCGCTTGTGCGGGCATTGTTTGGCGACTTTCCGCCGCATGGGACCCTACCGGGCACTCTTCGAAAGACCAAGAAGGCGTTGAAGTCAAGGCAGCATTGGCTGGTCGAGGGCTACAACCGTGACCGCGATAGTATCGGCCTCGATGACCTCCTGAAGGCTCTTGCTCGGGCGAGCGCCCCAAACCAGCAATTCCTCCAGACAACAAGCGCCAGCGCATTCGAGCTGACCAACCCCAACATCGAGGAAGCCCATTTTGTCGTCCGTAACAGTAGCACTCAGGCACTCTACGGGTTTTGCGCGACGTACTACGCCAAAGGAACGGGAATCATCGGTGCTATCTTCGTGGACCCAGCCAAGCGCAACGTCTCAATTGGCAAGTCCCTCCACCGCCGCGCCCTTCGAGGTCTCACGCAGAAACGCGGCATAAAAAAGATCCAGCTGGGCATGTGCTTCCCGGGCGTGTTCCCGGGCATACCTGTGGATGAGAACAGCGCCGGACTCAAGTCATGGTTCGCCAGCAGCGGATGGGACCTGCAGTTCCCAAAACGGCTGGCAAACATGATGATCCCCGAGCTGAGTAGCTGGAGCCCTCCCGAGGGCCTCCTGCAGAACATCCAGCGCGCCAGCATCAGCTTCGACTTAATCCACGGGCTTGAGAACGCCGAGAGCGTCCTCAACCACGTGGCGACGCACGCGAACCCCGAGGTCTTTGAACTCTACAAAATTGCGCTGCAGGAGACCAAGACATGCGGAGTCGTGCGCGCTAAAAGCCCCGTGGACAGTTTGCTAGGAACAGTCATCATCTGCAGTCCTGGCAGCGTTCTGGCAGGCTACATCCCGGCGCTGCAACCGTCTGGGGCAATGACTGCCGGGCCAGCGGCTTCTCTACTGCCGCGCGAGCAGTTGATCGGAGGCATCATCGCGCCAATTGTACCCTCGACAGCCCAAGCGGGGCTGGTATTGCAGGGCCTTGCGCTTATGGGCGTCAGGCAGAATAAGGCGCATAAGTCGGGGCGCAGTGTGTTGAGCTGGGTGCATGATGAGGCGTATGAGCCGCTGCTGGCGATGGGGTTTGATGTGCTGCAGTCGTTTGAGGAACTTACCAACTCTCCTGAGAATGTGAGTATTTCTTGAGGTTACGTCTGTTTGTATGTCTGTGTGCGTATAGTGCTGACGATGATGTGTGGTAGTGGGTTGATCTTGGGTAGTGAGTGTTCAGAGGATGGGGGAGAGGGAAAGGGGGACATGCGGGTTGATTGTACATTTGTTGTCTTTTGAGCTCCACCAGTTGGATGTTGAGTTTGACGCTGAACTGGAGGTATATTTCTTGTGAAAATATTTAGGAATCTAGGAAGGGAGGTTGTGTGCAGTTTTGTGTCATGAATTCAGACTTGAATTTTCTCGTCCGTTGCGTACCCTGCAGCGCGGGCAGACCTATTTTCCTAAATATGTTCTCTTGTCTGCACCAATTGATTATATCATTTGATTTCGTTCCTGGTATTGATTTCTTTGAGGGAATGGGATTTTGAACAAACAGAAACACAAAATGCCAGGCCGGAGTTACTATCTCGTGGACGTTGGCCGAGTCCTTCCTGCCCTGCTTCCTTGAATCAGCGCCTAGGCTACAACGGTTACTAGCGCCGCCCCCGCCTTCAATGATGCCATACTACATAAGGCCCTGCAAGTGACGGGTATGGCGCTGCGCCTCAGGGTGTCCCCCTACCCAAACACCCCCAAGCTTTGTTAGCGCACGCCACCAGGGCAGCGCTTCCTGAGGTGTCGTCTGAACCCCCGTCGGGCACCTGGGGGTGAAACTTTGGATTGACATCCCGATAATGGGATGGAAGGAACAACCGCAGCTCGAAACAATGAGAAAGCAAAACCATTCTGCAGTCGGAGTTATTCTTAGATTACCAACAGACATTGTCCCTCGCACGGGAGGTTAAATGCTAGATTTTCGGGGCTATATACCCACGCGGCGCTCGCTTCCAGGTTCTTGTCCCCCTTGATGGGCAGGGTCAGCCCAGACCGAGTCTGAATCGAGGGGCTGGCTGATCTGTGAGCAGAGTGAGTGTGTTGCAAGGGCAGGGTCGTCGGGAAGCGGCCCAGCTGGGCTCGAAATCAGATTGGCCAACAGCAGCCGGCACTGAATGCGCCTCTCCACCTCCGCAGCAACAGGCGTCGAGACACCTCCAGCTTATCGCATCTGGATCAATTCGGCACCAAGATGCGCCTACGTGTCGCATGAGCATTTGCCTCACACAATTCCTCGCGAGCCTTCTTGGGTTTGGCACGACGCAACGATCGAATAGTCGGATCTGCACATGAGCATTCCCTAGCGCGACGACGGGAGCTCTGATGAATGGCGACGATGAGATAGACGGACAACTGCATCAGATTGGATGGCCAGCTTCAATTCCCTGCCGAGCCTGTCCACGGGCGCCACGCCGGGCGCTGCTGGCGGCATCGAGGCGTTTGATGGCGATCTCGGATTCGATGAGTCCATGTTGTTAGTTAACTGTCTACTGAGCGGACGGTCGAGTTGTGCCCGAAGAAGGCGGACTAATATTCGCAATGCAGAGGAGTGAACGACGGCTTGCCCACGCTCCCCTTTACCTCAGCCACCTACGACTTCGACGCCTTCAGCACCGGCTTTGAAGACCCCTTTTCGTACACGGCACGCCCCTACGATGTTGGCCACGGCCACATGCACGGCCTCAACATCGCCAATGGCGTCGCGGCCCCGCATGGTGGTTACGGCCACAGCGTCATGGAACACGACCGGCTCAATGGCGACGATGACGAGGCCTCGCCGCAAGAGCTGGACAACAAGTTGCTGGGCTTTGGGGCTCCGATTCTCGGCAAGGCGGTGATTGTCGACGAGGCCGGCCAGTTTGCCGAGCCGGCTATGACGGCGGAGTTGTATGGCATGTTCTTCGTCGCCGAGGACGTCTTCGGCGATGCTGCCCATAACACGGGGCGCCCCCTAGAGCTCACTTGCTACCGCCGAAATCTGTGGCAGTGTTCAGGCCAAATAACGCTGCCGCGACACGTCGCCCACTGCACTGACGAGCAAGGCCGCCAAGTCTCCATCGTCGATCTTTCAGCGTCCATCTCGGCCATTGAGAGTATCGAGGGTAAGGCCACCGAGATTATCTCGATTCCGTGGAAGAGCAGCAACCCTATCGCAGCAGGGGGTGACGACTCCAAGGCGGCGCCTGGAAGCGCTGCCCCGCCTAACGTCCCCCTGGATCTGAGCGGCGGCCAGGAACTTGAAGGCGGGAGCGTGTCAGTCCCAGTGTCGTGGAAGCGGCTGCAATTCAAGCATGCGACGGCGAATAATGGACGAAGAAAGGGGCTACAACAACATTATGTGGTGCAAATCAACCTCCTAGCAAGGACGAAGAGCGGCGAGGTGGTTAAGATATGCGAGATACAGTCCGGCCCGGTCATCGTACGGGGGCGGAGCCCGAGGAACTTCGACAGCAGGAAGGACGTGCCGTTGACGGGCGATAAGAAGCTTGATAGAAGGAGTATCGAGACGGGATTATCTGGAAGCGGAACGAAGCAACCGCAGGTGTCACAGCAGCTTCCGCAACAGCAGGATCTTTCGCAGAACATTCAACGTTACCACTCACTCGGGAACCTACAGGTATGTCGTCCCCCTTTCGAAGTCTTCGTGGTGCTAAAGGTCCTCGCAGCAATCCGACTGGCCAACCACCCCTAACCCGTTCTCCACGCAAAACAACAACCTTCCCCCAAGCAAAAAAATGGCCGTCTCGCCAAATCTGACAAGACCGCCAGTCCCCTCGTGGGACAGTAGTAACAGTATTAGCAGCAGCAATAGCGGCCGCAGCAAGTTTGCGAGCCCGCCCACAAAAGCCGCCCAGTCGGGCCCGGGTACCCTCCATCGTGCTACCTCTTCTTCGGCCACGCTACCCATAAATCTGTCTCTATCCGAAGACGAGCGCAGCCCAAACCGTTCAACCACCTCAGGTGACGGTATGCAGAGCCCACAGTTTGTAGGGATGAAGGCGACGGGAGGCAACAGTGGATCTGGCCAAGCGGCAGCGGGGAATCAGGCGCACGGCCCGAACGGCAGTCCTCTTGAGACGGCAGATATGCTCTATGAATATTTCCCATTGAGTTTGGATGATTGGTGAGTTCCTTGATGAGTCGACACACACAGTGAGGTTTGCTGGCTAACTGCAATATGATTAGGATGCCACCCGTTGATGCGGTTTACCGGCCCCACGTAGTACACCACACTATCGTTCCACCCGAGGTGAAGGCTCAGCAGACAAGGAGTAATACCAAGCGCTACTTCACGACCGAGTAGTGTATTATGGTGGCCAAGGCAGTCTAGCTAAATCGGTAGGAGGCAAGAAAAATCCGTGAGCGGGTTTTTGATGACCGGCACGGGTGGATTCATGGGAGGGGAGCGGCACTCTAACTTGACGAGATATCAAGATACGGACTAGTTTATTGGGATGGTATTTTGTCACTTGCCAACTGTCAAGTTAAATCTTGTTTTACTTTTTCTTGGAAATCGGAACCGGGGAAACGGAAACGGAAAGTTGGGTCGATGGCATGGCGTTTTGAGCTGCATTTGATACTGCACCACTGTTATGTCACTGTTTGTTTCCGCCTCGCAGTCGACTTGTTCCCCTGAATCTCTTGTCTAGCCGGGTGTATCATACCTATCTGAATTGAGCGGAATGACACGCAGACAGGCACACGCACTTGTTCCTGTTGACATACTTGCCTTGCCGACCGACCAGAGCTAGTGTTCCTGCCGAGCCGTGCTGTATGGAGTCTCGGGTGCTACCCTGGCGGGATGAACGAACTGCTATTGTGTCATGCCGTTTAATGCTTACACGGCTACGAGTGGGGCGGCGCTGAGGTATCTTGGGCAGGACATAAATGACGTTAATTCTACCTAACGCTCACTGAACCCCATTACCAAAGCTCCTCGCTACATCAGAAAGAAATCCCAAGGCAGTTAGTTCCGCCCCCTTTATGTACAACCAGACGAGACAAAAAATCCAGTAACCTTTCTAGCAAGTCAGCCAGCCCACATCCCCCACTATGCACCATCCGTTACGCTGCCAATCATCATCCGGCTCATCATTGTGAAATCGTGTCGTATATAGACGCCCAGAATATTTCCCTATTTTCATTCAAGGCAAGCCAGAGCCACAGCTGCCCCGAGAAGAGGACTCTCATGCGTTGGGATCAGCTCGATCGACTCGCCTCTGTTCCGGCTACTCGAAGAAACGAGATCGTTGATGTACTGTTGTGCGTTGGCTCGGTATCCTGGGTATTGCTCGATGACGGAACCGTTAAAGGCAACTGCCGTCCGTGCGATTTTCATCTCTGCCTCGGTTTCGGCTACGAATGGCGAGTCTGCTGGCAGGGTTTGGAGCAGCTCCTCTTCCGCTTCTAGCTTGAGCTCCCAGAGGGCGAAAACGGAGGCGGCCACTATGGAAGCAGAGCGCCGGGTGATATGGGAGGAGAGGATCTTCAGGGCGGTGATGTCTGCGCCAGTGGGTTGCACGGGGGAGGGGTGGTGGGAGACAAATGTCTGCCGGGCGGCTTCCGGATCGTCATGGCTGAGTTCAGTTAGCTTCAGAGCGTGCAGAGGGGCGGGGAGAGATTGGCCACTCACGCCTCTATGAGGGATAGGGTCTCTGTGTCGAGGGAGTACGTGGTCAACAGCGAGGGGGGTACGACGCCCCCGAATATGCCCGTCGACTCAATCGCGTCAATGAGTGCCAGGCGACACACTTCCCCAATGTAATAGCCGCTGACCAGGTGTTCCAGGGGTTGGAAATCAGGTCGGGCGTGGGATTCGAGCAGTAGGTGATCCCACTTGGTCAGTGGGAGGACGCCCTTGCCAAACATACCAAGCTCTGTATTAACAATGACATGGCTCGCTTTCGCGTGCCAGGCCTCCGGTCTCGCGCCATACTTTGGCTCGTCAATTGTCGAAACAGGGAGATGAGCCGCGATGTTGCAACCAGTCCCGAGAATCAGACCGAATCTCGTGGTGGGCGTGAGGTAGGCTTCGGAAAGTAACGTGGCGCTCGAGTCATTAACGATGGCCGAAAGTTCAACATGCAACCCCCTTTTTCGGCAGGCTTTTTCGATGATCTCTCCCAAATCATCGCCAACAAGACCCTCGTCGGCCAGAAATCCTTTTCCCATACCAGACAGTTTCCCACCCTTAGATGATGTTTGGCTAGCCATGGTTAGCAACGACGCGGCATAACTGGCGGATGAGACCGAAACTCACTCGATAGGAAAGCTCCAGGACATCCCCATGAGAAAGGGGTCCTCAGGGCTGCGGCCTTGCTTGCCCCCTTTGGATATTGTCTCGACTATCCTCTCCGCCATCCAGTCAAAGAACGACACGCCCCGCAGGCTCTTGACCTTGTTGTTGATCTTAAATGAGTCCAACTGAACGATCCTGCTCGCCTGGTCCTTCCCTCCCTTGCCCCTCAACTCCACTAGGGCAACCCGCAAGGTCGACCCACCAACATCAAGAGCGAGGAACTGGCCACGCTCATAGCCGCTGGGCAGCTGGTGATTGTAGGAGGGGAGCATGCAAGCCGGGTTGGACCGCAGCCCTATCCGGAACTGGTGCTTGAGCTTGGCTGAGAAGTCTTTCAGCCCGGTGCCGTCGACAGGGCCGAGCAGGAGGCCCTCGGCCTCCTCCAGGAAGTCGGCCAGGCTTCTGGCAGTGCACTTCTTCGGCTTGGCATCCTGGGTGGTCACAGTGGAGGGGTTCACCCAGAAAGTGAGAATGGCCTGGATGAGAGACTTGCCCCGAAGGAGCGACTTGAGGGCGGCGACGAGGGCCTCCCGTAGCGATGTCATGGCGGAAATGAGTGGCCGCATGACAGACGAGGCCCGGACGCGGTGGAGAGCGGGAGCGGGCCTTCTTAAATCATACGAGAACGAGTGCTTGCTATGCCATGTCCACGTCCCTGCGGCGAGGGAGGGGGATAGCAATGGAGGGTGGAAGTGGCGAGAGCGAGCGAGGGAAACACGTTTCTTGAGCGTGCTCCTGCTGCGTTAGCCCCAGACTCAAACCCAACCTCGCAATCCGGGGCAGCGATGGGTAAGATGGAGCAACTACCAGGCCTAAAAAGGCTGACACGGGAGAATGAAACCTGCCGGGGGCCGCCCAAAAGAGAGGTCTTAAGCTGGATGTCGTATAGGTGCGGCGGCCAGATGGACGCAGGTATTTAGCGGGCAGCGCAGCAGGTTGATAGCCCTGTTTTTGGGGAGGAAGCGCGGGTGACGAGAGACGGTCTACGAGGTGCTACCGCCGGGCGGGCACTGGCATGTGGAGTAACTAACTGCCCAGCCCGCGCGGCGCCGTGAGCCTCCACCTGTGACCTGCCAGTCAGTGCCACATTTCAGTGCGGGACCCGCTCAGATCGGCACATTACCGGCCAGGCCCGCGCTTCGCTCTGGGCAGAGGGGGAATATCTCCGACGCAAATATGGCAGGATATTGCGGCAAGAATAGCAAGACGGGGATGAAGACGACGCGATTGGCCGGCGGCGCTGTGGAACATGGGGGACGATGAGATGTCGCAGGAGGGGCGGAATGGAGCCATCTGCGATGATGGCCGTGCAATAAGGGAAGCCAGGCAAGCCTGCAGGCCTTCCGCTTCCCATTGCGCGGGAGGCGCTTGCCTCATTGGCAATGGACTGGCACGCAGTGGGTACGCAGTGAGCAGCGGTCAGAGGGCAAACCGCAATAGGCGGCGTGGGAAGCCTCCATGAGAAGAAGAGTGGAGGGGACGTAACGTTGCCTCTCGAGTGAATTGTTGTACCGAAACAAACACCAATGTTGCACTATCAATCGAAAAGCATTGGAGAACTTCAAGCGGCTTGGCGCCATTGGCACAGCGGGGAATTGGAAGGCAGGAGCACGAGCCATACTAAAGCTTAATTCACTAGCGTCATGCGTAAGCAGCAGCTCACAGCAGCTCGCCAGATTGCCAGATTGCAGCCATCATCCGGTTCCGTGCTTTCGCCATCAACCAGCCGCGCCAAAGAAGCTTTGCTGCGCTTCTGCACGCCTTCGATGGCACTGCATGCAGGGCTACGGATATGAGGCTTTCGTCGTTTCGCGTTCAGCCTCAACCCTCCGTCTCAAAGACGGAATACCTGACGGATAGCCGCCACAGGGACGTTGACTGAATCGGTTTGGGTTCGGTGTCTGGGGCCGGGATCGGCGTCGGGATCGGCCAAACATGCACAATACAGCCCAACACAACGTGGTAGGGCACGCCACCCATGCCATGTTCATGTCGGGCCGCGTACGACTGCACGTCCTCCATTCGTTGTGTGCAGTGGATTGAGAAGTCCCAGTTGGGACGTTTCATCAAGAGAGAACCCACAATCAGCAACCCAGGGCGCCACTGGACGTTAACCAGTAGTGTATGGCTGTTGGTGACTGCCAGCGCTGTAGCAGACCCTCGTCGTCGATGCCATCCGAATCGACCGGCGTCTCCTTGCCCCGATGGTTCATCGCCGTCCAGGGCTCTTGCTGATAATAATGGGTCTGGTGAGCACGACTGAGGGATCCGGTCGGATGACATACCACAGAACGGTGCTTCTGCTCAGCTCTGTGTCAGTGAAGTGCCCCTGTGTTCCCAAGAGATTCACCATCGACGGCGGTCTTCCTCAGCATGTTGTTCCACCCGCCGAGTTCTGCTCCTGGTTTATTCTTGTTCTCCCGACAGAAGCCGTAGCCGCTAGTTGCACACCAAACAAACCTATCCTCAACTGTGTTCCTTCCTTACACTGCCATTTCTGACCCCATCAGAGTTGACCTTCCTGCGCTAAGATGAGACTCATCATCAGAGACAACGAGGCAGCGGCCAGCTTCTATGTAGCCAACTATATCATCGACAGGATCAAGTACTTCGCCCCTACACCGACAAGCCCCTTCGTCCTTGGGCTCCCGACCGGGTCCAGTCCTCTTGGTGTCTATAGGATTCTCGTTGAGAATTTCAAGGCCGGCGAGGTATGAGGCTTACACTCGGGACAATGTTGGATATGGCTCACTCATGAAACCGGCAGATATCATTTGAGAATGTGGTTACTTTTAACATGGTAGGGTCTATCAGCCCAGAATGACCGGCCCTCCCTAACCGCTCTCCTTATTAGGACGAATACATCGGGATCCCAAGGGACCATCCGCAAAGCTATGTACGCAGCGGGCCACCAGCCGTCAAACCCCCGTGACTAACAAGGCATAACACAGCACACATTCATGTGGCAGCACTTCTTCTCCCATGTCAACATTGACCCGCGCAATGTCCACATTCTCGATGGCAACGCGGCCAACCTCGAGGCCGAGTGTCTGCGCTACGAGGCACAAATCAAGGCTGCCGGAGGAATCGACCTGTTTCTAGCCGGCATAGGCGAGGATGGACACATTGCCTTCAACGAGCCGGGATCAAGCTTAGCGTCGCGCACGCGTGTGAAGACGCTCGCCTACGACACAGTCCTCGCCAATAGCCGCTTCTTTGATCATGATATATCACAGGTGCCGAAAATGGCCCTAACGGTTGGCGTGCGTACTGTGCTGGAGGCTCGCGAGGTGGTCGTTGTGGTCCTCGGTGCCCGCAAGGCTCCTGCCCTGCAGCATTGCATCGAGGATGGCGTCAACCACATGTGGACTCTTTCAAGTCTCCAGCTCCACCCCCATCCAATGATCGTATGTGACGAGGATGCCACCCTTGAGCTCAAGGTCAAAACTGTAAAGGTTCGTCCCTCCCCCTTTTCCCATTACCCCATTTCGCTTTTCACCTCCTCCCTTCCATTTTTCCCTCTCATCAACCTACCCATTCACCCTGCCATAAACTAACACTCCGCAGTACTTCAAGAGCATCGAACAAGTCGCCCGCGCCGAAGGCTTCGAACAGATTCTCCCCTCCGCAATACGCACCGGTGCCAAGCCCAAGACAACCCCCCGGATCCTCCCCCGAACCATCATTACGAACGGCGATTCGACCCCAGCAACGAACGGATTCGTCACGCCACCAGAGTCTGAATCTGATTCCCCTACCATTGTAGCCCCGAAACCCACCACGTCGCAGCTCCTCTACGCTTCTACCCCAGCCTCCGAGTCTCTGGCACGCTCGCGTTCTGTTTCACCGGACTTTGACCTCGTGCCGGACCGTATGGCCTTGCGCATTGCTGGCGGATCGGTGTTTACGGGCCGGTTGACCCCGAAGCCAGAGCAGAATGGATTTGTGAGGGGCAGTCCCACTGGTGCTTGAGGGTTGATGAGAAGTGAGGTTTTGATAATACTGGCTCGTCGTGGTAGTTGATTATTAGGTTTTTATCTTATTTTCCCCCATTTTCCTAGTTAGGAACTGAGATTGTGCTACCTCACCGGACGAAAGCAGTCAGTAGCTGTTACACCAGCGTCCAAACCAAGCCCATCACTGGTACATGATTGAGATTACCAGTGAAGGGGAGCAAAATGATATTTAGACAGAACGAACAACATATATGCCAGGCAAGACGTGGATCCTTCAAGCAAGATTGCAGACAAACAAAATAAACAAGAGATGTGATCTATTCGGGTGCGTATTTGCGGAGGCCTGTAGCCAATACTCCGTAATGGTATACACGTATGTAATGGGCAGATTTTCCCATCCACGGCTGTGTTTTAGTATTCTAGGTTCTCATATCCCTAGTTATGTTCTTATGTTCTCGTGTTCTGATGTTCTGATGTTCTCATTTTCTCTGCCTTCTCCATTCACAGCGTAGGGGCATTATCAGCTGAACCTACAACCTACCTAGGTACCGAAACGTAGCAAAACGGCAGCACGGCAACACAATAACATAACAACACATCAGCATTCGAACACAGGAGCCACGCAAGTCTGGATGACAAACTCAGAGCATTCAAAGATACGCACAAAGTCTGTTTTTAACAATAAACATTAATATACCCCCTCCCCTCGCCCATTCAGCAGCGAACCCCTAATCAAACCAGCGTAAACTCCCCACTTGTCCCTTCAAACGCCTTGATGCTCCCAATAAGCGGCTTCGCATCCCCATAGTACTTAATTCTATACGTTCCAGCGCCATCCTGGGCCCCCGTCTCCCAGCTGATACTCACGCTGCTGTACCCCAGAACAAAGTTCGTTCGTGTCCAGGTATATACCAGATTCCTGCAGGGCGGTGTTGTTAGCATAGGTACGGGATCGCGACGGTGAGTGTTATGAAGGCAAGATGTTGTGACGGGTGCGCCTGAACAAGGGAAGGGGTAAGGTGTCCAAACCACTTCCCCGTTGCCCAAACCTCAAAAAGAAAGGGGGCAAACATACCAATCCTCATCGCTCCTAATCCTCTTCCAGCTCCCATCCCCCTCCCTCCTCTCCACCGCCGCAAACGTCCCCTCCAGCCTCAAATTATTCCTCGGATTCGCGCCCACAAACTCCGCACTCACCACCGCGCCCCTGGCATACTGCGCCTTCGGCTGCGTCGTGCACGTCCCAAACCCCTTCCCAATCGGCGGCGAGTCCTGCACCACGCCCGTCTGGAAGCTCAGGCTTGACTTTCTGTTGTCTGGGGGGCTAGGTCCGGGTGGAGGGGCGGTAGTTGCGCCTGGTGCGAGGTGCGGGAGGGCTTGGAGGGTTAGGTTGATGAAGGCGGGGAGCTGCCACATGCCGTAGAGGGCGGAGGCGCCTTCGTAGCGCTGGACGGTGTATTCTTCGGGGGTGACGACGTAGTGGGCGTAGGTGTTTGCGGGGCCGCCGAGGACGACGAAAGGCTCGGCGGCGGTGCCAGTGAGGGAGAGGGAGGAGGCGGCGGCCTTGACTGCGGAGCGCCAGCGGCGGCCGGCCATGGTGGTGGCTTCGGAGGGAGAGACGATGATGAGGAATTGGCCGACGCGGAGGGTCTGCACGTCGATGATGTTGGGGGACCAGGCGTAGGGGGTGGACATCTCGCCGACGTCGAGGAGCACGGGCTTGGGCTGCTGGCACGCCTTTTGGGCGGGTGAGGGCGCGCGGAGGAGGCCCGAGACAACTTGCCAGAGGGGGTTGTTGGGGGCGCCGGAGTCGCCTTGGGTGAAGTCGAAGGCGCCGGGGCCGTCGGAGGTGCCGGCGGCGAAGGAGTAGCCGAGGGCGGCCGGGCAGGTCTGGACGATGGTGCCGTTGCTGAGGGGGAATTTGTAGTATTGCATGTCTTGGTAGTAGTGGAAGGACTTGACGGTCGATCCCACTACGGCGGTTGAGGTTGAGTCGAAGGAGTCCTGGAAAGGGATGTTAGTGACTTTGAAACGGCATTCTTTGTTGTTTTTCAAGTCGGGCATCTTACATAGAGAGACTTGGCCCCAGCGAACTGTCTCCGGCCGATTTCGAAGCAGCTAGACACGCCCAAATCCAGCTTCTGAAACTCGGGGCCTCGCCCATGGCATGACTGCGACTTGCCATCTCCACACACGCTCGTCTCCAAGCTGCACATCTGGCCGGAGCCGTCGTCACAGTAGGCACCCAAGACATTCGGCGTCGTATCGCCGACATTTGCCTGCGAGAAGCCCGCAACAAACCCATCAGCCGCCTGGATACTGCCTCTCACAGACTGCTCAAACAGAACAGCCGATACGCCCTTATTGTCACCACTGACGTGGGTATTATTTCCCAACATTGACGTCCCATGGACAGGAAACCAAGTCAAGACGCCAATATTCTTTCCATCCGACGCTCTCTGGAACCTCAGCAGCGTCAACTCTTTGTCGACATCATCCGCGTACTGCGCCCGCTCCGCAGCAGGATTGGAAAGATACGCATACAGACTCCTGTTGATATTGGCGCCATCCACCTTGGTCGTGCCAAAATCAAGATACCCCTACCACACACACACACATATTAGCTATCCGCACCTTCAAAGTCCCAACTCCCCGGAGAAAACAAACCTCCTGAAGCGACTCATGCGCCCTCTTGATACTCAACACCGCCCCATCCACAATAGCCTGGTAACTCTGCTTGTTAAACCCCAAGCTCGTCACCTGCGGTAGCAGGTAATTAAACCAGGCCCCCGGCCCACTATGCGAATGCGTCCCCGTCACAGCGACATTCGCCCTCCCATACGCGCTATACGCCGACCCCAGCGCCGCTACGCCCTCGAGAATCCCGTTCCTTACAGCCGTGTCTCCCGACTGCGTATCCAGCACCAGATACACAAACCGGCCCTTGGGGTTGCCAACCTCGCCGATGATGAACGCGCGCGAGTAGATGCGCTGCCGCAGGCCGGAGCCGACCTGGTCGGTTGAGGCGTACCCGGCGAAGTTGATCTCGACGACGGGACCGGTGATGTCGGCCTTTCCTACGCCGAGAAGATACTTGTCGCCCTTTGCGGCCCTCTGCTCCCTTTGCTGGGTATGTTCGCTCCGCGGCCCGAATCGAGAGGGAGAGGTAGCGCCGAGCTGGGCGAATGCCAAGATTGTGAGAAGGAGGAGTGATAGCGTTGAGATAGTCGCCGCGCTGATTCCCGCCCCTCGGCTGGGTCGTGTGGAAGCCATCTTGGTAACGCCTGAAGAAAGTGGGCGAGGTGTCGAACGGGAGCTTGCAGACGGACTGCACTAGACACCAAGATCGATCGTCCCAGCCCAGTTCAGACAGCGCGTGCCCACCACGACCTTTTAGTCCCGACTACTTCAAGTTCCTACTAGGTAGCGACTGGACGGTGGCAATCCGAGGGCAGCACCGCAGCAAGTGATGGTAAGGAGAAGCGCAACAGGACCAGACCAGCGCAACGAGACATCCCCAGCAGATAAGGAACAGGAACCAGACCCTGCCCTACCCAGGAGACCAACCTAGGTCTACAGGTACCTAGGTGGTGGTAGTAGCAGTAGTCTCATGACGACCTCCAATCGGGGCACCTTTCCACTGGATGCAACGCCGACGGGGGTGACGAACCAAATCATACGCGGCGAAATAGAGTAAGTTACCTAGCGTAGGTAGGTAATGAATCAATGAATGACCTCGAATCATGCGTAGCAAACCAAACACTCCCCAGGTAGCACCGGCGTGCTACCCCATCCCGCGCGTGGACGGGTCATCATTTCACACCTACCTACCTACCGACCTACGAGTACATCCCTCCCGAATCCCAATCATCTGCATCCAAGAAAAACCAAGCTCACCTCCTCTGCACCTTCCAACCATCCCATCCTAGCCCCAAGACCCCGAGACCGCGGGTCCCACCAACCCATCAATACGCAAGACACAAGAGATTCAAGGCAGGTGCACCCTCCACACACCCCCTCCAATAACAAACCACCCTCCGCACTCTCCCCCAAACCCCCCGATCTCCCTCCCCACTAGCCCACCTCAACCAACCTTGAGAAATCTCACAAATCTCGCAAATCTCGCATCACACAGACAGCATGCGAACGCATGCGCACCCATTCAACCCATTCCCACGCGGTCGCGGGGAAATCACACCTCCCACCAGCGGGTGACCTGCGACGTCGCGTTGGCTGGACGTTAACTCCCCGGTGCAATATACCTCCAGGTACCAATCGGCTGCGGTTGGTGTGTGGGGGAGGTCTCATTGGCGGTTCCCTGTTTTCCCCATCATTTTACTGCGTCCGG
>Ga0247780_1000204_pt1 | contig 59979 bp, 66 predicted proteins | sample UWRJL079202R5_FD_179927 | JGI IMG/M metagenome (GOLD analysis project Ga0247780, IMG submission 179927) | Plant litter microbial communities from Arlington Agricultural Research Station in Wisconsin, United States - UWRJ-L079-202R-5 | ecosystem: Environmental > Terrestrial > Plant litter >...
CTTCTCCCCCCTTCCGCCATCCAGACAGCCTGACCACAACATTATATATCACCAACCACCTCCCGCACTACACCCCTCCACGACAGCCTCACCCCATTCAGCACCACTATGACCGCTTCGTCCATCACGCCACCCACCACCAAGACCATTTGGATATCTCCAGGACACTCGCCATTCTTCACTTGAAGCCTTTCTCTCCGCCCTGCGCGCTGTGCCGATTTGGAATCCCTGAAGGACTACCACCTTGTACCAGGTCGTTCTTCCCGCGCTCCAAGACCAGGCTGGACTATCGACGTCTGTGAAACCAAAGTCATCGACTTCTCTTGCCGACATCTCGTCCCAACAGCCCCCGCCGCTGGATGACCACGAACCAACCCAGGCGACCTTTCCCTCATCGATCAGAACCTCAGTCGCCAGCCATGGCAGGAATCCACAGGAGGGGACCTTGGTCCCAGACCGAGGACAACACCCTCATGAACCTCGTCTCGTGTCAGGGGGCTCTCAACTGGGTACGGATAGCAAGCATGCTGGGCTCTAGGACTCCCAAGCAGTGCCGTGAAAGGTATCACCAAAACCTGAAGCCCACACTCAACCACGACCCCATCACTCCGGAGGAGGGAGTCCAGATCGAGCGTCTTGTCAATGAAATCGGGAAGAGGTGGGCCGAGATTGCGAGGCGACTCCATGGCCGCAGCGACAACGCCGTCAAGAACTGGTGGAACGGCAGCCAGAACCGGCGCAAGAGGATGGACCGTCGCAAGGTTAACCATGTGTCGTACGATGAGAGGGCCGAGATGCAACACTACGCCAGGCAGAGCATGGCCATTCCGCGAACCCTCCCAATGCCCCCATCAAGGTCGTTGCCGGCGCCTCTCATGGCAGGAAGCCTCCACGACGGCCGCTACAACGTCGAAACACCAATGACATCTCCCGCCTACTCGCCGGACTCGGAACTAGCCCCTTCTTTGATGTCGGACTCTGGCTCGTACTACTCAACATCGCCGCGGGTTGACATCAGGTCACCTAGCGCCCTCGAACTCCCCCCGTTGAAGAATGGCATCCATATGTCCCCGCGCTCCTCCTTGTCACCCACCGATACCAAGCTTCCTTCCTTCGCCGCTCTCGAGCTCCGGACATCGCCAGATTATGCCAAGTCAGACCTCGCCCAGCACCGTCACTCGTACATGGGCCCGACCGACTACTTTTCCGCAAAATCACATCAGTCACACCTACCGACGGCGCCCAACTCCCCAATAGGCGCGCATGGATTGCAGTTACGGCCCATGACTATGGATCACCGGGACGACAAACCACACACCAGAGTGAACGTCTCAGATCTCCTTCACTGAGATGGCAACACCAAGCTTGTCGAATACAAAAACTTGTCCTTTGATCCGAGGCAAGATGTGATTATGGGCTATGCTTTGGTAATGGTTTTTTTTTTCCCCCGCAATAGATGGAAGGCGCGCTCGCAGATACCCTGTTCTTTTGGTTTCGAGAATTCTTGGTATTTCTAAACCTTGTTTTTCTTTCTCTTGTTCTCATGTATCATGAAGCGTATCTCACATCGCGGCACGGCGATGAGGCAGACAATTTTGTCTGCCAGGCGTTTAAAATGGGTGGCACTCTCTTTCTGGTCTCCCTGATACCCTACTTGAGGGCGCCAACGAGGAGCGGCCAGGCGAAATGATGACAACGGGCTCATGACGGTATATACCTAACTAATCTATCCCTAACCCCTGGGTAGGCGCATGTATAAAAACAGCCTCTATCTCTACGAATGGCTAAACGCCTACATATATCATCTACATAGCTATCATGTCGTATTGAATAATCGAATATATCTAATACGGAGAGAATCAATCTCCTTGCGAGCCTAGCTAAGATGAACAAAGTGACTGCCTGGGAGATGGAACATCTAGCTGCATACAAAGCTGGGCGAGGCGTTGTCACTGACAGCTGCGAGCTGCCGCTACGGCAGGCGTTGTCACTCGTCAACGACTAAAACGCTGCCTAGGCATCGTCGGCAGCAGCCGCCACGTCACTCACGATCATCACATCAAAGGGTTTTCAGTGGCTGCTGGGCGGCCTTGCAGGCTCATCACAACGAAGAGAACATCTGATGGGGCACAACTGAACCCCCCACACACATTACGCGAGCCGTCAAAACACACCAGCGCAGTTCTCAGCATGATAGGAGGCAGCGTCTCACCCGTAGCGGCACCTGGCTACGGCGCCCCCGAAAGGGAGGGTTGAATTGGAGGGTAAGGGAGGGGGGCCAAAAAGAAAAAAAACGAAAAAGAAATCACTCAACCCAGCTGCCAGCCTCAGGCAGGGCGGAAAAGAAATCCTTCAGCTGCGATGATAGGCAGCGGTGGGCGGTCTCGGACCGTCTCAGAGCGGAACGCAGGGAGGGACGCAACGCAGCCTCTCTCGCACAACTGGACGTTGCGACTCGCCCGCTCGCTGTCCCCAAACCAGGAGGGGAGAGAGAGAGACGAAACCCGTCTGGGCTGGGGATAAGCTGGCCGGCCGGTAGGACCGGCAGGATTCCCACCGATCAGGAGCAGATCGCAATGAAATAGCGGCGGTACGCGATGTGGCAGAGACGCCGATATCAGCAGAGGATTCCCCTACGAGCAAGCAAAGCAAAATCGCACACCATAGCCGGCCCGAGTCTGGTAGGTGGGGGACGACAGACAGAGGGAAGGACCAGCCTGGCTGGAGGCTTTGTTGACGAAGGACCCGACAAACGGGAGGTGTGCGGTGTTGCGGCGGCTTTTGGAACCAACGCGACCGCCACAGTGTTGCAGTGGAGTTCGAAAGGGGAAAGGTACTCGTCCCCGTCTGACGGCGGCTCGAAACGGTCGGGTGCGGCCGAGTACTGACACAGCTGCTGCTGTTGCTGCTGAACGCACGCAGGCCTGGAAGGCCCCGCAGTGCTGCACCCATTCCATTCCGCGGTCCAACTGCGAGCGGGTAGAAATGCGGGTGCATTGGGGACGAGACGGATTTCGTACATACTCGCCGCCAGCTGCTGCTACTTCTCGATCGAGGTCGTTTTAGAAGAAGGGGGTGTGCACGATTAGGTAGCCGTAGGGCACGGATCGCCCAGAAAGGGATGGTTTTACAGACCACTGAACTTTGCTGTCGCTGCCAGTTGGGAATTTGGAGGGAAGGGACGGCCCCGCCTTGTGCTAACGAGTAGCGCCAATTCCTTCTTCTTCGCGAGGCAAAGTGAAGTTCCCGTCCTTTTCGAGAGCAACAATGGACTGAAACTTGGTACGGACTCGCTCCCTGTTCGGGGAGAAAGTGCGCTGCGCTGCTCGATGGCTGGAAAAAGATACAACGAAGAAAATAGTGGGAACTTTTTCACTGAGGGATCCATCTTTCTTCCGAACCGAACTCGATCTTCAACCTTGACACCAAATAGCCCCAATCGATCTTCAACGGATATCCCAGTTACCGAGACAATGACGGCATCAAGGGTGGTGATCGCTCCTCCGTCCAGCCACTTTCAGCGTGTAGAGCCCCATGCCCAGCGTGCTGGCGGCCCGATAGCTGTGCTGGTGATGGAGGAAGAGTTCTGAACGGAGGAGAGGTTGTTCTTCGGATGATCCCGAAACGGAGCAATTCCCACAACTGCCTGCATCTCTCAACAGCAAACAGCCAGTCGGCACCAGCAGAGATGGAAAGAACCCTTTTGTGCCCGCTGCACATACTTCGTACCCCTGCTGCGCATCAAGACTCTGAGTAAGAGGAGGAAACCTCTCATCTTTTTTGGTGTGGCACAAGCGCCAGAGCCGTCCTGGCGGATTCCGCTTCCATCTGGGGTGGTTAGTGTCGGTTGGTGGATGATCGACGCTACAGTCTCGCCGTTTGCTTTGCGGGTCCCGCAATCGCATCCCTGTCTCGATGCAACCTTGGCTTCCCCACTGCTGGGAGATCCCCTTGCCAAGAGCGACATGAGTGGCCAGAACGCCTAGGGTTCCCCAAGCAAGGCCCCCGGTACATTGCTGCAAGCATTCCCACGCTGATCTCCTCTTTCGTCAACCTCCTTGTTCACCACCTCGCACGCCCCCCCAAGAAGCCAAAACCGCAAAGCCGCGATGTCACCCAGCACAGCGTTGGCGTCAACGGGAAACGCGGAGGTATCCGCTTCCCCCTCCACGCATCTTATCAATAATGAAAACAAAAGCGTGGCACTGACCGGGTTTGCTCCCCCCATGCCAGGTCGGCGACCTCGCAAACGTTGCATGTCCATCAACATCTCACTTTGTCCGTGCGTCACCGCGGAGAACCCACCGTGATTTTTTCTATTCTTGGCCGTTACACACAGGTCAACCTCTCTGCGGATTAGCTTCGCTACTAACCTGTATCGGGACGTTGTCGAGATCTCAACGCCAAAAGCGTTCGCTACGGCCTCCTCTTTCGTTTTCACTCGTAGCTAAACTTGTTTAGGAACTGCTTAGGCACCTGATTAGCTGGAGGACGGGCGGTGGTGGTGATGTGACGCCGTACACGCTGTGCGCAATCCCTGTTCAGCGTCGCGGCTCTGTGGTGCGAGTGAGACAGCTGACGTCGACAGAGCCAGTCCGGTGTTGTCGTCGTTGTTGTCGTCGTCCGCATGAAGTCACCGCAAAAGTTTGCGTGTAGAACGTGAGGCGCCGCCATGAAATAATCTGCCCCACCGCAGAACGCGGTAGCGCCACTGCGGGATCGATCAGAGACACTTTCAGCGGAGACCTCCGGCTAGACCAACCACGACACTGCCAGTCCGCACAGCGGTTTCATATCTCCCCGCACTCCCAGGAAGCGAACAGAGAATCAGGTATTATTTCGCCTTGCGGAATGAGCAACGCACGCACCGAGAACCGCCTCGGGCGGAATCCCGACATGTCGTGTACACGCACCTTGGCTTCAAACCATTCCGTCGACAACGGCGCCGCAGGGATCACCTTGGATCGCGGCGGAGAAGAACTGAAAGCTCCATCTCCGAAGCTGGTCAAGGTCAAGGGTCTGTTCGGTAGGTCAACTTTCCGGAGACTATGGAATACGATGCCTTCAATAAATCGCCACCGCCGAGGAGGATTACTGCGTACGTACAACTGCAAGTAGCAGAACGAAACCGAGAGCACGGTATGAGATCCTTAGGGGTCCACTCGCGTCACCGTAAGGGTTACATCTGTTTCTAACCCTTGTCCCTGACCCAGTCTCTTGATCTGTTGCTATGTAGCCATCATCTTAATACGCCTCCCCGCGCAACAGCTGAGATGATGGGACGATTCGCGACTCGCGGCATATTGCAAAGGCCTGTGCATTACGGAGTACGGATCATTCCGTATACCCTCAGCTGGCAGGATTCACACAATACGGGATATTTCACTTCCCTAGTTGCTCTTGGCTGGCACTGGGAGGATCTGTCGATCCCACCGTTGCACACCCATCAGGCCGAGCAATCCTTCTGCCCCAGCCGCCAATTAATTATGCATGGTCCTCAGCGGCATATGGGTTTACGCCGAGCACTATAACAAGTATTGGCGTTCATACAGACGGTCTATCTGCATCCGAGGGGACGGGAGCATCCCCGTACCCACGACATCTTCGAGTGCCAATTTTTAGACTCAACCCGTTTTCTCCCAAGTGCGTCTCCAACGGTCGGGTCTCTCTTTTTGTTTCGCTCGTTTCTTTTTCTCCGCTCTGCACTAAACAATATGTATCGTACACTACTGCGAACCATTCGTGGTGTCTCTTGGCGAGGGGAAGCGGCAAAGGCCCACCAACCTCCTTGTACTGCCATGTGTTGCGGGCTCCGCTCACTTTCGCATTCGCCATCAGCTCTCGGGATCGGACGGGCATGCCAACGGCTCTTCAATAGCGTGATGATGTTCATCAAGGTCGGTTATTATTAAGCACACCCTTCCGTTTTGATGCAAACGGGATTACCCCTGCTTCTCAACGGAGCTTTCGGTGCGTTTTAATTGCGCCGGCCTGTTCTCAGCAAGACAGGGGCTAGGCATGCGGTCAATGGACTGAACGGAGGATTAATGGGGTGGCGGGGTGGACGGTGAGCCAAGAACGAGTTCCGCCCTGGCGACGCCGAAGCCGAGGCCAGCTCCGCATCCGCCCAACTGGGGAGTCTTTCCTCAAGCCCATCGCCCGTTTCCGTAATTGTTAGCGAGCCCCGGGCGGAGACAGACCTTCAAGGTGGTCAAGGTGGTCTGCTCCAAAGGCCGAGACCACGCCGCCAAGCCCTTTGCTGGGCCATCTCGGCCCCATTCTGTCTGCGGGTTGAAGATAAAGAAGATCGAAAGAGGGGCAGAAGAAGAAACCGTCGAGACCGAAGCACTCCACATTGCTGACAAACGATGGCTTCGAGCTGCCGAAGATCGGTCTCCCGGCGTCGGGTCGTAGAGACTCGTGCCGACAAGCCTTGCACCTAGCTACTTAGTTGTGTACAGGGATCGATGGGAATTTGGTTGAATTTTGGGGGGTTTTGATTTATTTACTTTGCTTCGGGCGGTTTCTACCGAGTTATTTTCGAATAATTATCGAGTAACAATCGAGTAATCTGACCACTGCTACCCACAATCAATCAATCGGCAACGCACAAAATTTGCTCTGTGCGGCCTGCAGCGGGTTAGGCAGGGTACCATTGCCACCGGGAAAGAGATCTGAACTCTGAAGCGAAGCACGCACATCTTCCCGCGGTGTGATATGTTTCTAGAATTATGATTTGCGAAGCCCCCCTTGCTGTCGATCTCTGCTCGGAAGCGCGGCAGAGAGCATCGCACTGGAGGAGATTGGCAGCCTGAGGTTTGGTTGCGGTGGGAAAAGGGCCGACTTGGACTGACTTACATGGACCCGACGATCTGGACCCGGGTCCGGGACACCGTTGCATCCCGTCCCCCCCACCACCGCCTACCGCGGTCGGTTCGGCCGTCCGCCGATGATACCTCTCTTGCTGCCGCGCGCGGCTCTTCCGTCCGATGCCACCTCCGGTCTAGACGGCCGCTGATTTTCATACACGTGTAAAAAAGCAGTTGGTGGGATATGTATGACTGCGGCTCTGGTGTCGTGTCGTGTCGTTGGCTTAGAGATAGATGCAGTCAGAAGTCAAAGTGCACGGCTGTGTGGGACACGCCCAGTTTTTTCTTGCTTGACTTGTGGATGTGGATAATTTATCAAGTAAGAAAAGTAAGGTGAAGTGCGTTTTGAGCCGTTGTGCGAAATACCCTTTTGCAACGGCATTTCCATATGTCACGAGTGTGCCACGGTAGATACATGTATTGTTACTTTTATACTTGTATTGATTGCCTAGTTTCGTTCATGGCTGCTTGAACATCTCGTGGTGGTTAACGGTTTCCCATGGACGCCAGGAACGTTCACGTTCGGCACGCGACGGATGCAAGATCTGATAGTTTGCGCTACGGGCCTGCCATTCCCGTCCCTGGGTCGCGAGGATAGACTTCGAGACTTGAAGAACTGTGCTTATGCTTAAATTGACGACGCGTTCAGAAGAGGAATTGACAAGTCGACTGCAGCACGATCGAGTTCTGAAGTCTTGCTGTGGTGTTGAGATGTCTGAAAATAAGCCAACGAACTAACTGACCGCTGGCTGACTAGAGTCTGCCAGGGAAGATCAATGAGCCCAAGGTTAAGGTACTCTTGGCATGACTGACTGTCAGATCCGTCGAAACTAACTACTTTGCCGTATGACTCAATCCGTCTCTTGAAGGCTGTTGCTCCCGAAGTTGTTTACTTCCCCTGGCTCCTCTCCTGCCCAGCAACACCACCATCCTCCAGGTCACACCGGAATCTTCGAGCGGGAAGGGGCACTGCCTCTATTTGTAGTAAACCCGTTGGAGGCCTCGGATGTGGAGGTGCTCGTCGAGAACCCTTCCGGCAATGGTCTTGTGGCAGTTCCGATCTAAACCCTAACTCAACTGCACCAGCTGTCAGCAGCCCTTATTACCTGACAACCGACCGTGACTCCACGCAAAGATCACGCGGGAGTCGCCGTTGCCATTGTGTCAGAGTTGCCGCGCGTGGCGACCGTTGATGCCCCCCTTGACGTCCTCGCCGTTGCCCCGGGCTCCAGTTTATAAGATACCCAGCCCCAGGAAGCCCGTCGTGCCTTCTGCCCCTCTCGCTGCAGGCAGCAGCAACAGACAGGTTACCTGGGTAAGGTAGGCATATGCGTCGGCTATAGGCGCTATGCTGGCGTTTGGCATATGCGTCTGGATAGCCAACACACGTGATGCCAGACATCCACAGGGGCGTCGACGCAAGCGTTGCCACCTATCGCGTCACGCCAAGTTGCGTGTAGGCGCGCCGGGAGGCTGAACGTCGGTATTCTCGTGCATAGATAACAGAGCTTCCGGTGCGGTGCAGGCCGACATCAGGCCGAAATCCCCCGTCTCGAGAGTGTCCCTTTGAGCGGCAGCTCGCCGATGACAACCAGGTTGGCCAACTCCACGTCACGTACCTATCATGTGACACCAATGAGCGAACGAGGCAGACAAGGCAGAAAAGAAGAGTTTTAAGGCATCCACCGTCTCGCCTCACGTGCCCGCAAGCATCCCCTAAGGGACATGATCCAGCACTCACCATTTCAGATAGGGGCAGAACATCACGAGAACTCGTGGACACGATACCACCGCACACTGTTGAAACTGTATCAGCTAAACTGTGGATTAAGATGTTGAGGAGTGACTTGCCGAACGATCGTAGGTATCATCTACCACTTGAGCTGAACGTGGTGTCGGCAGCGGCTTACAACAGCACCTAGCGTTGGGGACACGGTTACCGTGCATACGTGAATGTCAAGCCGTTGTGAGCCACAAGGCTAGGCCGTTCGAACTGGCAACGGTGCATAGCCTCGGTAAAAGCGGCATACCCCAATGCTCTGCATGTAACTATGGAAACCCTCAAAGAAGGAAGGGTGCATGAGTCGCATCTCCGAGAACTCTTGATACCTAGATCGGCATCTTCAATCACGCACCTTGACGGCCAGAACAAGAAAACATCGCCCACAACAAGGCAGAAGCCGACTTACACAAGGCGTCCAGACCAAGAGAGGAACAAAGAGTGCGTAGGAAACATCTTAAACCTATTCCCGCCCTATATTCACACAATTCGTTCTTGTCAGGAAAAGTTAATACGACGCCACGGTGGCTGAGTAATAGCTATAATTATTCTTAGCGTCATAGATATAATGCGCATATCGAGCCCGGACTTCATGAATCTGGGGTTCCCAGTAATCTATCCACAACGGCCGGCCGTAAGGTCTGACGTTGAGTTCTCTCCCAACATCCCATGTCCACAACTACGGGTTTTGCAGTTGATACCGGTGACCCTTGTGCAGGCCGTCCGATCTCGTGATGTGGTCCGTGGGCTTCAAGAGCCTGCTTGGGACTGATGTAGAAGCAGTATCCACCCCAAGCAGCCCTGTGCTCTTAATTCCCACGTGTGACCTTGAAACAAACTCTTGAATACGAGGTGTCTTGTCCACCGCTTGGGTCCAACAACCGTCGAGACGAGAAGGCTTTCGCTTCCGTCTTCCTCCACACCGGATACTGAAGCTCAGGTCGCCAACTGGACTGCCATGAGAGTAGAGTCGCCCGAGCTGCTGGTAGCAGATGAGTCGCTGGCGTCTGAGATACCCCCGGTGTCCAAAGCCGGAACGACGTCGCTTCGACCAAGCAGCTCGCTGTCACCCGAAGCGGGATCTAAGCTGATGTGCCCTGATAGGATGCCACAAACCAGACCTCTGCCCTCAACCGAGCCGTTTGAACTTTGTTGCTCAGACAGTCGACGCGAGGCCAACGGGTCATGTCGTGTGGGTTTAACGCTCTGGTTACCGACCCAAATGACGGAACTAGAGGATGCCGATGGCATGAGGCGGATTGCAGAATATATCGGGCTACTTGGGGGTACATCCGGTCTCTCTGGGAGTGTCTTCTCTTCCAGTGGCGTAAACGGGGCGTCTCTCGTTGAGCAACGCTGACTCGAGCGGTCTTCCGTCAAAGTGACATTCTCACGAGGCTTCGTTGGAAGCTTTGAATAAGCCACGGGAACGGCGGTGGCTGTACCTGCAGGTAGCAGTCGGTCGTCACCTTCCACAAACGAGTAGCTGCGGGTTCGCTGTGGGCCTGTTGGAAGACTGGTGTCCGGACGCCCTTGGATATGGATGTCGTCCCCACATCGCTGGCGGCTGAGGTTAGAATATTCCAGCTGTTCCATCGTATGAGGAGCGCCGGCAGCGAGCGGTCTCGGGTTCCTGGACCTCCGATGACCTCCGGGTTCTGCCGTAGCCTTCGTGCTACTACGCCCAGCCCCATAGGGCTCCACAGAGTCATTGTCCGTTGGGAAGTCGGCGTGTGTGCGCTTATCCTTCCCAAAGACTGCGCTCTGAATCGGCGATTGTACACTGGAGCCGCTCGATGCGGATGCCAAGATGGCCTCGGAGAGAGCTGGTCTCGGCTCAGGGGCTTTTGAAGAGTTCAAAGCCCCCCGCTGAGAAGGGGCCGCATATTGATTCGCCACGTAATCAGGGGAATGTCCGGGTGCCTGAGTATGTGGCTTTTTGGTGGGCACAGTCTGCTTGCGTTTCGGCTGAGTAGTGGCGAAGTTCCGATGTTGTCGTGACGCTGAGTTGTTCGCACGAGATTGGGCGTTGAGAGTTCGCTCCTGCTCTTTCAGCAAGCGTTCCATCTGTTTTTCTTTCTTCATCACCTGACGGCTCATCAACTGATCGTGGTTGTTGGTCGGGCCTTGTGGAATATGCCCTAGGAGAAAGTCAACAAACAAACAAACAAGCAATTAACTATCCCCGTCGGGCCCTACGTACTGACCGACCGCTCGTTTCTTGGCGCCTCTGTGGGATCAGAAAGCTCTTCGTCCCCCCCCTTACTCGCAATACTGCTAGCCAAGCCATCTGCTGAACCGATATTAGCTAAAAGATTGGCTGTGAATGGGAGGCTAGCGTATAACATACCTTGATCTCGAGAGTCGCCCACCCGCTTCACCTGTGCCTGAAACCGCCTGCTGTCCGAGCGATTAACGAGACTTCCGTGCCTCGCCAGAGCAACTGAGGCAACGCCATCATTGCTTTCTTTGGCTAGAATGAGCTCAAGGCGTTTGATCTCTGCTCTGTAGTCCTTCTCCCGTTTGATCCACTCTTCACTGATACCCCGAAACTCTTCCAACTCCTTCTCTCGAAGACTTTTGAGCTCTTTCAGTTCCGCTTCCGCCTTTCGAATCTGCCGGGTCATCTTGCCGATTCCTTCGAGCATGTGCAGGATGTACGAGTTGTATCTATAAGTGTGCGGACGCACCCATGTCAGCGGAGGCCCAGATAAACAGGAATGACGGGACTGTCAAGCCAGATCCGATGAGACTGGTATGTCTGAATGAAGGAGTGCCCCGATGAAAGGAATCAAGACACAAAAAAACGACTTACTCGACAGGAATTGGAACTGTCGGGTCCCGCCTGGTCATCATCACCGACTGTAGTGTCTCAACCATCTGCATCATCGTCGGGTTATGCCAGGTATCCAGCTTCACCGGAACAGACTCAGCTTCTCCAAGAGCGCTGGCCCAATCCAACTGCCTCAACTTGTGCTTCAACATCGTGTCCTTGTCTAGCGACAACGGCGGCGATGCGCTTCCACTCCGAACAAGGCCGAACAAGCTCGAGACCCGCTGCACAGCTTTGGGCCGCGGCGAGGGTGCCTGCGGCGCAGTGGCGCTATCGGGTGTGGGTGATCTTGGTCTCGTTTTGGAGGGGGAATCAGGGCTCGTCGCGGCGTCCTCGGCGCTTGAGATAGGACTTGCCCTTCCTGCATCAACCCAAGACCCTGTGGTGGTTTTCTGTTGGGTGCGGGACAATGGCGGGAAACTGGAAAGCCAGCTCAGACCTGCCATTCCCAGGTTGTCGGGGAATCGGCTGTTCCTGATCAGATGGTGCCCTTCTGCTTTCGGCGGCGCTAGAAGCTGAATCGGGGTTGAATAAAAAGACTTGGTAATTTTTTACCAGAAGAACATTTGAATGGAATGAGCGTGAAGGCATGGAGATTTCTGACGTGCTGTGCAAGACGAAGTAGGGCGGTCCAGGAAGAGAGGGAGACAGGTTCACCGTAAATGTGGTGAATGGGTGGCGGGAGGAAGGCATGACCTAACATCGGGCTACGTTCCTTCCTTCCTTGTGGATTTTGAACTGGGAGGGAGCAACTGCTCTGCCCTTCGTAAGTCAATGCGGATGAAATGCTGGTCACTGCGTGTTGCTTCTCCCTACGAGATAGATGGCGATGAAAGCAGTAGCACACATGACTTCACTCGCAGGAAAATTTGGAGTACTTCCACTGGCACATGGCATTTTTGTGTGTCTATGTTGTGCGGCCGCAATCAGCCATACATCACATCATATTAGACCAGGGAGTAGAGATGGAAAGAGCGGTGCAAACCATAGAGATATATTTTTGGCTTCTAATGTGCTGTGTAAACATGCCAACACCTTGTCCGGCCCGTCCAAAACAAACCAGCACTTGCCCGAGAGAGGATTCCCCGTATGGAAATAAGAGCGGGAGAGTCAATGATTATTATCTGTCTAGTCCCAGTTATGATGAAGAGCTCAAAGGCGACTGGGATAAAACTCAAGGGGTAAGTAATCCCTTACCTTGGAATCCCAGAGCCATCCGACTCGACCACCAAGTTACCGCGCCTTCACGATAGTGCTGCCGCTATACCGGATCCGTGTCTTCAGATGGCATCCTTATTGATACCAGCCTCCGAGCCTCCGGACCCCGTCCATGTAGTTAGTATACCTTATGCCCTCAACCCCCCATCGCAAAAGCCCTCCCTGTTCAATACCTCTAATAGAACAGGTCTTCTGCTTTCTGCCTCCTCCGACCCCTTCCTTCCAATTTCTCCGCGAAAAGCTCCTTCCCGGTGTTTCCGCTGAATTTGTCAGGGAACAACTCTTTCACTGTTGCTCCCGTACCCTTGATAGCGAGCCCCTGATCGCCACGTTTGGCTGCCAAACCGCGGATGTTGAGCCCGCTTGCTGCTGTCGGCCGGGTCGTAATTCTGTCTGCTAGTTTTGCTGAATGAGAATGTTAACGAAATGATTCTTACCAAACCGGCCACCGCGTAACCGATCGCCGCCGCCGCTGCCAAAATTGTTGCGCTGAAAAATAGATGCCAGAGGCTTTCCGCCGTCAAAGAATAAGTCTGAACATACCGCTTGTTAGGATGGTGTTGTCGTCCACCTGGTCCATTTGTGCCTTGCCGACTGCCGTCCCCGACGATATCTTGGTTGGGAAAAGTTCCTTAACGCGGCTATCCTTCCTAGGGAAGAGGTCCCGAGGGGCGTTATCGCGAGTGCTCGTATCCCGCGCAAGGCGCTCCTTGATCGAGCGGCCCTTTTCCCGGCTACGCAGTGCAGCAGCATCCCGCGCGTCTTGGTCCTCATCCATGTGGGCGTCACCGTCACGATCCCGCACTGGCGAAGCTGACCGAGCGCGAGCTCTATAGCCGTTCCCTGACCGCCGATCTGGGAAGAGCTCCTTCTCTCGGTTTCGCCGAGGGTGTGCCCGCTCTCGATCCGAGTCGACCGATGCGCTGGAAACTGAGTTGCGGCGTGAGCGTGAGCGAGTAACGGGATGAGGTCCAAGGGTGCGTTGCGCGAGCGCGGAGGGATCGTCATCGTAGAGGTTTACGTCAAACGGCTCTGGATCCTCGTCTTCATCCCGTCTGCCACGTCTCCTACTGTCCCGTCTGTCCCTTCCATATCCGTCGTCGCGGTTGCGATATTTGCCCCTGCCGCCCAGCTCGCCACGCCGCCGGCGCTCCTCCGGGTCGTACTCTGGATGCAAAAGGTAGAAGCGGCTGCGTTGCGCTGCGCCCTGGACTTTCTTGTCTCCCGCGACGGCGAAGCGAACCTGCAGAACACTATCCGGCTTGGCCGCATACTGCTTTGCGGGGACCGTCTCGAGCGGCGGAAGCTGTGTGGGGTCGGCAATCGCCAATGCTGCGAGCGCAACTAGCGCTTCCTGTGCTGTTCCTTCGGATCGGAAAACGAGATTTGCCGAGCTGTCATCAATCCACTCGATCCGATCAAACTGGCTGGAGCTGCTATGTTGTGTGAGGTAGGCCTTTAGGTCTTCCGGAGTGAAGGTATCCAGTCCTCGGAGGTGCACTTTGTTTGGAACGACAGTCTTGTCCACCTGCGCATAGTCGTCCCCGCCACTAACCAGTTCCTCGTCGACCTCACCAGGTTCCTACAGAAAGAATGCGTGTTAGCAGGAGCCGGCGCAGGGGTCCCGGGGGTAGTAAGAAGCCAGTCCGAACCTGTTCCTCTCCCGTGATAATGTCCTGTGTGTATGCCTCCGGTATTTGCGGAAGCGCTTGAATATCGTCGACATCGACGTCCATCTCAATATCGAGATCCATGGTGGGCGAAGGGCTCGGGCGTGCGGGCGCGAATCGAGGACCCGGAAGCTGATACGGAGTTGGGGTCACTGGAAGGTGCTCCTAACGTGTACCTGCTTGCTGTTGCGCGAATAGTGTCAATTGCAAGACGGCGCCAGCTGCTATAGAACCATGGGTGACGGTGTTGGCGTGAGCGACGATGGTTGACGAAGGCTTGCGGCCAAGGAGGCAGCTCAATTGTCTGGTCTGCAGTTTGGGCTGGGGCGAGGCAAAAGAAAGCCTGCCTGTCCAGGGATCTTGGGGGTTGGTTGCGGCTCGAGTCCTTTGTACCGTTGCGCAATATTCTGCTGGAAGGTACTTCGTACCACCGCGGCCTTCTCCACTCTTGTTTGTGGGGGCGAAGAAGGGGCCTCGGGGGCTTGCAGGAGGAGGAGCGGGGCCAAGCCTTATCACACACTGGTGCACGTCTAAGTCGACGTAAGATATCGATCTTGAAGATCGTTGCGCCTTCCCTGAGCAGGGGCCAGCGGATATCTCGCGCTCACGTCACTTTCCCTTGATAACAATGCCATCTAATGTGCACTTACCGTCCTTCTCAGAACAGCAATCTCGTCGTCATCAGATTTCCATTCACTTCGACACTCGCTATTAACTTGGTAAAAGCCATACAATAGCCGCCCTCACTGCCTGCCCTCTATGGTCTCCATGAGGGAGGATGGGCAGCATCTCAATGGGCATCAACAGCAACAGCTAACAGAAAACGTATAATTTGAGGTTGCTCCTCCGGCGCAGGAAGGTTACCGTATGATTCGTCCAACCCCATTCTCGGCGCAGAGGCCCACCACAGAAACATAAAAAAAAGGAGAGAAATGGAGTCCCTCGACAATGCGGCGCTCCGACCAAAATATTGCACCTCGTGGTGCCCTGGTTCCTTTGTTGTATGGTTGACGCCCTGTCTCCGTGGAACGCCCCGAAATTGCCCCTGGCCCCTGTCTATATCATTATCCACCAGCTATGGTCACAGTTTATCGTGTTGTTTCGTATCGCCCTCCGAAGCAAATTTAGTCGACCGGACAGGACGGCTTATGAGGCGTTGCGCGGGTGTATATCTCATCATGTCATATCAGAAACGAAGTGGCTCGCTAGGGCGCACCTCAAGCTGTCTCGACGCCTCGTCTCCTCATCTCGACAATTGTCCCTGGAGGAGGTGGGGCAGTAGGGGGTACCGGACATGCCCGCTTCGCGCGCGCCTCATCAGTCTCGACAGTCGGGGATCCAGCCGCCCCGAAGCTGTTTGATCGCGACATTTCAGTTAGAGGCCTTTTGAGCGAGGGCGGTATTGCTGGCAAGGCGGTTATGTCGCCAGCGGCCGGGCGATTTACGTCGTCGACGGCCATATCGCCGTCGAAAGGGTCGGTGTCCAGCAGCGAATCGTATGCCCACGCATCCTCAAGCCCGTCCATATACCTCCGCGAATGTCTTAGTGTGTGCCACGAAATAGTGTGGCGCCGCATGGCGATGTACAGCGAGTCAATCATGCCGCCATTGTCGCACACGGCGCAGTGCTTGCGCAGGAACTCATGGTCGTAGCGCGCATCAACCATGTGCGGTTCAAGCTGGCGCAACATGGGCAGACCCTGGAGCTGCTCGGCGTCGCACAGCTTGGCCTGTAGAGGCATCCATTGGCGGCCCTTAAGGAAGCGTCCGAACGCCTTCTCGACCGCCGTAGTGAACGATACGGCGTCGCGACCATGAACGGCCACCATTTGGTGGAGCCCCCGGGAGAGACAGCGCTGGTACGCGTTGGTGTTCCTCTCGAACGGCATGGGCACAAAGGCATGCGGAAGGAGCGAGATGTGGACCGTCCACGCGCCCGTGGAGCGCGCAGATGCGGGTGCAGGCCTGGGCATCCGAGGGACTATGATTCCGCCGTGTGCGTATCCGTCGCCATGTTCTTGTGCGTGGCCGTTCCCCCCTGGGGACCGATGGGGACGCCGATGGCCGTCGGGAACGGCGCCCCCACCCCCTAAAGGGTCCAAAGGGTCTAAAGGGAAGTTTGGGCGTGACGTGTCGGATGTCGACCTCCTCCGCTGCTGGCGTTCCCTCGGTCGCGATAGAAAAAGATCCTCCTCTTCTTCCATAATGTTCTCAATCCTCTCCTCCAAGCTGATATCGGCATCCTGGAGCTCCATCTGCCCGGCTCGCAGCTTGTTCAGTTGTTCGTCGTGCGCGTTGAGCTTTTCCATTATCTGGCGGATCTGCTCGCCTTGCTGGGTAGTTTTGCGCTCGGTCGCCTCGATAGAACGCCAGCTGATACTAACGTTCCGATAGGTGCCCTTGATCTGGTCACCAAACTCCTCACGACTCTTCTCCAGAGTATCTTCGACCTCGTTCAGCCTGCTGACGACGCCTTCCAGTACGTCCTCTTGACCCTTGGAGAGCTGTTCCTCAAGTTGTTGTATCCGCTTCTTGAGGATGTCCAGCTCCTGTTTCTGGTCGCTCGCGGCCTCAAACTCTTTGTTGTGAAAGCACGCCAGATGGCCGCAATCACATGTGGCGCCGGGGATGCCCTTATTGAGCGAGAAGCCAACACAGGCACATCGCTGCCCCTTTATCTCGGGTAGCAGGAGGATGTACCGGCAATGCCCTTTGGGCATCTTGTCCTCATCTAGGGGCGGGGTCGCCGCCTGCAGCGGCGATGGTGATGAGTTGCTCGACATCTTGGTGTCGATTCGAGATAGCTGCTTCTCACGGATGTGCAGATTTCCCAGGACCCAGGACCTAGGATAGGAGTCGGCAGCAAAGAGAGGCGCGGCTGAAAGGAAGGCAGCCGTGGATTGGTAGCGGCCGAAGACGAAAGCAGCTAACACCGCAACTACCGGAACTCAGACATGGCCAAGGGAGGTCTGAACTGGTGTGGTTTGGGAGTCGTCCATGAAGGGGGGGCGCGGGGGGGTAGTTGTAGATGAACGTTCACACACAGATGCTTGAGATATGGAGGCGTGTCTCAAGAGGGGAAGGCGGGCGGGCGGCAGGTGGGCAGCCCTGTGTAGTTTTGTGGAAAAGCTGTTATCGTGCCTGGGGCGGCTCTGCGTAGATATGTAGATTAGGGAGATCGCTGGCTAGGGCGCTTGTTGTGGGCCAGTCGACAGACGCCCATGTGGGAGAACGCCAGCCAAGGCAACAAGGGGGCCGGGGGGCCAGAGATAAAAGGCAGGTAAGTCGACCGGGACGGGGGTTGCTCGGTGGAATTCAGGCACGGCGTCCCAAATCTGCCCGTGGATCTGATACGGTTGGGAGGATATGGGTGCCGGTGATAGGGCGGACAGGGCGCAGTATCGCAAGTTGGATGGCCTCCTTGGGCTGGGAGGCTGCGACCCTGCGACTAAAGGAGGGAGGGCCGTTTGCTTCCCGTCGTGGCGCAGGCAGATATAGCAGAGATGCAGGAGGGTGGACGTTGAAGCAGTAGGTAGCCGTAGTCGCAATCAGCAGCAGCACCGCACTGGAGCCGATCGACCTGCGCGACGCCGGACAAGCAGGCAACGAGCGGGCGGGCAAACAAATAGGCGGCCGAGGGCGTGCGTGCGTAAGGACGGATTGCGCAGACGAGAGCAAAGGATGGGGAGACAGAAAGCAGCGCGTCGGCACCGTCCACTCTGCAGTTGATGTGAAGAGCTGGATTGCGGATTGCGGGCGAAACAAGACAGCAGCAGAGGGAAAAGAGGGAGAGATAGCGCCCGCAGCAAGGATTTGAGGGAGATAAATTGCGACGCCAACATGTATGTACCCCCGTCCTCGGGGTGCTGATAGGCGCGCGACGGGGTACCACCCATTAGCGAGGTACCTCGCCTGTCGCCGGGCAATGGGTGCAGCATCAGGTCCCTATTTACGCAGCGCTACGGCAGCCACCGGCAGCTGAGAGGTATCCGGTACCTGACGCCGCCCACCCTGGCACTGTCTGCTTTGGGGTTTTGGTGGTGACGACGTGAGCCAGTTCGAGCACCTCATCCGGCCCGGAGACGATGCTTGAGGACTCGTCCCGCTGCGGTTGCAGGACATGCACAGCACGCAAAGTGCCGGCGACCCTGGAACAACGTACCTAGGTGATTGTGCGGGACTGGATCGTGGATGCAGCAGTCGAGAGCTGGCCTGCGTCCCCAGCAGCACGCCGGTAGCCAGAGGCAAACGACGGGAGACGGCGGGCACACACGCAAGCGTACGGGACGGAAGGAGTGTAGCTACTAGAGTACATCGCCGAGGCAGCGCGCGCAGCTCGAGAAGGTTTCCGCAAGCGTGGGCGGGGGCGTGGAGATGACGCGGGAGCCTGGCGTTTGGAGGTGGGCGAGAAGTGGGTTCGTGGATTTTGGCGTCAACGCACAACGTGGAGGAAGCACGGCTTTTCCTTTGCCAGCCAGCAAACGCAGCAGCAGCAGCATCAGCAGCAGACCCAGCAACAGGGAGCGGCTTGGTCCCTTCCCCTCCTCCCCCTTGCCCATCTCGCACCTCATCGCGCTCCCCGCACAGGGCAGCTTTCGCTGTTGAATCGGCTGGGCAGGGTTCCCGCCCGTTGGATAAGACCTAGGCGACCCACCGCCTGGTCAATGCTCTCCCTAGGGAACTGTCTCGCTCAACGAACGGGAGGACCGGAATCTGCGACTTTATCAGCGTGGACACGGGGCGACGGTCGGACGGGCTTTCTCAGACAGGGATGGTGGGTGGGGCTCTTTGCGCGCGCAACAGCAAGCCACATGAATGACGAGGGCCGTTGTGGGGGTCCCGATAAGGGTTGCGGCCTGAGGCGCCAATCTGACTTGGAGCACGCCAACCTCACCCGTCCACGCCGCTTCCCGCCTCGCGAGGGCCATCGCAGGGCCGCTCAGCCGAGTTTGGACTGCCTGGCCTGTGCCATCCGCGCATCGCCCGCTTCGTCCCTTTCGGATCGCAAAACGACTCAAAACGCTCTTCCCTTGCTCGGCGCCGCTGGCGAGGCTTTCGATGCGATCCCATGGATCCCATGCGGGACGGTGGAACGATTCCTATTCGGCCACTGTTGGCTGACCGCCTGCCAAAGGCAAGGAAGCTTACTCTAACTACTGCGTAGAGCTCGCGGGTCGCGATAACAGACAGGCCAAGGAAACCAGCCCAGGCGCTTGAGTCCCTGGTGAGCGTTGTCTCGCGCGCGCCAGCCGTGGCCTCCTCACCCTGCCAGTGCCCGCCTGCCCGCCTTATCTCGCAGCTCTCAGGTTGCAGTGTTGCGAGTACGACTTTCTCGACGCTGCTTGGAGCCTCGGTCCGGGTGATATCACAGACACAGTGTCCTCCTCGAAACCTTGGATACGCCAGCCCAACTCAGAGGGTGTCTTGTGCTGTCTTGTGCTGTCCCGGTCGCCCAGTCTCGGAGTGCTGTTCACAGGTGGCCCATGTGGCAGCCATATCTCTCCCGTACACAGTAGATTGGGCTCGTTCGATGTGCCGGCACGCAGACGGCACAGCATCGAAGTCCAAGCACTCGGCGCGTTCTTTCTCACTTTGTCAGATATCCGCACGACACCCTTTCTCGGGCATGCTGGGCCCCCTGAGGTTGGCCAGCGAAACGTGGAGTCTCCCGCCCAACGTCAACACCAAACAGTAGAGATGGTTCTCACCGCTATGCCTGCCTTCTCGAATCACGGCAGTCTGGCAGGATGACGACGATGGTAAGCAAGAAGTCGACAGCCAAACCTAGCCGTTCCACGGGAGTACCGTTGTCGCAATCGTATGAACGAGACGAGGAGTCATAATGCACCCTCAGCTCTGGATCAATGAATGCGCCGACACAGCAGGCACGCAACTGATTCCGAATACCTGCCATCTCGTTGACCAACGGAGTTGAGACATGTCGGTGAAAGGATGCGCTTGTCACGCCTCATCTTACAGGCACCTGCTGTGCTCTCGCAATGTCGTTTGCCGGCCATTGCCAGCACAAGGCGGGACAGGTCAACCTTTGCCGTTGCGTGGATGTCCAAGCTTTGATATCGTGATAGTGAGCCGAAATGGTGTCACCTTCGCCTAACCTGGACTGACCAAGTCGCCAGCTGGTTGGTGACGACTTATCTTCCAGCTGCAGACCGTTATCTTGGATCCCCAGACAAGGCTCAGGTCTTCTCAGGCTGCGGATTACGTGCTGACGCAGGCTGCACAACGCAGTCTATGCTATCAAATCATTTCATCGTTAGCAAGGCTTGAGCGCACATTCGCCAGATCCTTTCTGCAGTATCCAATCGCTTGGTAATTCGGCTACTGTTGGGAAAGTCGAAAGCCTGCGACCCAAGACAGCCGCCCTTCCCGTTAGAGGAGGGCCCGAATAATAGACCGCCATAGAATCAGCAGTCTGACAGCAACAATAATGCTGGTGGTAGAAGGGTACAGGTGCCGGGTTCCGCCAATGACATGATTCACTAGGTGCCTTTGTAAGTCAGGAGCTCCAGCCAGGACTGCGCTGTCATGGCGGGGACATCGACAGCTTCCCGGACCCGCTTTTGGACCCCTCCGGCACGCTGCCGCCCTCCCGCCCGCTGCTGATTCCGCGATTGCCAAACGCCCCGGACAGCCCCCAGCATCCCACTGCGGCTCGGGCTCAACCGGGTCCGACTCATCTCGTCAAGCAACAGGCGAGATGGATGTCTGCGCTGCAACGTGATGGGGGTGGCAAAAGACGAGCGATGAAGCTCCACGTTCGGTCTTGGTTCGATGCTTCTTCTGTCGTCTTCATATATCCGGCTGCACTTTAGGGAGCATCGTACACACATGGCAATTCAGCCTTGACGGGTACATCCCGCTGCGTTGATGCCCTCGGCCTTGTCACTCGCAGCACAGAATTAGGTAATTGGAGGACGTTGATGGTGGGGTTGCTGGACATGGGACGATCCGACTGACTTTTTTTTCGCAAATGCATCCCGCCTTTGCCCGCTAACGCCCCCACCACCCCCAAAACGGCCCTTTCGAGAAAGCAGAGGGTGACTGACAACCATCAAAACCGAAATTGTAAAAGTGACTAGTCACACTGCGGGAAGCTTGCGGGAGCGAATTCCGACTTCCCCCCTTGCCGCAACCAAGCCGCGGATATCACACACATCCAAGGGAGCGAGAGGCCTTTTTGCATCTTGAGACAGCGCCGAAAAGGAAGGCCGGCTTCTTAGATCCGGTACGCTTTCGAAATGACCATGTGGTACTCTGCATGGATTCCAATGTCGGAAGACCACGGCGCAGAGGTGGGGGGAAATGAAGTAGGACAAGAGCATCTCCGACCACTCGTGAACTCTGTGAATCGTTTGTCATAACTGCGGATGGGATTGACGGAAGCCGAGAAAACCCGCAACCAAAGAGCGGGATGCTGTCAGAGAAACGTCCAAAAAGGTCCAAAGAGGGAAGGCGGCGGGCAGGGGCAGACGGGAGAAAATAACAAATTTTGATGCTCGATTCGATCGATTCGGGATGCAAGTTCTCAGTGCCGGCAAAACCCCCTGCCCAAGAATGGAAGCACCCAGCTGGGTAAGAAAAAAGCAAAAGCAGCCTCCAAGGTTCCAAGGGGCTTTTCGAATCGTTCAATCTCAGATCTGATAAGCGCACGAGCCATGCGGCTGGGTGCGTGTTTGTCTGTCCACCTCTTTAGGAAGGCGTCTTTGCTCTCTTCCTTGCTTTCCTGACGGGTTCTGGAGGGGCTTGCAGCTCCAATCGTCAGCCTCTGTCTCAGCTCCGAATCCTAGCATGCACTACACTCAGCGCAGCACAGACTACAGCGAGTGCTCGTTGATCAGCGCCCACCTCGGAGCGCATTCCGAGATATGGCTTGCGCTTGCGAGGGGCAGACGTGGGATCTTGATAACTGTGAGGATGGCGTCATCCGCCTGGCGTTCGGCGTTCTCGTTGTCTCGTATGCCCGCCACTCAGCCAGCAGTCAGCCCGCCATCCCGCCGTGCCCCTGGGTTAGACCCTGTCAACACCAGCACGTTGCTCTTGTTATCGGGAACGCCCGAGGGAGAGAGGGTGCCGGGAGATAAGAGGCAATCCGTGGTTTAGGTACCGTCCCGGTCGGAGGGCACACAGCCTTGCCTTTCCGGCACGTCGCCCGCCTGGTCTCAACAGTCCCAAGGCAGAGCGCGCTGTGCTCCTCCGCCACTTGCATCACCCTGGCACGGGTTTCATGCTGATGAGATGCGCCGCTCCGGCAGGCGGCGATGGTTGTTTCACTCTCTCTGGGACAACAGCCCGGGAGCCCTTCCTTGCCTTGCCCCCCACCACCTCGACGCTACACTAGTGCTTCTTGGTTGGCAAAATACCGTTCCATATAGAGAGGCTCACCGGCTCACAGCTCGGTCTGTGTGACGGGCAAATCTTGCGAGAGATGATGCGCTCGACGCGTTGCACGTACGCTGCTTGCCTGCCCCGGTGGGGGCTGACGCCGCTCTCCCACCATCTGACACGTTCTCCCATATCTAACTATCTCTCCGTGGCTCTCGTTTCGCGCCCGGTGGTTACTCTGTATCGCGATCGGCTCTTCAGGGGCGATATCCCCACGGCATCGGATTCGCTGATAAGCCTCTTGCGCGCGCAAACACTTGGGTAGGTGCGCCCGCCCAAGCGGCCACAGGGGGGGTTTCTTCGAGGACCTTCTCGGAGGGGAATCCACCGTGTTGTTTAACTTGCCTCATCCTGCCTGTTGTTTCCTGTCGGCATGGGTGGGACCTTATCAAGGGCTATCCTCCCTTATTGCGTACTCCCTGCGACACCCAACCGTAATCGCCGGCGAAGGGGACAAGGCAGGTTGAAGGATCGATCATACCTTGCTTGGCTGTCGGACGTACATATTCTCCTACCTTGGTTGGCGGGCTGGTTGGAGTACCCGTTTGATCCTTGATGACCGGTGTGGCCTACAACCTGGGCGTTATCATCGGCGCTCCAGGCGGCTCTTTTTGCCTTCTTGGCAGCATGATGATATTGGGTGGGACGGCACTGGCATGAACCAGGGTCGGGCTACCTCGTGGTGTGCTGGATTTGCGCTTGATGATGAGCCGGGAAGCCTCACCTTCGGGAGTCAGCAGCGGCAGGAAGTGGCGTGTATCAAAATGTAAGTGCTGACAGCCGTGTCGGTGAATTATTCCTGGTGGTGAATGGGTGTCGACGCACTATCCCCAGCGGTGACTGTCGTGGGGTTGACAGTTATCTCTCCAGTGCCCCGTCCTTGTTGGAACACGGCCGACAGTGGTATTTGGACTTGTCCATTTACAACGAGGTATTGAATGGCCAGTGCAAACGGAGAAGAACTGCAGCCTTTGACCCATGCTCCCCCTCGACGGCCATATGATATCTCGACGGGGACGAAGGATTGAGGATGGGGCGGCGGAAGCTCCGTCGAGAGCGTAGATCCATGGGTCGGGCTCGACGATCATGTCCACGTATCTCCCGGTCCCGTCCCTCCACTTCCTTGGTGAGTGATGGCACGGCGATATCACTGGCCTATATGGGGACTCCTCCTACAGGTTGACATTGTGTCGCGTGCCTTCCACAGTTTGATGCCAAGAACGGTCTCTTGTGGACATCGACTAGGTGATACCCAATCCTCGCTTGCCAGCTAATCTCTGGTCCACTGTATGGTGTTCATGTTGAGGCGTGACCTGCTGCAGCAAGAGGGCCAGATAAGGAGGAGAGGATGGCGGCCAACACGGAAGTACCGCGGCCAGGACGGGAAGCCGTGGGGAAAAAAGAACCCCGGCCCACCTTACCCACGGCTAGCATCCGACTTGGACGTCGTGAGCATGTCGTGTTTCTGGCAATCGGAGACAACGGCTGCGGAATGTTGCAAGACGCACCGAGTAGCCGGTTGGGGGCTCTTCCTCTTGCTGCACAAATGTGACTTGATCCAGCCTTGGTAATAGGGAGTCTCCCAAGCAAGTGTCTTTCACTACCTATCAGTGAAACCAAGTCATCGCTTGCAATTGGAAGTGATAATGGTGTCTTTAAACCGTACTCATCTAGACGACAAGGCAACAGTTTCGGCCACAGGAGGAGGAACAGCTGAGGAGGTCTCCGCTTCGAGGCCCGGCGGATTTTGCTTGGAAGAGGTGCAGGTGAGCAGGTAGGTAAAGCACGAACACACCTGGTATTTCTAGGCACAACGCAAGCAAGAAAAAAAGAAAAAAAAAGAACACATCAACGGTAAAACAGCAAGGGATGCTGAAGTTGTGTAGTCAGTCAGTCGAGTTGCAGGGGACGACGCGTTGGGTTGCCCATGCACGCACTTACGGGATGTTCCGCGCAGGGAGTGGGTCCAGAAAAAACCGTAGAGCGCGTTCAACACTTGCAACTCGCGTCACAGTCAAGCACCCACGGATGAGGCCCCGACAGTGCCGCCGATGATATGTTACCTCGACTCGGAAACCAGGCACGTCGCTCAGTAAAGCGGGTCTTTGTCTGCACATCATGTCGTCAACACCAAGGCATCAGTCGGGCGACGCCGCAGCCGTTTGCCTCGCCTGCAACCGTCGCAACCGTCTGCGCAACTCGGCAATACTCCACAGCAAACGCCGCCCCAGCCGATGAGCCCAAGCCCAAGCCCGACGACTTCAAAACCGAGGAGCCCAAAACTGAGGGCATAGCAACCGGCGAGATCTCTGTCGCCAAGCAAAGCGAGAATCCCAGGGAGAATGCCGAAGCAGAAGGGGAGACGAAGGCCACGAGGGCTCAGCAATGGGACGAAACTATGACCCAACACTGGGACGAGACGATGAGCATTCTCAAGGATCTACAGGCTACCTCGTCCTCTCAAGAGGCCCTCAAAAAAGACGACCTACCAGTTGGCGAGAGTCTTGCACCCTCCGCAACCTCAGCCACTCCCGAGCCGGCCGATGAAGTTCGGGATGCTTCGAAGACCCTACTTGGCAAGACGGGGAAGACAACCACGGAGAAGAAGTCTGTTCGAAGGGTGAAAGCGGCAGATCAAACCTCGGGCCGGAAAGTACGAGCGACGAGACGCAAGTCTGGAGACTTGGCCTCGGAGCCTGGAAACGTCCATGTTTTCAATCCCGGCAACCTCATCACAAAGGCCGTCCACACTGGCTCGCAGATCAAAACACCTGGCTTGCAATACGGCCTGGAACGCGTCCTCTTCAACGCCGGCGTCTACGACCTCCAAGACAATAACTCCAAGGTCTACAACTTCGACCCCTATCTGTCCCGCATCATGCCGGCTGAGGAGTTTGACTTTGACGCGCTGAGGCAGTACGTTACATCTTCAAAGGATACCACTCTCCTCAACTTGACCATCAAGCACCACAAGAAGTACACAGGCTCGACTTCAAGCATGACATCCACGCTATCACACTTCCACCACCTCTTGTCCTCGCACCGGCCCCTGAACTACGAGATGCTTTCTCACGGATTTATGCAGAAGGCCAAAATCTCGGACAGGTTCACCAGGATGATGCATATACCCGTGGGGACCTTCTTGCACTGGAAGGACGGTGCCTATGCTATCGACGCAGACAAGGAATTTGACGCGGACACCGTTCTGAGTAAGCTGGGTAGGTCAATGGAGAAACTCCTCACTTTGAAAAAGGACGAATATGAAAGATACCGGAAATCCACGTTGAACCATTCTCCCTCTGATCCGCAGGATGAGGCCTTCAACTACACTACCCTGGGCGACTTCTTGATGCGTTCGCAGCTTGATGCGCAAGACGCGAGACTTCCAGGAACCGGTATGTTTGACCTTAAGACAAGGGCTGTGGTCTCGATCCGCATGGACGTTCACCACTATGAGCGGGGCCAAGACTATGAGATTCGCCATCGCCTCGGCGAGTGGGAGTCCTACGAGCGCGAATACTACGACATGATACGCGCTGCCTTCTTAAAGTATTCCTTGCAGGTACGCATGGGCCGTATGAACGGGATTTTTGTAGCATTCCACAACACACAACGCATCTTTGGGTTCCAGTACATCCCCCTCAATGAGATGGACAGGGCTATCCACGGTACTCCGAATACCACACTGGGCGATCGCGAATACAAGGCGAGTGTGCATTTGTTGAATGCTGTACTGGACAGGGCAACCGCTCGCTTCCCGAAGAAAACCCTACGCCTGTTCTTCGAAACCCGGGACAGTACACTGCCTTTCATGTACATTTTTGCAAAGCCTGTGACCAAGAAGGAGGTCGCCGCGGTGCAGGGACAGGCGCAGGTGCAGCTGGAGAAGCTTGCGAAGACGTTGAAGGGTGATGCGCCATCCGTCAAGACGGATTCCCCCTTCCCATGCGTCGACCACAGCGATGTAAAAAGATCTGATCTTTTGAACACCATCGCTGAGCGGTGCGCCACTTTGCTTAAGTCCTCCCCGAAAACCGGGTCTTTATTTATAAAAGGGCGGCTCAAAGCCGCGATGATAAATAACGGCATCTTTGCTGTTAAATATACACCCACGACAAAACAGCAGCACGGGAAATTGGTGCAGGCATTGATGGACGCAGTTAAGCCTCCGCAGACCGCTAGCACCAAACCCGAGCCCGATCTTGATGCAACCGCAGGTTCTACGGGAATTGCTGGTTTCTTTTCCAGGATGTTCAGCGACTATACGTCTACAGCCTCAGAGCCCAAAAAAGATGGGGCATCTGGAATTGAGATGGCACGCGATTTGGAAGACTTATTTATCAAACTCGTGGGGCAACATCAGTCCGGCGCACGCCACCCGGCAGAGGGGGAAGTGGAACAGGGTGCTCTCGCTCACGATCCGAGGTTGCAGAAATTTGACGACGTCTTGGCGAAGGTGGTTGAAGCCCATATCGAGAAACCCACCGAGGACGCCGTTGCCAGTGACTCGGTCGCGGACGCCAACGCGGCGGAAGACAACAGCCAACTATTTGGCATGATCCTCTCAGTCAAGCATAAGGTCAACGGGGAGTACGTCACGCGACCGGAAAACCTCAAGACGACTGACAGCTGGGTGATTGAGTATTCAATAAAGGAGATGGATCACGACCATGCCATTATGCGCTACCAGAGTCTGCGAAAGCGACGAAAGGATCTCTTTGACAGTTTGAGAGCAAAAGACGACGACGCAGGTGCATATTTAAGACAGTACCGGGATAATTTGAGGCAGTTGAGCAAGAAGGGAAAAGCGTACCGGATGCTACAGACCCAGAAGAGTATGAGTAGGCCCGTTCGGATAGTGGATTCTATGCGGTCCTTTGACCCCAAATCGGTCTTTGGGAAATCCGTCAAGGGCGAGTACGCCTCCTGGACTATGAATGGACCAAAGAAGATTTGGAACCCCGACCAGGAGGCCCTGGAACTTGAAGAGGATGAGATCGAACCTCCAGAGACGAAGAAAAACACGCCAAAAAAAGAATAAACCCAGCAAGCAAGTTCATGAGGTCGAAATGGAGGGCGATATCGTGAAGGACGACGCCAAACCTCAAGAGGATAGGGAGACCCAGAAACAGAATAAGAAGGGCCACCAGGAGGAGGGAGAGACCAAGAAGGCGGAGGGAAAAGAAAAATAGAGACAAGCTGGTGTTGGATCTCAGCTGTCAGCGTGCAGCGCTTGTCAAATGTATAGAATTGCCCGCTGTGTAACAATAAGATATGTGGGATAGAAAAGGCGGGACACCTAGTCGAGGATTTTCCCATTGTATAATAATTGTATTACTTGTACATCACACTAGAACTCGCCTGCCTCTTATAAACCCGATTCTCGTTGTCTTAGCTGAAACATCTGACTTACGTTTTGTTGTTGACATGTGAAAGTTTTGGCCGTGTTGTCAACGGATTTGTAAAGGGAGGTATGGAAAGGGGGTTTCCAGAAATTTTTCCTCACACCCCCAAATAGGGGAGAGAATGTCCCCTTGCAGTATGGCCTCCGTCTCACTTGCACTATGACCGCACACACTACACAGCCTTGTGGTCAAGCCAGCAAGGCCTAAGCAGCTGTTCAACATGCCTTGCCCGCATCACGAGACCTTGACGGCATCGTGGGAGGACTTAGCTGCATTGGAATAGGCCTCTTGAGAACACGATAGAGCCTGTGATACAGAAATCTAGGCCTTGCGGCTGGAGTTATATGTGGGATAATAGACAAGTGAGACGGTGGCCGTAGTGCAAGGAGATATTCCCTTATTATAACGCGGTGGTGTTGGCTCTCAGCAATCAGGAGGTATGAGATTCCCTACAGCCGCAGACGTCACGCAAGACGCAAGCCTGGTTGATGCGAATACATGTATGTGTATTCATGATTCAGACATTATTGCTACCTATTCCTTACGCCCATCTTCCCCGTGCACCATCTCCATCGCTTATCAGTCAGTAGAATCCGGACCCATGGTCCGAGACAACAATCTCGCTGTTTTGTCCAACAATCCAACGGCCGTTTAGGTTCGGCAACTCCCCCCAAAATACAAAAAAACAACGCAATGACAATACCACATGATGCGTGTTCCCAACCAAACGCCGGTGCTATGCAGTCGTAGAGAAAGAATCTGATATGTGGGTCGTTTCTTCCTGTTATTCCCCTTTGCCCGTCCATCGTTGATTTCGAAAGTCGTGAGGGTGTTTTTGGCCCCTCTGATCCACCACATGGTTGGAATCAGCCTCCGAATCTTGCCATGTGCTCCAAGCCACTGAGAAGATCGCGCTTGCTCGACTGGTTGGCTGTGATCTGCAAATTGCCGATTTCACACCAGTTGTTGACGGGCTGTTCATGTTAGCGACCGGGATAAGGGAGGCAGCAATATCTGCAATGAGACTTACCAAGCAACTAAGATACTTGCACCAACTGCAAGTATTATGGTAAACGTAGAAGTTGTTCAGCAACAGGATGAAAACGACCAAGACTAGAACCAGAGCACCTGCACGAATAAGCCACCATGCCCACCAGAGTGGCTTCCGTCCCTTGAAGAAACCAACGGGGTTCTTTAAAAACGAGGGTGGCGTCCCCTGTGACAGGAAGCCGTTATTGACCTGTGCATATGGCGTATCCTCCCCAATACGGCGTCTGAGCGAGTTTGGCGAGTGCAGGATGCAAATGCCCAGCGCAATGCCCATGAGAAACCCGCCAATGTGGGAGAAATTGTCCAGACCTGGCAGTAACCCCAAGACAAACGAGATGACGATATCGAGGAAGATCAAGAGAAGGTCCTTCACCGGGCTGACGCGGTCTTTCCACGAGTAGAGCAGATCCAACAGCGTGAGGGCAATAACACCAAACAGGGACCCGGACGCTCCGGTCGAGGCAATGCCCGTTGCAGCAAAGTTTCCACCCATGACGAAGCCGAAAATGCCGGAGCTGATGTAGACCAGGAAGAACCGGATCGACCCAATGGACTTCTCCATATCCCTCCCCATTGTCAGCTGTAGGAGCATGTTGAAGCCGATGTGAATGAGCCCGGCATGGAGGAACATGGGAACGATGAAGCGGAACCACTGGTTGGGCTCCGGTGTTTGGTCGATCGTCGCGGTCCCGTTGTAAAATGGCTCCGGAACCCCTCCAAAGCCGCACAGTTCCGACAGGGTGCAGTGATTCCCAGGATTGCTGGCCTCTAGGGATGTGGCATTCGGACAGGGCCAGCTGATGACGATCTTGGAGTCTTGTACGCCCTTGGTGTTGTGCATGCACGGAACAAATCTGGCGCCCATGTTGATGAGGATGTAGTTCGACGGGCCAATCATGGGGTTAAACTGGGGCTGGGTCATAATCGGGGAGCCCGTTGCCATCGCTGTGAATTAGTTAGCACAGATAGGTAGCTACTAGGAAGACGGGGAGCATCACCATTCTTCACGATCTCGCCAATGAAGACAGCCACCTGGATCACTGTGAGGAGGTAGACCACCCACGGTATCCGCTTCGCGTTGTTGGAACCAAGCATCCCGAGCTCGCCAAAGCGCACCTTTCTCTTACGCGACTTTCTGCGCTGGGGCTCGGGCGCTTCGTAAACATGGTCTTGCATCTCGGTGTCCTTAATGCCGTTGCCGTTACCATTGCCATTGCGATTTTGGCCCTGGGGCTCGAGCGGGATGTCATCTGCTCGGTGATTGTAAGCCATCTCTTCTGAGGGAACCCGCGACAGGCGCTGGTAGTCCGAATCCTGCTGACTTAGTTGATGTTGGCTCGAGGATGGAGTCTGATGCGTGCTTGCGGGGTATACGTGATCGTCGAAGGGGGTCTCGAAGGGCGACTGCTGGTGCTTGCCGCCGTAGGGCCCTTGTTGCGTGGTGTAGGAGGGAGGAGGCGCCGAATAGGTCGAGTACGCTGAGGAGGCTGGTTGCTGTCCGCCACTGCCGCCCGAGTACCCTGTCGGCGGGAAAGTGGGATCGGGCAGCGGTTTCTGGTTGTAGTAATCGTTGGCGGCCATCTTGGCGATTTGAAGAGGCAAACCAAATACTCGCAGCGACGATGGCTCCCACGCAGGGAGCGAGATTGATGGCAAGAGAGCGCGCCCAGTAACAAACGACAGGCAGCGCTACGGTGGGGGATGGGTCAAAAGTGGTGTTGGCGAGTCCCGACTGAGGGCAAAAGCGGTGGCTCAGGAGGTGTTTTAGCGGTCTTGGAGGCCGGCAGGGGTGGTTGGTGGAGCTGCCGTGCAGGTTTGATGTTTCGTCGGGGGGATGCAAGGATCCCTGACTTTCCGCCTTCAGGTCGACACCTGTTTGGAGATTGTGTTGCGATGGCCCGCGCGGACGGTCCCCGTTCGTAGCCGGCAAACGCACAAAAGCCAATGCTTCAGGACGAACGGGCTATTCGAAGAAAGCTCCAATTTCCCTGCAACTTCCCCAAATTCAACGCTGCCTTGTCCCGAGTTGTAGGTTGACACTAGTGATAGCGCGAATCTAGTTCGGTCTTGAACGTGCTGACCTAAATTTCGCTGTCTCCCGCGAGGCTGTTTGAAGCGTTCGTATCGTAGCTGCTGTGGACGGGTTACTGATGAAGCACCGCCTGAGCCGGACCGGGTAGTGATATATGCAAGGAAACAAGGTGATTTCTACGGTGTTTAGTGGGAGTAGGAATTGTGATACCGGCTGCGGCCTTCCGAGTTTGTTGTCCTTTGGGCCGTGGGTTAGGCACATATAAGGATGGAAGAAAAACAACATGAGGCGAAGGCAAATAAACGAAGGATAAATCGCCGAGCCCAAGAGGCTGGCTAGCAGGGCTCTTTTCAGCTCTGATTTTAGCGGCACACTACTATGCACATGCCGCCGCAACTCGCAAGCTGACGTCTCCTTGACTGGGGTTCGCCTCTTCGATGACCTCCATCAACAATACCCCGAACGCTCTCCTTTGTAGTATGGTTCTCGATCCGCATCTGCAACCCAGCTTTCCTGGTTTTTTTTATTATCGAGGAGAGGACAGCCGGGGAGAGCTCAGCGGAGGATAATAAGACCTTACATCAGTGCGATGTCCGTCAGCATGAAATGTCACCGGGAGGATACCAGACAGTCGCTGGGGCCAAGGTTTCGGCTGTCCTCTATGCTTCTGTTTTTGGAAGGCAATGCAGGCTCTGAGCGGGTTTGTTTCACGTCATTGCGGGTAGGTTTCTGCACCACTAGAATCATCCAGCCGGGGCCTCGACCACAACGGCCTTTCTGCTGGTTCTCGGATCATGCAGCCCCAGACGGCAGTGATGGGCAATGCTTGTGGCTGTGTCGGCTCGTGTTTGCACCCCAGCCGCGTTGGTTGCGTGTGTCAAAGCCAAGGACGGAGGGGATGGAGGCATTAACTGCAAACCCGGGCCCTCCCACGAGAGTCTGCACGTGCTTTCTTGAACACCGTTCCAGCCGTTTTCAGAAAGCGCAAAGCTACCTAGACATCGTCTGTAACTAGCTTCAGATGTTAGATGATGTATCTCTGTTCCTGGACTAAAACTTTGAGGCTGCAAGTCGCGACTTGGCAATGATTCAGACTCCGGGATTCCGCGGACTAAGTAAGCAGGGGCAACCTTATCGATAAGGCCAGATGTGACGAGGGGTCACTTTTTTTCTGAGCTCTGGGAAGGAGCTGCTGTGCGACAGGAAAATAAGTGAAACAGCTGCAGAAGCTTCCAACCTCTTTCTCTAATTGTACCCAGCACTCAATTGTATTATTGCGCCGTTTCTCAACTACGCCTACCTCACGATCTCAGGGATCTTCAGCCCATCTCGCTTGCCAAGCCAACATGGCCAAAACCCAGGCTCCCGACGCCTCGGGCAAGTTGAAGGGGAAGAAGGAAAAGAAGGAAAAGAAATCCTCTGACGGCAAAGTGAAGAAGGTGAAGAAAGTGAAGACCAAGACCCCCAGGATGATCGCGGCGATTGCGGCAAAGCAAGCGAAGGCTGCCGCGAGGAAGTTAAAGAAGGCCAAGAAAGTCGCAGAGGAGCTGGCCAAAAAACAGGAACCTGTGCCCAGCTCCCCCTCTGCTACATCTGATGATAAGGACGAGGATGAGGCACAGACAGCAAAGGTACATTCAACAGCATCCCGGAGTGGCTATCTTTTCAGGGTACTCTTACTAAATGGTCTATTTTAGCCCGCGGAAGACTTTAGAGCGCTCGAGAGCGACGAGGACACCACAGACAAGAAAAAAAAGCAGAAGGCAAAGAAAGCCGAAAAGACAAAAGAAGCCAAATACAGTGTCAAGAAGGACAAGACGAAAAAGTCGGCAGAGGAGAAGCAGAAACCACTGTTTATGATTGACCTCGGACCAGCCAAGAAGAAGTCCAATCCCGACTCTAGTTCCGACTCTAGTTCCGAATCTAGCTCCGACTCGGACTCAGACTCTGAATCGGACACGGAAGATAAGTCGAAGGCCGCTTTGGTCTTGGCGGCGGAGGAAGCAAAGATCAAGGCGATGCCGGGCATTCCCCGACCAGAGCGCCGGCGCCTGATCCTCATCGCGCGCCAGAGATACAAGATACATAAGCGCCTCGGCCTCGATCCAAATTCCAAGGAGACTCACCCCGAAGCCGAAGAAGAGCTCGCCAAGTGGCGTGAGAAGAGAGAGGAGGCGCATGTCAAAATCGACCGGAAACGTCAGGAGCGCAATAAGAAAAAGGCAGCTAAACGGATCCGCAAGTTGGTTGAGCGAAAGCAGAAATTGAAGTTGAAGCGCAAGGAGGGACGGGAGAAGGAGGCCAAGGCGTCTGCCGAGTAAATACGGCCTTATTTTGACGGCTGCGGAAAATCATGACCCTTGGTATTTCTGGACGGCGTTGGAGGCATATTACCCCTTTCCACTGGATGTGTGTTGGGACTGGTCATTCGGCCCAGATTTTGGTCCTGTCATCAAGTAAGATGGACCCTTTTCACTTTCAGTGAACTTCCTTAGACAGCAGCAGATAGGAGTTCAGAACAAAGATGGGCATTCGTAGCCATCGAGACAGAGAAGAATATACCCACAATACTGCTACAGACCTCCAACATGCAGCGTCAAGTGCATTTCCTAGGTGGAGATTCTAGTTACGCCCATCCCATGCAGATAAATCGGGTATCATCACACACCCTATTGTACAATCAATTAGCTCTTCCATCCTGTCACTTCACTTCTTCCCCCCCGTCTCCCCCTCCCCCTTCTTCCCCTCGCCCTCGCCCTCTCCATCCTTCTTCTTCCCATTCCACACCTCCGAAATCTGGTCCGAGATCATATCCCAATACCCCTTCCCGCTCTCCAGCATCTTTCTCTCCTCCTCTATCCTCTTCTCCTTCCACCCCTCCTCCTCACTGCCCATCCACAACCTCGCCACAATCCCCCGCTCCGTCAGCGCCCTCTCCCTACGCGCCGCCTCCGCCGCCTTCCGCGACTTCTCATCCATCCCCACCTCCTGCCGGATGCGCTCCGCCTCAATCAGCTGGGCATTCACGCGCGCCTTGTCCGTCGGCAGCGGATCCAACACCGTCGAAACCTTCTTCAGTATGCCCATCCACCGCTCCGAGGAGCGCGTGACGACCGATTTTCCGGTGTAGTCATGCGCGAGCTGGTTGAGCGCCCAGCAGGAGCCGCCGCCGAGGATGATGTTTTGGACATTCCAGGCGCCGCGGGAGCGGCCGGGGAGGAGGAGGCCGAGGGGGCCGAGGATGCTGACGACGACGGCGGCATTGTGAAGGACGTAGGGGGTGCCGTAGTATTTTGTGGGGTCGGATGGTGGCGGTGCTTGTGATGTCGGTGCTGGGAGTGGTGATGCCGCGGGGGGCTGAGACGAGGATGGCTCTTGCGGCGCCATTGTGGGAGGTGTTCCTGTGGCCTGTGGATTGGTTGGGGTATGCTTAATTAAAGAGAGCTTAGGTAGGCTCGGCGGTGTCAAGGCAAGGTGAATGTGTTTTCAGAAGTAAAGGTGGGACCTCATGACGAAAGCATAGACATTCACGGGTGACGCGAACGAGCAAAATGGGAGCTCGCTATCGATAACGGCGATAAGACTCTAGTCACCCAGCTTGCCAAGAGATGTTTTGTAGCCCCTGAGCCCCACTTTCGACAACAGTTTGTTTATCATGGATAGAATTTTGTTGCAAGCGTATGTGTGCAAACATAGCGCCCTCCCCCAAAAAATGTACATTATATCATGATGCAAAGCTGACGCTCGCTCAATCGATGGGTATACGCCGAAAATGCCCGCGTCCATTCCGGGCCGTACCCGTCCCATTCATGTTTTCGAGTTTGTAAGCCTGCGCCGTCCAGCCCGAGTCGCTCATGTACTATCGTATTGCCACAGAAACTCCGAACTCCAAATGATGACACCCTCACCTAAACAGAACGCCAAACCCCAAGGATATATTACCCCGAAAAAAAAAACAATACAGAGCTAACTTTCCGTTCTTCGGAAAATTTGCGACCTTTGGTAGGCGTCATTCGCCAACTGTACGCCGGCCTCCCGAGCCATCCTGGCCTCGGCGACAGCCCCACGCATTTCGTGTGATTGCGACAGCATGCCCTCAGCGACGCTCATCCACAGGAGATTGCCGCTCTTCTTGGCCTGAGTTGAGCCGGCCTTGGCACTCTTCACAGCCTGTTCACCCACAACGTTCTCAAACAGCCTTAAACGCATTATGTTGAGTGCCATTGAGAGACAATGAACGTTATTGGTTGCCTGCGCTCCGCTGAGCGCATGCTGGATGTGGCCTTTGATCTGTTGAAGGGGTATCGACCTCGGGGGACTGAACTCGATTGACGCAAGAACAAGGTTGTAGGCCGTCTTGATCTCCAGATCAGGGTTGTCTTCGCAGAGCGGACGCAGCTGATCGACTAGGTCCGCCATCGCTGCTTCGTCCCGATTGGCCGGGTCGTGCATTATCCATAGCCGGTTGAGCGCTGCTAGAATCGACAACTCATACTCGATGTGGCTCGTGTTGGTCTTTGGCCCGCCACTTTTGTGGATATCGAATCTCGGGTTCGCCCATATTTCCAGGGCCTCCAAAAGTTGGGCCGTACCTTGCATTAATACACCATTCAAGTACAGAACCATGATATCGGGGAACCCAGTTGGTGGCTGGGCACGCTCGATCAGTTCCAGGCATTTTCTGACCTTTGCCCAGTCACACAGGGTCGCGGCCTGTAACCCAACGAGGATATGTGCATAGCATCCAAGTTCCTTCGCCCAGTCGGCCTGTTTCAGGGCCTTTGGAAGGGATTGCAACACAGACGCCGGCTTTTTTTCTGCTAACCATGTCAGCACTAGATCGACGGATGTGATGGACTGACATACCATCTAAGAGCCTCACAGCTTCGGTCCAGATACTGGAACTCCTCCCCAGAGTCGAGGCTGTATGAAGCGCAACAATGCCGTGAAATACATATCTACCTCAATGTCAATATGAAGACCCGCGACGGAGGCGTGGGGTTTGCTTACGCCAACGCATAAGCCTCTTGCTTGCCAATCGTAGTCAAGATTAGATAATCGATATTCCCTTCCCCGGGGCGAAGAACCCCTCGGGTGTCTTTGCTTATCGTCAGGGGTGCGTTTGCCATACGATGTATTGGCAGCAATACCTCTCCCGAGAGGGCCGCCCACTCGGAGGAATGTCTAAGCTCTTCTAGCCTTGTTTGCAGGGCATTCAGCTTCTGCTGCGAGAGTTTTGGGGATTTTTGATGAAGACTGCAAGCCAGGTCTAGGAGTAATAGTAAAACATCAATCTGTGGGAGATGGACATCGTCGCTCAGCTGAAGCTTCGATGCTTGAGCGATACATGTTTGTACACGGGTGATCCAGTCCTCCTTCATTGAGCTGAGGTGTGCCAAGCCTTCAAGAATCATGGCCATGACGAAGATGGCCTTGTCGTCGCGCTGGTTTGCAAGCACCGCTATCTTGCGCAAATTCTCCAAGGCATGGTGGTCGGAAGAAGTGTCCGACTGCAAGTGGAATGCAGCTTTGAGAAACCGAAAAGCGTATATCCAGTGGATATGTTTATATCTAAGATAGATGTCAGCTTTGTCAAAACTCAACGATATTTTGAATCAGCATACGTTGTACAATCAGCAATATGGCCATCGATCGACTTGAACGCGGCTTTCTGGCTACGTTGGAACAGTGTCTTCATGAGGAGAAACTGGGAGCTGTACTTGAGGTCAGTGTAGCGGTGCTAGACACGGGTTAACTAAAGGCTCAGCTTCTCGGCCTCAAGTCATGCTCACCTTATCACAGACCGCAATGCCTCTCGTCAAGGCCGTTTCAGCCTCCATTATGTTAGTAGTCTCTTCGACGAGTATACTAGCATAGCGCAAACACAGCCGCGCTTCAAGGCGGGGCGGAAGCTTGTTCGATTTCATGGCAACCTCCAGGCATCCCAGGCCTGTAGCAACCAGTTTGTGATGTTCCATAACCTCCTCAGTCGTCATCGATCTCGCCATGTCTTGGCCCGCCAAGTTCGCTTTGCTGAAACAATCCTCAGCGACGTGGAGCAACACGGGAAGTGTTTCAACATGTGACGACGAGTGAGAGAGGACCGGCGACTTTGCCGCCGATGTCCCAGAGGTTAATCGCCTCGAATCTTTGGACGTTGGCCTTCCGGGACCACCCTGAGAGGCGGGTCGGCTGTGATCGAGCCTAGGACTACTCTTCGCCGAAGACGCTTGCTGTGGTGGGAGCGGTGCGCGGGTCGGCTGGGGGTTCACTGCAGCAGTCACTGGCTGCGACGCTGGTACCGGCGAGTTGTATGTCGTTTGCCTCGGGGCGACAGATCGCTGTAAAAAGGACGGGTCTACAAACTGGACTGGCGGGCCATTCGATGGAGGAGGATGGTTGTAGGCGCCATCGTAACTTGAAAATGGGGGGGCAGTTGAAGGGTAGAAGGGTGCGGTCGTCGGTACCGGCGCCGACGCCGGGGCTTGCGCGTGTTGCTGCTGGTACGCAGGATGGGAATACTGAACATGCTGATACTGCGGATTCCCATTGGCATACGAAGCTGCGCTGTACTGTGGATGTTGGGGCTGCGGTGCGAGTCCGGGCTGCTGGTATGGCGGATGCTGGGTGCGCTGGGGGTGCTGCTGCTGCTGGCCCTGGCCACCGTAAACGGGGCCCTGGGGCATCGTACCTCGATATGTCATCGCATTTGCCAGTCGAGGGCGATAGCTGACCCCTTATCCACGTACGCTGAGCTCAAAAGCCGATGTAAACATGGGGTTGCCGACAAATGGGTGTGCGCGCTGGTGCATCAAAGGTCCGGCTTTGTTGGCTCAAGAAAGGTATGGGAGATGCAGGTCACAGCCTTGGACGCGCTCAAGGTTCCAGTGCCAATGCGTTTGCTCACGGCAGCCACCACCCACCTGGCACTGAGCCGTTCGTCGAGGGACCAGGTCCCCACTGTGGCTGTGCAAAGAGTTCGTTCTGCTTGGCGTGACGCCACAGGCTTCCGTGGGCCACCCGACTTGGCGGGATGCGTTCAGACTGTGTGCCTCGGCATCCACCAAGATTGCCGAGGAGCATCATTCGCCGCCAGCAAGTCAGTTCCTGATCTAATAAATCCAGGATAGGGAAGTGAAGCGTCTTGGTCGGATGCACCAACATGTACCTGAGACAATAAAGAGACCTTTTTTTCTTCTTTCACGTTGCACTGCATTGCCCGATTCTTCCTTAACATCCAAGCCACGCTCTCCCGCTCTCCTGCCTTCCCAACAATCAACTGAGATCCAATCGTGAACTCCCAACACCGCCAACTTGGGTTTTGAGAGTGATACCAGTCAACACCACTCCCTAAACCCGGCTGTGTCTGAGCTGTGCCTCTCTGAGATCCTCGAGAGTTTCCTGTTCTGACACTCAAGTCAGGAATTGACACACCGCAACGAGCGAGCCATGGACTGGTTTGGCCGGGCTAGCATCGCCTTCACTCATGCAAAATCACCCGTCACCTTGAAGAGGAAAGATGGTTCTGTGACGGACTTGCTCGAGGTCGCCAAGAAAGCCACTCCCCCATGTCAGCTCAACCCGCTGCTTTTCAATGGTCATCTTCAAACCATTTACACATCGGTGAAGACGGAGGGGCCGCCAATATACTATCGAAGGAAGGTCTTCAATGCTGACCACAAGACGTACAATGGCACTTTTGCAGTCGATTTTGCAGTGAGGCCCCATGAAGACGTCGATGAGTCGCTTCCTCCACGAACCGCCTACTTCTCTGAAGACGAGTTCTCTACAATCGCCTCCGACGACAGCAGGCCAATGCTCGTGGTGCTGCATGGACTATCTGGAGGCTCATATGAGGAGTACCTGCGACATGCCATTGCACCTCTTGTTCTGAACGATGGTGGGTGGGAAGTCTGCGTGGTCAATGCCCGCGGATGTGCCAACAGCGAAGTAACCAGTGGCGTTCTCTTCAATGCCAGGGCCACCTGGGACGTTCGACAGGTCTGCAAGCCTTTCCTTTCGCTGTGGTTTCTTTTTTTTGGCGAAATATTGTACTAAATATCTCTCTAGATCATCAACTGGGCGACAAGAACATTCCCAAACAGACCCCTGTTTGCCATTGGGTTCTCACTCGGAGCCAATATCTTGACAAATGTAAGCCCAAAACCATGTCCAACACTCGCTGGGCCGTAAAACTCATATTGTTCAGTATGTGGGAGAAGAGGGTGCCCAATGTCCCCTGAAAGCGGCCATCTCTGTAGGAAACCCTTTCGACTTGGAGATTTCCAACAAGGCCCTGTCTCGGTCCATGATCGGGCATCACATCTACCAGAGGGTAATGGGCTGTAAGTGCAAAGTTGTCTAAGCTGCAGATCTTATGGTTTTAACTTCGGCTTTAGCAAATATGAAAAAGCTCATCGCCAACCACAAGGATGCCGTTCTGAAGTACACCAAGCTGGACTACGATCGAGTGCAGAGCATCACACGTCTCCATGAGTTTGACCGGGAGGTGCAGTAAGTTGTCGTGAGATGTGTCAGATGAGGAAATACTGACTATTTCGGCAGGACCGTAACATGGGGTTATCCCACCGAAACCGCCTACTACCGGGATGCCTCCTCTTGTGATGCTGTCCTGGCCATCAAGATTCCATTCCTTGCAATTGCCGCACTAGATGATCCTGTAAGGAGCCCTGCCTCGTTGAGAATCGTACCAGATGCTAATAGTAGCAACAGATTGCGGTAGAAGAAGCACTCCCATACCAGGAATTCAAGCTCAACCCATATACAGTGCTCTGCACATCGTCATTGGGCGGACATCTCTCTTGGTTTGAGATCGGGGGTGGACGGTGGCACGCTCGTCCGGTATGTGTTCTTCATGCCAAAACTCGTCATTCAGTTCGCTAACTGTGGGTTAGATTTGCAACTTTCTAAACAGTATGGTATCAGATATCGATCTCGATGCCATCAAGCCAATGGCCAACGGGAAGGAGGCCAGCACCGAGTTGAAGACGCATTTCGACCCGGTGAGACGAAAGCTGCTGATTCTCACCGATTCAGAATAGGGACTAGAGCTTCATGGACTGATTCTCGAAGTGTGAAAGAAAGGCATATAGAAGAGACGTGTTTGTCGTAATTGTAATTCATAGGCGCTGGGGCATAGAGCAACGGTACATGCGTCTCACAGAGGAGCTAGGTTATAGAAATCCCATGTCGTCATATATGCGTATCAGACGTATCGATGAGTGCTCTAATCTGCACTGGTAAATTGACAGATATAGCTCGACTTCGTCTTAGTCTCAGGGTCGAACATTGTGTCCGATCGTGACCCCCACCCAAGTGGTATCTCGTTTTGTCTCCGCCATACCGGCCCTTCCCTTCCTGCAATTCAAGATTCAAAACGCCATACGCCATGCACATGAACAGTACCGTGTATCCCCGAAGGCACCTCCCCCAACTGCCATTACTCGGGGGCAAACGATACCCTCTTCAAAGACTTCTTCGGCTTGGCCGCCTTAGTATACTCGGCCTCGAGAGATGCCTTGAACCCGTTGACGTCGTCTTCACTCTTCCCGCCCTTCCGCTTTCTCTTCTTCCGGATCGAATCTTTTGTCTCGTCGAAGTGGGCCTTGCGCTCATCATCCTTTGATTCGGCCTCCGCCCGTCGTGCTTCGCGGATCTCCTCCAGCTGCCGTGCCTTGATCATCTTGGACTCAATCTGGCCCTCCTTCTCCGCCTGGACTAGTGCTAGAATTGTTGTCATGCTCTCCTACGGAACAAGTTAGCAAAGGGCGAGCCCCGCAATGAGTGGGAGGGAGCTGGCAACGCACCCGATCGTCCACAAAAATCTTGCCCTTCTTCTTGCCCTTCGGCTTCTCCACACCGACGGGTGTGATCTTGTTCAGCTCCGGGATGCCGAGTTCCTTCTCCGTGTATACGCGCTTCTTGCGCTTTTTCAGGATGTCCTTGATATTGGGCCGACCCTTTAATCCCCCCCCAATCTGCGGTGCCTTGGACTGGCCCTTCTTCGCCTTGATGACACCGTCGTTTTGGGGGCCATTCTTCGAAAGCTTGCTACCCTTGATGCCGCTGCCGTTGGCGGCGTGCTTGTTTTTTACTGTCCGTGTGACACCCATCACGTAGAATCGGGTTTCCGAAGGAGATGTATTTTTTGCGGAACCTGGGCTCTGTTTCGCTGTCGGCCGCAGCTTTCTTCGCATCGAATGCCGAAAATTTTAGCCAAGCGTTTCTTCTCCATCGTTATCGATACCGTGGTGGGGTCATCTGCCAGGGGTGCGGTGGCTGGGGCGCACTGGCGGCCGGCAGCGCGATCCCAACGGATCCTCAACTTTAGCGCGGGGCAGCGGCCTTTATCACCTCCTTATCGTCGCCGATAACGTTCTGACGCCCAAAATTCTTGCTCATCGAGTCATCAAGGTGGAAGATTCATCGCCAATTGAACCAGAACCACACGTCGTACGAGCCTTAAGGGAATACTACAGCGTACCGAAACACACAGAAAGACGTCACCATGGCTTCAACAAACCCAGCCCGCTGGGCCGCCTTCGCGCGTGACACCAACGAGACAAAGATCCAGCTCGCCCTCAACCTCGATGGCGGGGCATTCCCCCCTGAGACTGACAGCCGTCTCAATGTCGGCGGCAGCACAGATGGCCATGCCACACAGGCGAGCAAGTCCCAGATCATCAGTATCAGCACAGGCATTGGCTTTCTCGATCACATGCTGCATGCGCTCTCGAAGCATGCGGGGTGGAGTCTGGCTCTGGCCTGCCAGGGCGACTTGCACAGTGAGTGATCGTCTTCCAACTACCCACACAACTCGAAGCTCACCGTGCCTCTCTTAACTACAGTCGACGACCACCACACCGCCGAAGATGTCTGCATCGCCCTTGGCTACGCCTTCGCCCAGGCACTCGGCACCCCCACGGGACTCGCCCGTTTCGGCTTTGCGTACGCGCCCCTAGACGAGGCGCTAAGCCGTGCTGTTGTGGACCTTTCGAACCGGCCCTTCTGCGTCACTGACCTGGGACTGAAGAGGGAGAAGATCGGCGATCTCAGCACCGAGATGATTCCGCATTGCTTCAAGAGTTTCGCGGGAGCTGCGCGTATCACGCTCCACGTCGACGTTCTCCGCGGAGAAAACGATCACCACCGGGCCGAAAGCGCATTCAAGGCGTTGGCGGTGGCTATACGGCAGGCTACGAGTAGGGTTGCTGGTAGGGAAGGGGAGGTGCCCAGCACCAAGGGAACTTTGAGCGTTTAACTTGGTTGTCTGGACGAGGGGGGGGCATATTAGCATTTGCAAAAGCATATAATACTATTGATTGGTCCTGATTTCAAGCCATCTACCACCACCATTTGAGATTCTATGGCAAATGCCTAGTCAAACTGATGTAAGGTCCCGGTTGCTGGACTGGACCCGGGCGAGCCCACGCATGTTGTTGTGGATTGCCAACCTGGCCGGCATGACAGACAGGCAGCATCACAGGGAGTCTTACTGGCAATCGTGGAGCAATTGCTAACAGAGTCTTTAGCAACCCATTTCAACAACATCAATCGGGTATGGTGTAGTGGCTAGCATCGCTGACTCTCATCTTGAGTACTCAGCAGCCCGGGGTTCGATTCCCCGTTCCCGAGTTGAGACACCCCAACACGCTACCGGATGGCAAACATTCGCAAGCATTGATTCTTTCAATCTTCCGTAGTATAGTGGTCAGTATATGAGCTTGTCAACATCCCCTAACACGGACGACTTCGCTCGGGACCCGGGTTCAATTCCCGGCGGGAGAGACTTCAGGGGTGTCTTCCTTTTTTGGCGGTTTTAACAGGGCACCTAAAATTCCAAGCTCTTTTGCCAATTGCAGTGTGAGATCTGTCTGGCGATGCTGGTAATCGTGACAAAGCTGGACGGCTGGTTTTCCCGAGTGTCTCAGAAGATGGTGTTTTGGCAGTGGGCTTAAATTTAAGCCAAATACTTAAATGATGAAAATTCAGGACTATTTCAATTTACGTAAGGTTTCCATACATACATAATCGATAGCTGTGAGGTCAGTCGCTGTGCTGTTGCGCTGGAAATAAGACGTTCTTACCTGACATCCCATATTCAGCTTCCGCAGCGATGCTGACCAAGGAAAATGAATCAATCGGATTAAACGTCAATTAAACCCTCCATCGTGAAAATTTGTACCTGCAATTGCTCCAAGTACGCCGGGCCAGGCGTGTCGGACCCGGAGATAGAGTTATAATCGTACGTTCAAAACCCCACCCAGAAAGCTCGATGCCGCAGAACCCTCCTCCCCATAATTCGCGTCTTACGACCCAATGACGCAACTCATGAGAATGCAAAAACTGCATCCCCTCTGTCGCGACTTATAAGGCAAACATAATCGCCATTAATCGAAATGACACTGAAGAAACACGATACATCAATTTGGTCGCCTTGTATGAAGTGAGCTCACCGAAGCCAAGCACCCGGCAGATTTGACCGTCCACTCTCACTGGGAGTCAGCACTCACTCACTCACTCTTTTATGCGCGCCGCCACAACGCGGTAACTCTACATATCTACTCCACATACTCACCCGACCGAGATGGGGCGTTCCCACGACGTAAACCGGCACGCGGAGGCGACCGAAGCCTCGTGGGAGGCTGTCCGCGGCGCAGGCTACGGCGCCGCCAAGTGGGGAATCGGGACGGCGGTCCTCGGCGGGCTCGGATACGCTTTCTCGCCCATATACAGGGGGCTGACGATACAGTTCAAGGTGTATGCGCTCTCCAATGATGACTCCCGGAGGTTGTATGTCTAACGTACCCTACTAGATACATCCAGATGTCGGGCATGGTGCTGGGGGGCATGCTCGAGGCAGACTCTCGAATACGCGAATATGAGGCGGCCATGCGGATGCGCCGCCGGCTGATGAGGGAGCAGGCCATGTGGCAGAGTTTCGAGGAGCAGTACGGGAAGGAGGAGAATAACGACTGAAGGGTTTAAGCATGCTGCATTTGGTATGGGTTGCGAATAGCCGTTTGTTACTTTTGGGGGGACAGCGGACGCGCATACAGATGGGCAGCTCATTTGTCCGCTCACCAGCGATGGTTTTAGTACATGCAAGTGTAACATCATGTCAACTACCTAGATGCCGGTTTGGCTTCTCTTATGTTGGCGTATCCCATCCCTGGGTTCTCAAATTGACGCCAAAAGCGATTGCAAGCCCCACGGGGTATCTCTTTTCCTTCTTTTCACTGCTGTCCCCAACTTCTTTTCCCTTCACTTCTTGGGCAGTTGAAACTTCTTGGGATCCATATTGAGCTTACACAGACGTACGACACAGCCGCTCAGTTGTAGAAGCGTCTGCACGCCCTCGAGAATCTTCATGTGTGTGAAGCCAATGATCTTGATGAACTCCAACTTGGAGTGCTCGCTCAGTGTCGGGATCGTCTTCGTCACCTTGAACATAGTGCTAATAATGTCATGGCTTGAATATCCCAGACCCCAGAGCTCGCGCAGAGTATCGAGCGCGGAGTCGACGTTGCCCTCGTAACAGGCCTTGAGCATTGCCTGGACCTTAATGGGGTGGGGCGAGTCGACGACCTTGAAGACGTTGTCCCCCGACACAAATCCGAAACCGGCGAAAGTGGACTGTAGATTGTTTATGGCCTGTCGCATGTCACCCTCGGCACTGAACACGAGTGCGGCCAGCCCATCGTCGCTGTACTCGACTTTCTCGGCCTCGATGATCTGCAGCAGCCGCTTCACCACCTGTGCGTCGGTCAACTTGGCGTAGCGCAGAATAGCACAACGCGACTGCAGCGGCTCGATGATCTTGTTCGACTGGTTGCAGGCGAATGCAAACCGTGTGGTGTTAGAGTAGATTTCCATCGTTCGCCGCAGCGCCTGCTGCGCACCGGATGTCATGCTGTCGGCCTCGTCCAGAATGACGAGCTTGTGTCGCCCCGGGGGAAGCGTGACCTTCTTCTGTGCAAACCCCTTAATTCTCTGCCGGACGACTTCGATACCTGGTGGAAAAAGCAGTTAGTTACCACATGTGACCTCGCCGGCGTAGAGAGAGCCTCGCCTACCTCGCTCGTCACTGGCATTCAGTTCCAAGACTGCCTCCTTATAGGAGTCACCTAATAACTGCCTTGCTAGGCAGAGGACACTCGTGGTTTTCCCGATACCGGGCATGCCCGAAATAATGACGTGCGGCATGTTGCCATCCTTTGCGATGATCTTCAATCGCTCGATCGTCTCCGTGTTGCCGACTACGTCGTCAAGGAAAACGGGCCTGTACTTTTCCACCCTAGACATATGGTAAGTCTTTGATCAGCAAAGCTCTTGAGAATTTATGCTGATTTGATACCGCGTACCATGGTAGCTCGTATGTGGCAGTCCCATTCGCATTCGAGATGTTTGCCTTGGCGGCCGAGTTCGACGACTCGCCTTTCGCCTCTGGCTTCGCTGTCGGTGTCGGTGTCGGCATCGCAGAAATTTCTGTTTCTATGGGCCTGGGAAGTAGAGCACAAGAAATGAGGCTTGGTTCAGTATTTCAGGGCTATGCTGCACCAATGTGTGCCGGAAAGGTTGCGGCAAGAGCTTGGAGGGGCACGACGCGAGACGCGTTGAAGTTGGGGTCGCGTTCCAATAAAGTGGTTTCTGCTGTTCTGCAACACCATATATAACCCTAACCCTTTTGACGTCCGAATCTTGAGGAAACCTAGTTGCTGTCTCTTCAATTCTTCTCTACCAAATGGCGATTGCATCAAAGCTGGAACAGTATTACGTTCAATGGCTTATAGTCAGTACCCTCTGTTTGGACCATGAGTTCATTATCTTGCATTGATTCAAAGACAAGTGATAAATATGTTTAGAGCCCCTTGCATTCGACACCCTGCTCCCATCGAAATGCGAAATATACCTGGACAGCAAATACATCAAAAACTTTCGAATATCGAAATGTTCAATACTGCAAGCCCCATCCCATCTTGTGAGCCAAAGTCTTCTGTCCTCTTGAAGTGCCTAGAGTTGATGTGGATGCCAAGGAGCCCCCAGTGTGGCCCCACCACCACACACGTCATTGGCTGGCCCGTTGCCCCCCGTTGCCCATGTCGTTGCTGTGGAGAAGTAAACACAAGCCGGACCCTCTCAGCTTCACAATCCGCGCTACACCAATTGGGGAGAAGAGCATAATAATCGTGCTCGGAAAGGGCCGCCACAACGTCGCCGCCAACCTCATCTGGACCTGGAGCTTTGCTCCTCTCTTCGTGTTTTCTGCTCCACCACGTGCTCCTTCCTCGCATGCGCGCCCTCACCATGGAGAGCAGATCCGAAAGCACGGTATGTTATGAGCGCTTCAACCTCGCCGTCGTCGCCCGCGCACGTCAACAATCCGACTGACTGTTTACTTCCCGTACAGAAACCCGCTTCGGGGCTTCGCCCACCTAATCAATACCCCGTCGCAACCGCTCCTACAATGGGTCTGATGGAGATGACCGACTCGCAGAGCAATGCGCGAGCTCACTCCATGGCTCCCCCCCAGGGAATGAAGCGCGCATACGCAGGAACCGGTATGCGCCTCGCTGTCGCGATTTGTCCCCCGCCATGGATCGGCTGCTGACTCGTTGATCTCGTGTAGCGACGCAACCGGAACCAAAGCGGAAAACGTTGGTCGAAAGGGCAGCAGAGCCGATTGGAGTGACCAACAAGTCTATCATTCCTCCGCCGAGTGCGATATCGTCTCTTGCGCGACCGATTATCAAAGGCACTTCGATCTCGAACCTAGCAACAGCCAATGTGAGTATCGACCTGTCCTCCCCTGCAGCTCGCGAATCCTTGCGAGCGTACTCGAACAGACGACTGACTTGAGCCTTGCAGGCCAAACCTCCCCCAACGGCGGCACCCTCCTCGCGATACCCTCCCACATCTTCGCGAACGCCATCCGTCACCAACTTCTCACAAACCCTCGGACCAGGGAGCCGTCCACCAGTGACTTCTGCACGACCTGGGACGTCGATGAGCTTCAGTCAGTCAACATACGGCCGGCAACGGGCGGGGACACGATCACGACCAGCGACCGCGATGGGTGATCATGCGGCAGAATCCGATGGAGGGCAGGGTCAACAGCAGCCCAATGGTACGAAATTCTCACCTTCTTCACTGGCTAGTCTCAGAAGACATCGCATACGCACATCTATTTCTTTCGAGTCTTTTGCTTCACACACCCAGCGATCAAGAGATGTGTCGGGCCTCAACAAATCTATGAGCAAGCTGTCTCTTAGTGACGCGGCGAAGAAAGTCGCGGATGGCGGTCAAGTGACTACCAAGCGAGAACGACAGATTGTACTTCCCCAGCGTTCAGTGGACGTCAAGGTAGAGACTGTCGTTGGCCGTCCAGGTCAAAGGGAGCAAGCGGCTGGGCACTACATCCGGCCTGCAAACCCTCTTTGGCCAAAGACACCAACTCGCACAAAGGATGGCCCTCAGCCTGAAACCCCATGTCCCAAACGGACGGACGAGGCTGTTCAGCTCCAAGTAGACAGGCTTGAGACAGCGATCAAGAGCGCTCGGAAACCCCTGGCGTCACCCATGAAGTCCCCTTCTCCTACAAAACTGTCATTTCTTACGAAAGACTCCAATTTAACATCATTCACAGGCTGGGACGTCGACGAAAGGTTAGACGGCATCGAGTCTCAGTTCAAGGTCATGAAGGAGGCTATGGCTACCTCCTTGACTGATCGAAAGACTATGGAGGAAGCTGTCGAGATGGCAAAGACGCGAGGTAGGTTCCCTTCATTAGGATTCATGTCTCGATGCTTACGACGTGTAAAGTAAACGATCTAGAGCGAGAAAGGCAACGACTGGACGACAGAAACCTGCAGCTGCAGACTGAACTAGCCGACCTTCAACGGCAGGTGCGATCACTAACCCTGACATTAGAGGCAGAGCAGCGGAATCATAAGTACGACCTCGAGGACAGGTCACGAGATCACAGGCAAGAACTTGACCAGCTTAGGCGAGACTTGAAGGACGAAACAGACCGAATGCAGCGGACGCACCGTGAGGAACTGGAAGCGCTCGAGAGACACTATCGAGTGGAAATGGAGGACGAACGTTCGTTGAAATCTAAAGAACTCCAAGAGCTGCGGACTAGGCTAGGTGCGGAGCAGCAGGACCTAAGTCTCGCAATGCTTGGGAAGGAGCGCGAAATTCAAGACATGCGATCACAACTGGAATCGGTCAAGTCGGACTTGGACCGCGAACAGACGATAAAAGGGGGCCTCCAGAAGCAGATCGCCGAGATGTCGACGACAAGCATGACGTTAGAAGACCGAAACCGAGCCCTTCGGGCGCAGATCGACTTTCTCGAATCGGACAGCAAGCAGCAATCAGACTCCTTTGCCGCCATGGAAGCTCGCCTCCAGGATGCGCTGCGGATAGCAGAAGAAGCCCGCCAGAAGCTGATCAAGGAAGAGACGGAGCGGCGAATTCTCTTCAACAAATACCAGGAGCTGAAGGGCAACATCCGTGTTATGTGCAGAGTGCGGCCAGTACTGGACGAAAGCGAGGGGAATCAGGCAATGATTGCGTTCCCAGACCTGAAGACCTCAGCACAGATCGATGTGACGGGGCCGGAGGAAAGGAGCAGCTTGGGCAACAATATCCGCAAGGTCCTCCCCTTCGAGTTTGACCGGGTTTTCACACCTTCGATACACAACGAGGAGATTTTTGGAGAGATTTCGCAACTGGTACAGAGTGCTCTTGATGGGTTCAACGTTTGCATTTTCTGCTACGGCCAAACAGGCTCTGGCAAGACCTTTACCATGTCATCGCCGGACGGTATGATTCCGCGGGCGACGCACATGATCTACGAGACAATCACCAAACTGAAGGAGAAGTCTTGGACGTATACCATGGAGGGGAGTTTTGTGGAGGTGTACAACGAAGAGCTCAATGACTTGCTTACACCAGCGACGGAGCTCAAGAGGAAGCTTGAGATTCGTCACGACGATGCCCGGAAACAGACTACTGTGCTTCACTGCAAGTCGGTGGCTTTAGATTCGCCAGACAAGGTGGAGGTGATGTTGCGCCAGGCGCAGAATAATCGCAGTGTAGCAGCGACAAAGGCGAACGAGCGGTCGTCACGCTCGCATTCTGTCTTCATTCTCAAGCTGGTGGGCGAGAACTCTGCGACCAACGAGCGGTGCGAGGGAACTCTCAACCTTGTCGATCTCGCCGGCTCAGAGCGGCTGAAGCACTCGCAAGCAGAGGGCGACCGCATGAAGGAAACGCAGAACATCAACAAGAGCTTGGCGTGTCTCGGTGACGTGATCGAAGCCTTGGGTCGCGGCTCGGGGCACGTTCCTTATCGCAACTCCAAGTTGACGCATTTGCTTCAGTATTCGCTTGGCGGAAATTCGAAGACGCTCATGTTTGTCATGGTGAGCCCTCTTGAGGCACATTTGAAGGAAACAATTACGTCGTTACGATTTGCAACCAAGGTAAGCCGAACGTATTCGTTGCTGGATGAGATGTGGTCGCTGACAGGATACCCAGGTGCACAATACCCATATTGGCACTGCCAAGTCGACGAAGAAGACAAAGGAGCGGATCAGCGATTGTTGATCTCTGTTGCAAACACTTTTCACTGTAGTAGTTTGCATTGTGGGTTGGTTGCCTGTGTTGGATGAGGAGCGGCGCGTTTAGGAAATAGGGGTTCATGATACCACGAATGACATTTATTGGGCGGGTGGGGAAATAGCGCTCCGTGGACAGTAGCCCGGACAGAAGGGCCTTTCTCGAGAGCAGAGATGGGAAAATCGTTCAGGTCTTGCTTTTTGGGTCGATGGAGTCATGCGGGTGGCCTTTGTTGGTTGTTATACAGTACAATACAGCTTGTATATTATTGAGACTGGTTGCCCATGCCAGTTTACAATCCTCTATCCTCTCTGTTTCTGTTGCCATTGATCCTGTATGCTGTACTTCTGCTCGACCGCGAATCGGTGCTGTTTACCTTATGTGAAGCGGTATGGGTATATGTTAAGCTGGACGGTGTCATCTGTAGGACGAACAATCTCGAGGTTTCGGAGGACCAAAAGAAAGAGGGCATCTCTGCCATGATATTTATTATTTTATTCTTATAGCCAGCGCATACCTATCCCGCGTTAGTAGAGGGACTGCTTGCCCTCTGGGGCGGAGCGTTCAGTTCTTACGAAGACAAACAATGATAATTTCATATCCTCGGAGACAGCAGTGACAGTTGATAATCATAGACAGCATCGAGGGCGCTGAAGACAATGGGACAACCTCCGCTACGTAAACTTACCCTCTTCCGTTGGGTCCTTGTCCCAACCAAATTACAGAAGGCAGATCAAATTCCCCTTCCGTTCCGAGTGTCTACAGACGACCACGCCACAGCAGTTCTCGGACACGGGCACATCACCACAGCCATGATCACAGTAATGAAGGATCTAACAAGAATTCCTCTGGTCATGAAGTAACAATGTTCGATAAGTATATTCACAAAGGGTATCTAGGTCCAATTTTCCAACGTCCCGCCGTCAAGGACGCAACTAGTCCGTCGCCCCATTCTGGAGCCCACGCCCTTCCTAGGACAACCATCCGGGAGTCTAAGGTAACGATCTAGAAATGAAACGCTCAAAACTGTAACAATGCTTGTCTAGTCTAGCCATCAGACAGCCTCCCAGTCCATGGCATCAACCATAAACTCCCACTGCTCCTCCTCCGAGATCATCAAGTCCGCATCCGCCATCATGCCCTGCGGACTCTCCTCGCTGCTTCGCACATACCGCTCGGCGACCAAAAACGCCGCGTCAAACCCATCAAAGATAGTCGACAGGATCCGCTCCAAGTCATAGCTCTCCAGGGGAGCCGCCATCTTAGGCCGCGCCATCCCTCTCCCCCTCTTGGTGGGACTCCCGGCCCTCCTCTCCCCTTCCTCCTCCTCACCAGCCGTCTTCCACCGATTCCTAAGCTCCTTTGCCCGGCCCAGCTGCTTCCTCACCTCCCCGACACCAAGACACCCATGCAGCGGATTCTCGACGTTATCCAGCGCCGCAAGCACATTGGCATGGTACCGATGCTGGTACTGTCCACCATTACCACCACCCCCGCCCCCGCTCCGCCAAAGACTCCCTGATAGCCCGGCTCCGGCGCGCGGCGACCCCCGCGAGATGGCGATGCCGAAGACGCTCTGAAGGTGGACGAGGGCGCGCTCCAGGAGCATGTAGTACTCGAAGAAGTCGAGCTTAAACATGAGCTCGGCCTCGATGAATTGCGAGGGGTCGCGGCCGACGCGGTCGACGGCTTGCTGGTAGGCTGTGGAGAGGAAGGGGAGCTTCCATTTGAGGCGGCGGACGATCTTGGCGTAGCGGTTGAGCTCGTGCGCGGCGGCGGCGAGTTCGGGGTGTGGTGATGGCTGGGGATGCTGCTGCTGTTGTAGTTGTTGGTGATGCTGTTGCTGCCAGCTTGGGGTAATGCTGCCGTAGCCGGTTGGAGCGGGTGTGATTGTCAACGGGGGAGGCGTCGCAGTGCTGTCCCGGGGCTTGGCTGGTGGTTGATGATAGCTGGTGGGCGTGGATGTGGGGGGCTGCCAGCCCGGCCGCGCGTGGCGTGAATTTGAGAGCCCGCCCATCATCCTCGCGAGGTTTATTTACGCTGACTAGTGGACTTTATGTTCGTTGAGATGTATGTCACAGTGCCATGGAGGTCTGAGATGCTCAATGCGCCGCAGGTGGTGTCGGTGAGCAGAGCGAGTTGGCCTTTTGGTAAGGTCAACCACCTGAGATGTGACAGGCGCCGGCCAAAATTCCACCAGGCCGCAATGTTTGTCCGCAGACCAGGGCTGGGGCCTTTTACATTTTGGGTCGCGAGTAAGGATTGATGAGACTGACGACGTGTTTGTTCTGCCCAATATTCACTGTTCAACGAATGCTGGAGGGGAAGGGAAAGTCCAGTTGGGTGCTCAGTTATTGCTTCGCTTTCCGTCTGCCGCTGGACAAAGTCGCAGTAGGCCTCAATGGTCTGCACTGGATGTGCGAAAAGCCCCTTCATTTTTGCGTCGACCATGACATTGGCAGGTGCAATCCTAGTCAGTCCATCCGCAGAACATTCATTTTCAGGCAAGAGTTTCTTCCTCGCGTCCCAAACCGAAGCATGAGAGTGCAATGAAAAAAATGGTTTCGCGTCGCCTGGAGGCAGTGTAATACCAGGGACACAGTGGAAGACGATCATGGGCAAGCCCAGAGGAAAGTCTACCAAGGGACAAAAATTAGTATAATCAAGATTCTACTCCGTAGAGTAGTTTCAGAGATTAAACTGAAAAGAACAGATACTACACTTGATCTAAGCCAAAAGGCAAAGAGAGCTAAAGAAAAAAAAGAAGAAAAGTGTAAAGCGTCCGGGGCCTGGCGAAGAATATATAGGTTTGTGTGTAGGCCCGTGCACGGGTGCGAACTTCTGATTTTGACCAGGCCCGTGCTTTGTGAGTCAAGGCCCTGGTAGGCCCTCTCCACTCAAAATCCAGATGGCAGCAAGAAGTCGGCCAACTGCAGGAGCAACACTTCGAGATCTGATGGTCTGATGTGGCAGTTCAGGTTGTGCAACATCGGCTCATTCTGGTCAGCTTGGAAGCGCCCAGAGCACGAGAAGCTCATGGCCTCCTAATCTCATGATCCCAGTCACCCAGTACCCACGGCAAAACTTCTGAGCCGCCCTCGCCCTCGCGAGGGTCGGTGGACCCGCGCCCCGATCATGCTTCTGAGAATATATTGGGATATTTCCCAATGCGTCCTCTTTATCCTATCGCTCTGGTAACTCCAAGGACGCAAGCAGCAGACAGTTACTTGCAAACTTGTTTGCCACATTGCTGCTTTCAGACGTCTGAAATACTCCGACCCTGCCCGCGCCCCGAGCCTCCGGCCATGCTGGGCAAAGTCGGAGGTTCGCCTCTCCGGTGCGGCGCGGCCCTCTGCAGCAGCAAGCGCTGATTCGCTTCGATCGGGTGGTGAACCAGCCGGCTGACCAGAAGTGCCAAAAAGGCTACGACAGCGCGGGAATGTGAAATAAACTACGTGTACCACAGCAGTGCTGTAATCACGAGAGACAATAGGTATGATGCAGCGCACGCAAGTATATATATTTCTTGTATTTCCCTTCAATGTTAGCCTTTCATAGATTATTCGGCTTTTGCTCTTAGAACACTGCCTCAAAGCTACCTTTTGAATCGTTTCTCTTTCAATTTGATCAATAAAGACAATTATACGGATTTCAATAACCCCTTTCCTGTCATGTATGGCTGCGATGTTCTCATCGTAGGGGCTGGCCCAGTTGGTGTTACCCTTGCCTTGGAACTGGCCCTCCGGAAAATACCATTCCGTATCGTCGACCAGGTCGCAGAGCGCTCCGACAAGAGCCGCGCGTTGGTCATCCAGCCCCGAACACTTGAGCTCCTGAGTCGTCACGGCCATGCCCAGTCACTCGTGGATATTGGCAGGCCCATCCGCGGGGTCAACGTGTTCGTCAACCACAGGCGCGCTACTACAATCGGCATCGAAGATGCCATCACAGGCGACTCCGAATTCCCCTTTCCACTCGGCATATCACAAGCCGATACCGAGCGCTTCCTCGACGACTGCCTCGCCAGCTACGGGACAAGTGTTGAGCGACCTATCACCGCCAAGAGCATCACCCAGGACGGCAACGGCGTGACCACAAAGCTGGAGCACCGTGACGGCCGGGAAGAAACAGTACGATCCAAGTATGTCGTTGGCTGCGATGGCGCCCACAGCTTTGTTCGACATGCCGCCGCAAACCTGAACTTCAACGGCGCAGAATACAACCAGGACTTCCTCCTATGCGACGCACACCTCCGTAACACTAGCCTCCCCCTCGACAGCTTCTCCATGCTTCTCGGCGACGGCACCCTTCTGTTCTTCCCCATGGGCGGCGACAGGATCCGCCTCGTCTCCGCAGGACAGCTGATCTCAGGCGACGAAGAGCTAACTTTGGCGCGTTTCCAATCCTACCTCGAGAAATTCGCTCCCCCCGGCCACGGCACCCTCACCGACTCAACCTGGCTCGCTCGATTTCGCCTGCACCACCGCAGCGTAAACTCCTACCGCGACGGACGTCTCTTCGTCGCCGGAGATGCCGCCCACATCCACTCCCCTGTAGGCGGCCAGGGCATGAACACCGGCATCCAAGACGCCGTCAACCTCGGCTGGAAGCTCTCCGCCGTGCTACAAGGCCGCACCGCGGACCCCGAAGCCCTACTGAACAGCTACGACGCTGAGCGGCGGCGGGTAGGCGAGCACCTGGTCCAGACTACCGACCAGGCTTTCCAGTTCGCGGCTAATACCAACTGGCTGTTCCTCCGCATGAGGAACTTTGTGTTCTCGTGGCTCTTGCCGTGGGTCATGCCGTGGGTGCTGCAGGGCGCTCGCCGCGAGAGATTCTATAACTTCTTGACGGAATTTGGTGTTACCTACCGGAAGGGGCCGATCGTGGGTGCTGCGACGGGATTCAACGGCCCTGTTGGGCGGGGAGATAGAGTCCCTGATGGGAAGCTGAAGGCTGCGCGGATAGAGGCCCAGGTGACGGTGCAAGGGCTCTGTGGTGGGGGTAGCTACCATCTGCTGCTGTTTGGGGGAACTGAGGCTGGAGAGGGGGCGCTTTTGGCTGACGAACTTCGAGCTGCGAGGGAGAAGGTTGCTGGTGCGATGAAGGATGAGGTGGAAGCGCGGTTTGTCTTTTCTGAGGCGAATCTCCCAAAGGAAGCGGAACTACCGGACGGGTCATATGTGGACTCGGAGGGTAAAGTACATGCGCAGTATGGGTTCTCAGGGCCTGGGTACGTTCTCGTCAGGCCGGACTTGTACGTTGCACATATTGGACCGCTGGCACAGCTGGATGAGCTGGTGGAATTTGTGAAGAGGCTATGAAATTGGGGTTTACATGAGTTTTCGTTTTGGATCTATTTAGTTGTTTTACTCCTCTCCCCTAGCTTCGTCAACGTTGGACTCTACTTGGGGTAGCGTCTCAAAAGATACTGTCTTCTACTATTTGTTTGTTGTTGTACTATATCCTCTTTTTGTGCGTTGTGGTTGTTAGTCGGTGGCTCATATTTCTGGATATGTGATCCACCTAATTTTCGGTATCCGGTGCTCCTTGGGCATGCATTGGGATCTGGTTCTGTTGCTGGTCGGGACCGGAGCTCTCTTGCGACGAGACTTGCTTCTTTGCTTGACATTTCCCAACCTACGATATAGACTCTACTTGCAGCTCCAAGGGTGATTCAGGCCCATACCCAAAAGCCTTGATCAAGTTATAGTGTTACAGGGTCCTCGCCCGTTTCAAGGCAGGACAGCCCAGGCGCGCGCTTTGCTATGAACGCAAGCGGTGACGATGGACGTGGTCCCGGCATCTCGGATCCATGGACGGATTGTGTTGGATTTAATACGTCCGAATTCGCCGATAGATGCTCAAGAGCAGAGACACGGAGCAGGGATTTTCGACAGGTAGCCAAAGCATGTTTGAAGCTAGACCGTGTCACCTCATCCTAGACATATGCACGATCCCGAGACCCCATTCGCAAGTGCGGGATTTCCCGCCATGTGGTTGTTCCACAAGAAGCCGAGTTCTCCGCATCCCCGGTAGATCCTTCCTGCGGCGCAGATTCCGACTCCATCCCTCCACTTCCGAGCCCGAAGCTCCACCCGCCCAACGGCGCAGCGTGCCTTCTTTTTGGGGGATGGTGGGGGCACCAGCGTGTACACTCCACTTCTTCAGCTTGCCACGACGATCTATCTCACCACCTCAGCCCTATCAACGCCAACTTCAGCTCCGCATGATTGCGCAATATTTGTGATTCAACAGCCAGTTGGCAGATCGGAAATAGCGGATAAGATTTGTCTACACTTCTCGCTTCGTGCCTACCTCGCACGGTACATCCCGTTCCATCCCGCCCATTGCAGGTCCACCACGATTGCGAGATTCAGCTTGAGGGGTCTTGATCGGTGAGCTGGGGCTTCTCCCGTTGAGTGGCCTTCAGCTATCTTCTTCATCTCAACTTTCCTGCGGACCGAAATTTTGCGGGTGCGGGCCAATCGATAAATAGGTACCTTCGATATCACCAATTCACTTCCTATCTCTCCTCGCTAACGACCACTCGTGGATTCGGCTTCCTCTCCCCTTTGACAAGGCGATTGGGACGCCATGTTTGAAACCAACCCCAGCCTCATCCAAGAAGGTCCAAAGGTGGCGCCATGGAAGAAGGTCACCCCACTCGTTCTCATCCATGACGGCGGAGGCACCATTTTCAGCTACCACTGCCTTGGCCGCCTCGATCGCCCCATCTACGGTATCGCCAACCCCCGCTATCACACTGGCGAATCTTGGGAGGGCGGTATTCCCGAGATGGCCCACCATTACGTCAAGCTAATCAAGAGCGTCATCCCGCGCGGCAAGTTCATCCTCGGCGGCTGGTCCCTCGGCGGACTTGTTTCTATCGAGATCGCCCGTCTCATCGCCGACGACCCGGCTCTCAGTCTTGTCGGCCTCATCATGATCGACTCCGTTTATCCCAACTACCACCACATCAACAACGACATTCCCATCGTACAACACGCCATCGAGTGGAACGAACGCACCCGCCAGGAAACGCGGGACTCTATTATGCGTTGCTTTCAAGATGCCGGTGCTATGGTCGCCAAATGGACCCCGCCGACCTGGGAGGACGAGATTCCCGACCGACCGATTGGCGCGAAGACGATCGCCCCGCCGCCCGTTCTGTTGCTGCGTGCCGAGCTGCCGGTACCCGTGAAGGGGGAGGGAGTTAGTCGTGTCGATGTCCGTCGCGACGACCGGCTCCTTGGATGGGGCGAGTACCGCAATGATTTGATCGCCGACGTCGTGGACCTGCCCCACTGCCACCACTTCAACATCTTTATCGGCGAGGAAGCCTTGGATCTCGCAACAGAAAAGATCAACAAGGCTTGCCGCGACCTCGAGGCTATTTCATCTGGCAGACGACGATAACAGTTATTCACCGCCGGCGGTGAATATGGCGGCATGGTATCGGATAAAACCAGCAAATTTTGTTTTGCGGCTTCCGGTTGCTCTTTTGGCGGGCGCGGGTTTTGTTTGGCCACGCTTGGTTTTCGGCCCTTTCGGGTTGGAGTACGTGGCGGAGACTCTGCATAGGATGGGCGGTCATGCCATAAACGGGGTATAAACGGATGGGATGATAAATGGGGGGGAGTAATGAACAGAGGGGAGGGGGATCGACTTCGAGGAGTATAGATAGGAGGTAGACAGAAGGGGTTGCTGTTTCTCCAAGTTCATTATAGTTCCTCTGTCTCTTTTTCTTTTTGATATTTGTCTGGGGATCCTGCAGAAACAAGTCGAGGCTATTGGGGATGCCAAACAAAACGCTATGCCGCAGCTAGTTGATGGGGGACTACGATGGATTCGATGATGTGATGTACGACCGCTCACTTTCTGGTTTGTATCTATTACCTATTTCGCAGACCGAGCATTATGGCAAGCTCTGTCAAGACATCGCAGTGGAGGTCATGAGCATGCATCATTGTGAGGATCTGCGTTGTGCATCGAGAAGTTGCTTGCGCAGCCCGCGACAAGACCCTGCCGTAATTTACAGTCGCATTGGGCGTCTATGGTGAAAACTACTGGAGGAAGTGGCATCGGAGGTCCAGCTACCATCGTTCTAGCGCGGCATCTAACTCATTCCCATGGAAGAACGGGCGGCGAGGGCCAGAATAGTGAGCTACCTCTGTCCTTTCTATCGTGCAATCGTTGCCTCGACGGATCTGGATAAGGGCTGGACATTTTCGACTGCACGCTCGCAGCTCCTTTTATCCTGGGTGACCGGATGAGGGCGTAGTCGCTTTCCTTTCCCACTTCGCTGTTCCAGGGCGATTGTGTGATTGTCTAGACGGGGAGCAGGGAAGGTGAGAGCTTGCACAGGAACTGCAAGGACAATTCGTGAGTGTCGGCAGGAACTTGAGCAGCATGCTGGGAAAGAGCTCCTGAAGTCATCACACCCATATAACAGGCTCCCTCGCCCCGGGCACCCGAATTCTTCTGCGCAATCCAGGTCACCCAAATCACCATCTTCTCAGAATCAACTACCGCTTTCTGTTCCCAGCCACCGTCCAGCAGCTTACACACAGCATCCCAATTCGCCTCGAGAATTCATCATGCATTTCACCAGGATCCTTGCCGCTGGCCTCTCACTCGTCACCGCCGCAATGGCTGCCACAGGTACCCTGTCTCTCTGGAACCAAAGCCCATTCAATGCTAGCTAACAGCCCCCGCCGCAGTCACATACGACATTGGGTACGATAACGCCGGCCGCCCCATGGACTTTGTCGCCTGCTCGGACGGCCGCAACGGTCTCATGAACAAATACCGATGGGAGACACAGGGCGATATTCCTCGATTCCCGTACATTGGTGGGCATGTTGCGATTCCTGGTAAGTACTCAACCAATTTTTTCTCGTTCTGTCGCTTTTCCCAATGGTATCGGGAGTCATGAGACAGTTCAGGTTGCTTCCTAGACAGAAGAAAGAATCCATTCTGACATAGAGAATATTGGCTGATGTCTGCCACAGGCTGGAACTCCCCGAACTGCGGCACCTGCTGGATGGCGACGTACGAAAACCGGACAATCTTTATCCTGGCCATCGACCACACTGGCCGCGGGTTGAACATCGGGTACCAGGCCATGGACGATCTGACTGGTGGAGAGGCTCAACAGCTGGGAAGGATCGATGCCATGATCGCTCAGGTTCCTAGACGGAACTGTGGTTTGTGACGAGAGAGACATTTGGGGGTTGAATTGGTGTGGTATCGATAGACTTCTGAGATGACGGCGGAGAGGAAATGTGGTCAGTTGAACAGGATAAAAATCATGGTCAACCGGCAATGGTAGTAAATTTATTCATCTTTATAACATTCTCGCACCCGACTTTCCCTTCTAAGAACTGTGCCATGTCCCTGATCATCTCGCCCGAGAACCAATGCCCCAGCCCGTTGTATGTGTGCCATTCGACGTCAAAGCCAAAGGATGCGAGACAGTCGGCCGATGTCCTCCCAAGCTCCTCAGGAACCTTGTCATCTACACTCCCATGTCCCCAGAACATCGGTGTATTGAACACTGCTGGACGACAATCTGACTTTCCACCTGTATCCAGCTCCAACATCTCTCTCAGAGCTTTCACAGCCGCAGCACCGACATCACTCTCTTCCCCTCCCCCGTCTCCCACCTCATCCTCCCTATCAAATGGATCAAACCCATCCCCATCCCCCCTCCCATCCACAGCCAACTCCTTCCCAAACGGCAACCACCCACAAATCCCCAACCATGCACCCAGCGCCTCCCCCTCCCATAACATGACCGCTACCAAACTAGCCGCGCACCCCTGGCTAATCCCACCTACTGCAACCCCCGCTGCACCAAAAGGTAACTCCCTTGCCTCATGGCAGATTAAGTCGTGAAGATACGCAGTCGTCTGCTGCAGACCGTCGATCATCATCCAGGCGTTGCGGTGCCACGTCGAGGGGGACGAGACGTCCCAGGAGTTGAACCATTGGGTTATGAGGCTACGTTTGTAGATTGTTGCGCGGGAGTAGGGCGCGTTGGGGAAGATGAATTTTGCGTGAGGGAAG